>OCVV011356398.1_pt1 | contig 11621 bp, 8 predicted proteins | sample 1539721 | NCBI WGS metagenome assembly OCVV01 (sample SAMN02144230, study PRJEB22623) | gut metagenome | biome: sheep rumen | host: Ovis aries | place: New Zealand | reverse complement strand
TCCTACTATACCTTCCAGTCGGTGGGATATCTCATCGATGTGTACCGGGGGAAGTTCGGGGCGGAGAAGAATTTCGGGCACTATGCCCTCTTTGTCACCTTCTTTCCGCAGATGGTGCAGGGACCCATCAGCCGCTATGATGAGCTGAAGGATCAGCTGTTCTGCGGGTATTCCTATGACGGGGCAAGAATCCGGAGCGGACTTCTCCGGATGCTCTGGGGATACTTCAAGAAGCTGGTGGTGGCGGACCGCATTGCTCCGCTGGCCATCACCATTGCGGGGGCGCCGGAGGGATTCGGCGGACTCTGGGTCTGGGTCGGCATGTTTGCCTACACCATCTGGATGTATTCGGACTTTACCGGAGGCATCGATATCGTGCTGGGCGCAGCCGAGCTCTTCGGCATTCATCTGCCGGAAAACTTTGATCATCCCTTCTTTTCGAAAAATCTGGCGGAATTCTGGCGCAGATGGCATATGTCTCTCATGCGGTGGCTGAGGGAATATATCTTCTTCCCCGTTTCCATGAGCAGACTGGCGGGAAATCTGTCGAAAAAGGCGAGAAAGCTCTTCGGCAAAAATGCCGGAAGACGGGTGCCCTTATATATGGCCAGCATTATCACCTGGTTTGTGACCGGCATTTGGCACGGTGCTTCCTGGAACTTTATCGCCTGGGGCATGGCGAACTGCGTTGCCCTGCTGATTTCCCAAGAGCTGTCCTCCTGGTCAAAGAAGTTCCGCAAGGCCCATCCTTTTACGGGAACAAAGGCCTACGGCGCCTTCGAGGTGGTCCGGACCTTCCTTATCTTCTGCATGCTGGAGATGTTTGAGTATTACCCGTTCTCTGCGGTGTTCCGGCTCTTTGTCAGCATGTTTGCCGATTTCAGGCCATCGCAGCTTCTGGACGGAACCCTCTTTAATCTTGGTCTGACCGTCCCGGATATGGCGGTCCTGGTCCTGGCCGTTGCCCTCATGGTGTGGACGGGATTTGTAAGCCTCCGGATACCGATGCGGGACTGGGTGAAGGCAAAGCCGGTCTGGATAAGATTTATCCTGGTCTACGGACTCTTCCTCTGCGTGCTGATCTTCGGCGTGTACGGGCAGGGCTACGATGCCAGCCAGTTTATCTATAATCAATTTTAGGAGAAAAAACATTGACCGGAAAACGTTTCGGGCGTATTGCCCTGGCCGCCATTTTTGTGGTGATAAGCCTTGCGGCCCTGACACGCCTCCTCGAACCCAAATATATGGGGCAGGTGACGGAGGGCGCATTTATCGGAGAGTATTATGATGATAATTCGCCCCATGATTTGCTGATTCTGGGAGACTGTGAAGCCTACGAGAACATTTCCCCGATAACTCTGTGGAAGGACTTTGGAATCACCTCCTGGATCCGCGGAAGCGCTCAGCAGCTGATTCCCCAGTCGTACTTCCTGCTGGAGGATACTCTCCGGTATGAGACGCCGAAGGCAGTGCTGTTAAGCGTTTCTGCGATGCAGCAGATTGAACAGGTGAGCGAGACCTACAACCGGATGACCCTGGACGGCATGCGGTGGTCTCCGGTGAAGATTTCGGCCATCCGGGCAACGATGATGCCGGAGGAGCATGTGGTGGAATATGTCTTTCCGCTGCTCCGGTTCCATTCCCGGTGGAGCGACCTGGGAGCGGATGATTTTACTTACTATTTCCGGAGAAATCAGACGACCCACAACGGCTATTATCTGCGGGCGGACGTGCGGCCGGCGGGGGAATTCCCCGAGGAGCGGCGGGTGAGAAACCCGGAGTTTGAGGAAAAGGGATATGCGTACCTGGACCGCATCCGGGAGCTGTGTGAGAGCAGGGGAATAAAGCTTCTGTTCTTCAAGGCGCCTTCCCTCTATCCGGTATGGCACGATGAATGGAACATGCAGATAGAAGAGTATGCGGCAAATTACGGGATTCCCTATATCAACGCCCTGGAGGAGATTGATAATATCGGGATTGATTTTGACACGGATACCTATGACGGCGGTCTCCACATGAGTGTTTACGGCGCGGAGAAGGTTTCGTCCTGGCTGGGACCCATGCTGCGGGATATGGGCCTTCCGGATCACCGGGAGGATACAGCACTTACGTCGCTCTGGGAGGAGAAAACTGCCCGCTACGAGGCGGTGAAGGAGGCCCAGGCCCGGGAATTTGCCGAAAAGGGATATCTTTCCCAGTTTGCGGGGGAGGAATGATCAAAGAAAGTATAGGCACGGAGCCCGGTTTTATGTTATAATTATTCCAAATAGGGTACGAATTAACGAATTTAACAAACTGACAAATATATTTACCAGGGAAGGGACAAAGAGATGAGAAAGACTAAGATGTTTGCAGCAGCGATCCTTGCAGCAGTGACGATGGCGATGGCACCGATGAGCGCTTCCGCGGCCTTCGGCCTTCCGGCGAAGACCCAGACCCAGGCGGAGGATTCTTACGTGTTTAAGAGCGGCGCCGTGGAGATTAAGATGGGCGAAGAGGCTAAGACCGTGCTGGCACAGCTCGGCAATCCGGTTAAGCCGGTGTTTGAGATTGACAGCTGCGCTTATCAGGGCAAGGATAAGGTTTATTCCTACAAGGATTTTGAGGTTTCCACCTATCCGAAGAACGGCAAGGAGTGCATCTCCGCAGTGGTTGTGACCGGTGCTTCCGTGGCAACCCCGGAAGGCATCAAGGTTGGTTCCAAGGCAGCGGATGTCACAAAGGCCTACGGCGCAAGCGACGGCAAGTACGGCATCTACCGCTATCAGAAGGGCAACACAGAGCTTACCTTCTATACCACGACCGCCGGCATCGTGGAAGAGATTGAGTATATCGTAAAATAGTATTATCCGGAGGACGCTATGGCAAAGAATGTACTGGAGTATCTGGAAAACTCCGAGCGGAGATTTCCGGAGAAAACAGCGTACATGGACAGCCGGGGCGGCATTACCTTTGGCGAATTTGGCGACAGGGCGAGAAGGCTGGGAAGCTTTCTCGCCCAAAAGCCGTTAAAGGGGAAGGCTGTGGCGGTGTTCATGGATAAGTCGACCGATATGATCGCGGGATTTATGGGAGCAGTCTATGCGGGCTGCTTTTACTGTCCCGTGGACATCACCATGCCGGAGGAGCGGATCCGCACTATTTTTTCAGTGCTGCGCCCCGCCGCGGTGCTGGTCCGGGAAGCGGACCGGGAGCGGGCGGAGAGTCTTGTGGCCGGAGCTTCGTACGAAACCTGGACGGTCACCTATGAGGAAGCAGTCGAGTTTCCGGTCAATGAAGCTGTTCTTCGTGCCATCCGGCAGCGGAGCACAGATTACGATCCACTGTATGTGCTGTTTACCAGCGGTTCCACCGGTGTGCCGAAGGGCGTGCTGGTGCCCCACCGGGTGATTCTGAACAACATGGAGTGGCTGGAGCGGGAGTATCATTTCACCTCCGACGAGGTGCTGGCCAACCAGGTGCCCTTCTATTTTGATGTGTCGGATCACGACATCTACAGCGTGCTGAAGTTCGGCTGCAGCATGGTGATCGTGCCGCCGGAGGATTTCGCCTTCCCGGTGAAGCTGGTGAAGCTTCTGAATGAGTATAAGGTGACGGCCATCTTCTGGGTACCCTTTGCCCTCTGCATGGCGGCCAACCTGAATGCCTTCCAGGCAGAAAAGCCGGAATACCTGCGCTATATCTTCTTTGCGGGCGAGGTGATGCCGGTCAAGCAGCTGAATTACTGGAGAAGGTATCTGCCGGATGCCCTGTATTCCAATATGTACGGGCCGACGGAGACCTATGTCTGCACCTATTACAATCTTGACCGGGAGTTTGCCGACGACGAGTCCCTCCCCATCGGATACCCGGTGGATTATGCGGATATCCTGGTGCTGGATGAGGAGAACAACCTGATCCTTCCCTCTGCCGACGGCACCCCCACAAAGCAGGGAGAACTCTGCGCCAGAGGCTGCACCGTGGCCCTCGGGTATCTCAACAGCCCGGAGAAGACGGCGGAGCGCTTTGTGCAGAATCCGCTGCAGAACAGCTGGCCCGAGGTGATCTACCGGACCGGCGACGTGGTCCGCTACAACGGCCGCGGCGAGCTGGAATATCTGAGTCGGAAGGACTTCCAGATCAAGCATCTGGGCTACCGCATCGAGCTGGGCGAGATTGAGACCGCCGCCGGGGCAATCCCGGGGCTGGAGTCCTGTGCCTGCGTCTATGACATGGGACGGAAGATGATTGTCCTTGTCTATTCCGGCCAGCGGATGGCAAAGCGGGAGATGCTTTCCTCTCTGGAGAGCCGCATCCCGAAGTACATGCTGCCCAACCGGGTGGTTTATATGGAAGAGCTTCCCCATAACGCCAACGGAAAGATCGACCGGAAGAAGCTGGCCGAGATGTGGACATAGGGAAGAAGTGAATAGCAACAAGAAATAACTGGAGACAGAGATATGGCATCCGAAACGCCGAATAACGGCAGAAATCGAAGAAGAAAGGACTCCTGGTGGGATGGGCAGTGCACGGCACTGGCCCTGATTCTTGCTGTCCTTCTTTTGGTGCTGTGCGGAATTCTTCTGAAGCAGGGGCGTATGCCCTGGCAGCAGGGAGGAGGAGCGGGCGCTGAAACTGCTGCAGAAAGCGGCGGGGCGGCGGAAATCCCCGGCGGGAGTATGGAAGCTTCTTCCGGCGCGGAGAGCGCCGGAGTACCCGGTGGTGCGGAAGGTCTGCCCGCGGAAGGGAGTACAGAAGGCGGGACTGGCGAAAGCTCTTCCGGTGCAGAAGAGTCTTCAGCAGAAGAGAGCAGTACCGGGGAAAGCAGCACTGAAGAGAGCAGTTCTGCCGAGGAGAGCAGTACGGCTGAGTCATCCGCGGAAGCGGAGACTGCGGAGAGCAGTACGGCTGCCGAGGAAACAAAGCCGGCACGGAAGGTTTCGGATTATGGTCCCGGTTCGAGGGTAGACAGCGAGGCGCTGGAGGAACTGGGGACTTCCGCCTTCTTTACCCAGAGCGAGATCTCCGGAAGCGTGAAGGACCGGATATACGGGAAGTCCTACAGAGAGAATCCCCATATCTCCATGTCCGATCTCCGGTATATCCGGGTGCTTTATTATGACTACAGCGGAAACCGGCGGGTGGGCGAGCTGGTGAGCAACAAGGCCATCAGCGGCGACCTGGTGGAGATTTTCCGGGACCTCTATGATGCGAAGTATCCTATCGATAAGATGAAGCTGGTAGATGACTATGACGCCAGTGATGACTGGTCCAGCTCAGAGAATAATACCTCCTGCTTCAACTACCGGACGGTGGCCGGATCCAACAGCCTTTCGCTTCATGCGAGAGGACTGGCCATCGACATCAATCCGCGGGACAACCCGATGGTTTATTATGATGAGAACGGCAATGTGGCCCAGTGTCTGCCGGCCAACGGCGAAGCCTATGCGGACCGTTCAAAGGACTTCTCCCATAAGATTGACCAGAATGACCTGTGCTATCAGCTCTTCATGGAGCACGGTTTTACCTGGGGCGGAAACTGGAACGCGCCGGATTATATGCATTTTTCCAAAAGCGCAACGCCGGAGGGAGGCTGATGAAATCCCGATTTGTGTTAAAAACAGGGAACAGGCCGGGGGAAAAATTCCCCTCTTTCCGAAGACGGCCGCTGATGGAGAGAGATGTTAAAAACACGATAACAATGGGCAGAGATGTCAATAAGTTATTGACGATATGAATGAAAAGCAGTAAAATAACTATGTGTTTATAACACTTATTCGGATTATGATATAAATCCGAATACAATATGCATAATTATTCAAAAGGAGGGAGTAACATGAAAAAAGCATTGTCTCTGATTCTTGCACTGTGCATGGGACTGTCACTCACCGCATGCGGAGGCGGTTCCCAGCCTGCAGCAACGGAAGCTCCGGCAGCTACGGAAGCAGCAGCCGGCGGTGAAGCAGCAGCTGCTGAAACCGAGGCTCCGAAGGCGGACAGAGGAAACGTTATCTGGACATTCGGCACAGCTGATACCGGCGGTTCCATGTATCCGGCAGGCGCGGCTGTTTCCCAGACCTGGACAAACAACGTACCGGGCATGAAGTGCAACACACAGACTTCCACAGGTTCCTTCCAGAACGTACAGGACGTGGCATCCGGAGAGGTTGATGTCGCCGTCGCAACAGCAGATGTCGTTCTGAATGGCTACAACGGAACCGGCAAGTTCGAAGAGGTCGGCGCACTGCAGAACATCCGTGTTATCGGTGCTGTTTATACTTCTGTTCTTTCCGGCGTAACCCTTAAGTCCAGCGGACTGAAGTACATCCACGATCTTCAGGGCAAGAGAGTTGCCATCGGACCGGCTTCCTCCGCAACAGAGAATGCATCTTTGGCTGCATTTAACGTAATGGATATCACCAAGGATAACACCAGCCTTGAGAACCTGGGTCTGGGCGATGGCGCAGACGCAGTCGGCGACGGAATCCTGGATGCTGCATTCGGATTTGCAGGTCTTCCGATCGGCGGTCAGCTGAACCTGGCTGCAACCAAGGACATCGATGTTCTGGATATGACCGATGAAGAGCTGGATGCTGTTCTGGCAAACAACGCAGCTTACATCAAGACCAAGATTCCGGCAGGAACCTACACCGGCGTTGATCATGACTGCCAGACCTTCGGCGTTAAGTGCCTGATCATTGTTCAGGACACTGTAGATGAGGATCTTGTGTATGACCTCTGCAAGGCTCTGAATGAGGGCGCAGCAGATATGGCAGCAGGTAATGCTCTTCTGAAGGATATGACAGACCCGAGCTTCCTCTGCACACAGATGCCGATTCCGCTTCATCCCGGTGCTGAGAAGTATTATAAAGAGATTGGTGCTATGTAATCTGCTGAAAAGTCAGAATTGCACCTGTCTGTAAGTGACGGTAAGGGGGCCGAAGCTGGGAATACCGGCTCCGGCCCCTGTGCTGTAATCCCGCACCGCGCAGGTTTCGCGCGCAGGACCTGACGCGAATCGTGTGCAGATCCTGCGTGCGGGACCTGAGCAAGGAGAGAATCCCTGCGGATTCCTGTGAAGTATCATCATTGTTTTAGCAAAAGGGGAAAGGATATTTTATGGCAGAAAACAAGAAACCTGAAGAAGTTCAGGAGATAGACGTCGCATCGCTGGACAGCGAACTGGCTGCGGCGAGGACGCTGGAAGAGGGCAAGGGCGATAAATTCGTCAAGATCGCGGCAGTTGTCGCCTTCTGTATGACCACCTTCCATATCTGGACCGGATTTCACGGATTATACGATTATGTTACCCAGCGCGGCATCCATCTTGCATTTGCGCTGACGATTGTGCTGCTGACGCAGCCGCTGTATAAGCATGTATTCAAGGACAAATTCGCAGACAACAAGGGCTTCCGCGTGATATGCCGCATCATTGATATCGCGCTGATCGTTCTCACCTGGGTGTCCGTCTGGATGGCTATAGATGAGGTTCATCATCTGACAGAGCGTCTCAGTAAGACCACCTGGATGGCTACCTTTGCGGGCGCAGCCCTCGCTCTCCTGGTACTGGAGTGCGCGCGCAGAACGCTGGGCTACATTATGCCGGCCCTGTCCATTATCTTTGTGGCCTATGCCCTCGCCGGACCGAATCTCCCGCTGGCCATTGCCCACAGAGGATATTCCCTGGAGAGAATCTGCAAGTTCCTGGCGACGGACCTGGACGGCCTGTTCGGTACGACCATGAGCGTATCTGCATCGGTTATCTTCATGTTCGTTATGTTCGGATCCTTCCTGGAGGCTTCCGGATGCTCTGATTTCATCAACAATATCGCCATTTCCCTGACCGGTAAGATCAAATCCGGTCCGGCGCTCTCCGCGGTTGTGGCTTCCGGTCTGATGGGTTCCATCAACGGTTCCGCCGTGGCCAATGTCGTGGGTACGGGAACATTTACCATTCCTCTGATGAAGTCCAGAGGATATAAGGCACCCTTTGCCGGCGGCGTTGAGGCCGTGGCTTCCACCGGCGGCCAGATTCTTCCGCCGGTTATGGGTTCCGGCGCATTCCTGATGGTGGCCTTTACGGAACAGAAGTATATCGCCATCGTCATCGCCGCCGTGATACCGGCGCTCCTGTATTACTGGGGCTGCGCGGTTGCGGTTATTACTCAGTCCGAGCTCATCGATATCTCCATGATGGATGAGAATGATATCCCGAAGACGAAGGAAGTCCTGAAGGACGGCTGGATCTATCTGCTGATCCTGGGCATCCTGATCGTGGCCCTGCTTGTCATTCAGCTGTCTCCGCTGTACTCGGCGCTGTGGGCAACCGTAGCCGTACCGGTGGTCATGCTGTTTGACAAGAAGAAGAGATTCACGTTCAAAGATATTCCGTCGGCGATGGTCAAGTCCGGTTTCTCTGCGCTTTCGATTGTCGTCGGATGCGCCTGCGCAGGTATCGTCGTAGGTATGGTTTCCCTGACCGGTATCGGCGTTATCTTCGGTGATATGATGATCCAGGCGGCCCACGGCATGCTGTTCCCGTCCCTGGTATTCACCGCCATCACCTGTATCGTTCTGGGTATGGGACTTCCCACCACGGCTGCCTACGTTATCGCGGCTTCCATCCTGGCACCGTCCCTTATCAAGCTGGGTCTGACCCCGCTGACCTCCCACCTGTTTGTATTCTACTTCGCCTGCCTGTCCGCCATCACGCCGCCGGTTGCACTGGCTGCCTATGCGGGTGCCGGTATCGCGAAGACCAGTCCCATGTCCACGGCTGTGGAGGCCTGCAAGCTTGGGTTTGCCGGATTCCTGGTACCCTTCGCCTTCTGCTACAGCCCGGCCATGATGATGAACGGAACACCCATCGAGATTATCTCGGTGTTCGTGTCCGCCTTTATCGGTACCGCCATTATCTCCGGCGGATTCCAGGGATGGCTTTTCTGGAAGCTGAACTTTGTTGAGAGAATTATCCTTGTCGCCGCAGGTACCCTGATGTTCGTGCCGGGAACGCTTACGGATATCATCGGTGTCGCGGTTGCGGCGGCACTGCTGGTTCTTAATATTAAGAAGTGGGAGAGAGGACCGAAGTTCATCATGAACCGTCAGAAGAAGTGATGATATGAAAAACCGTTCAAATCTCGCCAATGCCCTGATGTGGGGCGGCGGCGGCCTGATGTACCTGGCCGCGGATTATTTCCTGGATGTGGGGGTTTTTAAGATCCTTGCATACCTGTTTCTGCTCCTCGGGGTGATGTATCTGATACGGTACCTGAAGGGGAGATTATAACTGCAGTGGGGATGGCTCCCGCCTCTTCGGGCGGGGGACATCCCCACTGAGTTATACGCTCCGCGGGATGCGCACGCGTGCTGAACAGCAGGTGATGCCTGGCGGCATCCGTGCCCTTCCGATCTTGTGGAATCAGGCATAAAATGCTATTCTATAGAAGTAAATCGTGAATATTCGCGAATACTTACACAGTCGGAGGTATGATATGCACCATCTGCTTTCCAATATTATCGTTTACCAGAGAACAAAGGAGGATCCGGTCCTTCAGGGGATCGCTTCCATCTGCAGAAAGCTGGAGAAGGCCGGAAAGAAGCCGCTGTCCGTGAAGGAAAAGGATAAGCTGCGGGCGAAGGCATTTGACCAGGTGCACGCTATCATGGAGACCGGTACCACCTATGGCTTTGAAAAGAACCTGTGGCATGGCTATATCGCCTTCTGCCTGATGACGGATGAGAATCCTCTGGCGCTGGTGAGCGAGAAGAAGGGGATGCCCGAGGGCTCCGCGTCAGGATTTGCGCTCCATGACTTTGCGGTCATAAAGGACCTGATGCACTATGATTTCACGGAGCTGGAGAAGGCCCTGGATATCGACTGCTTCACCGTATTGAATAAATACCAGTCGGTCAGAAAGAATGACCGGATGTACTACAGCTATATCAGCGTGATTGTCAACCGGATGTCGGAGAAGCTGGGAAATGCCGAGAGCCCCGAAGAATTCCGGGAGGCGGTGGATGAATTCTACGCCGGATACGGTGTGGGAATGTTCGGTCTGAACAAGGCCTTCCGCATCAGCAACCATATCGACGGGACGCCGGAGCTGGTTCCCATCAATAACCTGGATGCGGTCAATTACGACGATCTGGTGGGATATGAGACCCAGAAGAAGCAGGTGAGTGACAACACCCAGGCCTTTATTGAGGGGAGAGCCGCCAACAACGTGCTTCTCTACGGCGACGCCGGTACCGGCAAGTCCACTACCGTGAAGGCGACCCTGAATGAGTTTTATCCCCAGGGACTCCGGCTGATCGAGATCTACAAGCACCAGTTCAAGGATCTGTCCTACGTCATCTCTTCCGTCAAGGGAAGAAATTATAAGTTCATTATCTATATGGATGATCTTTCCTTCGAGGAGTTCGAGATTGAATATAAGTATCTGAAGGCGGTGATCGAGGGCGGTTTTGAGACGAAGCCGGACAACATCCTGATCTACGCCACCTCCAACCGGCGCCACCTGATCAAGGAGAACCTGAGCGACCGGGCGGATATGGTGCATGACGGGGATATGCATCACTCTGACACCACGGAGGAGAAGCTGTCCCTGGTGGATCGCTTCGGCCTGAATATTCTGTACACCAAGCCCACCTTTGATGAGTATCATCAGATCGTTATCCGCCTGGCACAGAAGCACGGCATCGACATGCCGGAGGAGGAACTGATTAAGAAGGCCAACACCTGGTCTGTCCGGAAGGGCGGAAGAACCGGGCGCGTTGCGCAGCAGTTCATTAATTCGCTGAATCCGAAACTCTAAGTGAAAATAATTCACCTTTAACATGAATTAAATACGTTGACATCAGAATAATAACGTGGGATAATATAACACAATCTGATGACAGGAAGCGCAGAGTATTGTAAAAGCATCGTTTAGGCCTTGCAGTTTGGCGCTGCAAGGTCTTTCTAATGATTTTGACAGCGAGGCGCGGACAACGGAGGTATACATGAAACTCAGAGGAGCAAGAATTCTCATCGAAGAGCTGATTCATCAGGGCGTCACGACGGTATTCGGTTATCCGGGCGGCGCCGTGCTGGATATCTACGATGAGCTCTATAAATGTTCCGATCGCATCGATCACGTGATTACCGCCCATGAGCAGGGAGCCTGCCACGCGGCGGACGGTTACGCGAGAACATCCGGCAAGGTGGGCGTAGTGATCGCCACCAGCGGTCCCGGAGCTACCAATCTGGTGACCGGCATCGCCAATGCCAACCTGGATTCGGTGCCCCTGGTCGCCATCACCGGCAACGTAGCCACCAGTGCCCTGGGGCGGGACAGCTTCCAGGAGGTGGATATCGTCGGTATTACCCAGCCGATCGTGAAGCACAACTTCATGGTCCGGACGGTGGCCGAGCTGGAGCAGACCATCAAGGAGGCATTCAAGATTGCCAATTCCGGGCGCAAGGGTCCGGTGCTGATTGATATTCCGAAGAACGTGCAGGTCGGTGAGTGCGAGTACGGTATCGCGGTGCTGCCGCAGATGCCGGAGAAGCCGATGCTGGCATACAACAGAGAGGCGGTGCTGGAGGCGATCCGGGCAGCCAGAAAGCCCTTTATCTACTGCGGAGGCGGCGTGATTGC
>OCVV011335711.1_pt1 | contig 11621 bp, 10 predicted proteins | sample 1539721 | NCBI WGS metagenome assembly OCVV01 (sample SAMN02144230, study PRJEB22623) | gut metagenome | biome: sheep rumen | host: Ovis aries | place: New Zealand | reverse complement strand
TATAAAATGCCAGGTTCGTCTTTTTGCAGAGCTTGTTGAATCTCTTAGTGATGAATCTTGGCGTAAAACAATAGAAACTTTCTTATGGAACAAACGATACAATATCATTGTAGATGATGAATATTGCTATGAAGCTCTTAAAATCTTAAACGAGAAAAATATATACAAAACAAATGTTATTCTTACTGATAAAATTCCTGAAACAGAGATTGAAGAACACTCCGCTGCATCAGTTTTGAATATTACAAACAAAGGAGCTCGGCGTTATGCAAATTATCTTTTGAATGGAATACATCTTTGTGAAAATATAGAAGAACTTCATGAATTTCCTAAAGGTAGTATTACAAAAGATGGAATGCTTTGTAAAAGTTACGCAGCCAGTAAAATGCAGATTCAGAAGACTGAACTATGTTTAGGTAATAATGTCGTAAAGATTCAGCTGGAACAAATAAAAGATGAGCTTAAGAAACTTGTTCTTGAAAAATCTGAGTATGAAAAAGATATTAAAGATAGAAAGCAATTAATTACATTGATAGATAATGTTGAATGGAAAGCAGAGCGTTATAATTTTAATAGTTCAACCGAGCTTTCTGAAGAAAACAGGAATTTAGGAAAGCTTTCTCTTCAAATTGAAGAATTAAAGAACAGCCCTGAAATGCTTGCCGCCGCAAAGGAATACGACCTTGCTAAATCAAATTACGATGAAGCCTATAAATTTGATATTGATTTAGCAGATAAACGCGGCTCTGTTAAAAATGATATTGAAAATACAAACAATAAAATATCGGAGCGAATTGAACAATCTCAGAAATATGAGTCAGAGTACAATGAGCTTTCATCTAAATACAACGAACTTATCGATGAAATGAAAGAAGAATATGAACGTGCCAGTAAACAGCGAAATACCTTTATTGTTATTAGTAATAAGCATTTGCAAAATCTTACAAATGATGTTGATAATGCAAAGCGCAGAATGGAAGACAAACAACGAGAATATAACATTCTTTCTGAAATAGAGGCGTCGAATTATGGCGTTGAGTTCATTCCCTTTTACCGCGACCGCTATCGTGATGTTGCGAACGTCAAAATCGATGAGGCAAAAAACAAGGTTGAAAAGCAGTCAGAAAAACTCCGTGATGTTTTTTTACATGATTTTGTGGCAGAACTTAATGAAAAAATACTTTCAGCAAAAGAAGAAATAGCTGTTATTAATTCTGAATTGAAACGTATTCCATTTGGCCGTGATATATATCAGTTTAAAATGGAAGAAAAATCAGATCGAGAAGTTTTCTTTACTATCTGTAAAAACCTGGAACTGTATTCAGAAAGCCCAGATTTATTTACAGAACGGACAGTAAGCGATGAAAAACTTGCCGATGATGTTCAATCTTTCTTAAACAAAATCCTTGATACAGAACAAGAAGAAGATTATTCAGATTACAGAAATTATTTTACATATGATATGACAATCAGAAGTCATATAGGTGATGAAGAATCTGAAATGGATTTATCAAAGAAACAAGGCTCTGCCAGTGGAGGTGAAAAACAAACGCCGTATTTTATAGTTCTTGCTGCAAGTCTTATGCAATTCTATCCTAAAGATGTATGTTGTGCACGAATAGCTTTCATAGATGAAGCTTTTTCAGCACTTTCTAAAGAAAGAATTGAGCAGATGGTTAAATTTTTAGAAGATAATAATTTTCAGGTTTTCTATGCAGCCCCACCTGAAAAAATAAATAGTATTGGTCAGCATATTGATAATACGGTATCTCTTTATACACAGGGAAAGTATACAAAACCGGTTGAAGGTTCGTGGTACTCCAGGAGCGCAATCAAAGAATGATTTATTCAAATATTCAAAAACAAATATTACAAAAGCTTCTCACAAAATATGAATCCAGTAAAACTTATAAAGGAACAAACTCAGTTGTACAAAATTTCTCAATAAAGCCTACTGATATTTTCAAAGAATATGAAAAGGATTCAACAGACATTAATGCAATTGAAGATTTTGAAAAACAATGTGAGCTTCTTGAATCTGAAGGGTTTATTCAGCTTGCTTGGAAATATGAAAGAATATCAAAAATAATTTCAATTGCAACAGAAGGAAATTGGAATAAGATTCGAATAATTCTTGGTGTAAAAGATAAGAATACAAGGCTAAAAGAGGAAATCGCTTTTTATTTATCTGTTAGTGAAAAAACTTCTTCTCATAAAATAATAAACGATTTTTGCAAAACTCAAATTGAGCGACTCCAGGGTGGGAAGATTGCAGAGTACTCTTTAGAAGACGCTAACAACATAATTGCACTTTTGTCTTTTATTTTGCATAACAAAAATGAAATCCTTGAACGGGAACTATCTATTTTTGTATTAGCAAATTCTAAGTCTTGGGAATCAAAATACAAAACAAAAGTTTTAAGAATTCTTAGAAAAAGTGGATATTTTGATTCTTTAATTGAAAATTGTGCTGATGAAAAAGAAATAAATAAAGTCATTCTTGAAGAATTTAATATTTTTGCAAATCCTTCATATGTGTATTTTAAGGGAAATGGAACAATATTTTTTGAAAACGGTAACATTACAAAAACTTGCTCTGAAATACCATTTGCTATTTCCTCCGCCTCAATCGGAAAAATTGCTTCATTTGAAATAATAGATTCTAAAATAATGACCGTAGAAAACTTGACTTCATTTAATAGAATCAATAAGTTGGGCACTTTTTATATTTTCCTCTCAGGTTATCACAACAGTGCGAAACAAAACTTTCTGAAAAAAATCTACAGACAAAATGCAGAAAAAGAATATTTTCATTTTGGAGATATTGACCCAGATGGTTTTTATATTTTGGAAAATCTTCGCTCAAAAACGAGTATTGCTTTCAAGCCTTATAAAATGGGAATTACGGAACTCGAAAAATATTCTGATTTTACAAAGACACTAGAAGAGAACGATATTTCAAAAGCAAAAGCCTTGATAGATAAAGGATACCATAAAGAAATTATGGAATATATGTTAAAACATAATCAAAAGCTCGAACAAGAAATAATCAGCTGGAAAGAAACTCAGCACAAAAAGGAATAAGAAATGAACAATGACAATCCCTTCAAGCTAGACTTTGACTCATACATTCTACAGAGTGAACCAGAAAAACAGGAAAATGGAAAACTCTGGCAGACCGCTATCGGCTTGCAGCAGGTAGACGGGCTTACACCTTCTAAATACCTTTACGAAACTGCAAAACGGAATATCGATGGCGAAATCACTATAGAGGAAGCCAAGGAGCTCATAGATTCCTATTATGAGACACGCCAGGGCAGAACAGAAGATGATGCAGAAGAAGCGGATAAAGTTTCTGTCCGCATCCGTGAAATTCTTGCGGAGAAAACTTTCAGTTTTACCCCAGATTTGCTTCTTTCTATTCATAAACGTTTATTTACAGGTGTATTCTATAAAGTAAAGGCAGGGCTTTTTCGTGATTATAATATCTCCAAACGAGAGTGGGTTCTTGATGGCGAGTCAGTCTTATATGCAAATGCCGATATGATTCGTCAAACGCTGGAATATGATTTTGGCCAGGAAAAGTCTTTTGATTATTCAACGCTTTCTAGGGAAGAAGCAGTAAAACATCTTACCCGATTTATTGCAAATCTCTGGCAGATTCATCCATTTGGAGAAGGAAATACCAGAACAACTGCTGTTTTCACAATTAAATATTTGAATTCTCTTGGCTTTGAAGTAAATAACGAACCTTTTGAAAAGAACAGCTGGTATTTCAGAAATGCTCTGGTTCGTGCAAATTATACGAATATGAGCAAAGGCATCTATATGAATACAGAGTATCTGGAGAAGTTCTTCCGTAATTTGCTTCTTGGTGAACATAATGAGCTTAAAAATCGTTACTGCCATATCAAATATAATGAAAAAGTAGCGATAAACACTCCAAAAAGTAGCGATAAAACAGCGACAAAAGAAAAAAGTAGCGATATTATTTTGAATTATCTTAAAGAAAATGCTTCTATCAATAATTCAAAAGCAAGAGAAATAACTGGCCTTACATCAGCTGCTGTCCGTAAGATTTTCAAAAAGCTGGAGGCAGAAGGTTTGATTATAGGTTCTGGAGAGAACAAGAACAGAACTTATTCATTAAAACGATAAAGAACTCTCTGTTTTTTCAGCACAGAATTAGTTAAGATATTTTTTTTCGTAGTCAGATAGAGGAATGGGTTTACTGTAGTAATAGCCTTGAATTATTTCGCATCCTAAAGTGCGCAATTTGTCTACTTGGGTTTTGCTTTCTGCTCCTTCGGCAAGACAGACAAAGCCTAGTTCTTTTGCAAGACCTATGATGTGGCGAAGTACAATAATATCTTCTTTGCGTTCGTTGTCTGTTGCAATTGTGTCTACAAAACTTTTGTCGACTTTTAATGTATCAATGGGCATTTGGGTTAAAAGCGAAAGGGAAGAATAGCCGGTTCCAAAATCGTCCATAGAAATTTTAAAACCTTTACTTCTTAATTCTTGCAGAACAGAAAGCATGTGATCCATGTCATCATAGGTTGCACTTTCGGTAAGTTCAAAATCTATAAGATTGTGTTCAACTTCATAAGAATCAACTATGCCAACTAGTTTGTCTATAAGTTTTTCGTCATACATGCGACTTCGAGAAAGATTTATTGAAATGGGATACAAAGCTTTTCCTTCTTTCTTCCAACGTGCAAATGCAGCGCACACTTTTTTTAAAACGATGTCATCTAATTGCGCAATAGAACCGTCTTTTTCAAAGAAAGGAACAAATCTGTAGGGTGGCAAAAATTCTTTGTTTTTGTAATTCCAGCGAATAAGTGCTTCTGCTCCTTTAATTTTTTCTGTTTTGATATCAACTTTTGGTTGCAGGTAAACAAGAAATTCATCTTGTTCAATTGCAGTTTCTACATAGGCTTTTATATAGTTACCCCAAGAGATGTCATCGTGCATTTTGTCTGTGTAAAAAATAATTTCTGTTCCTTTGCGATTTGTACAAAGTGATTGCGCAACTTTTGCTACATCTGCAACACGGTTTCCCGAAAGCATTGCTCTTTGCATGGGAACAACTCCGCATTTGTAGTAAACTTTGTAAAAAGGATCTTCTTCTAAAACAGAAAGTTGTTCAAAAAAATCTTGAAGTTTTTGTGTAAGTTCTTCTTGTGGCATGTCTTTCAAAAGCATTGCAAAATTGTCGTTATGACAGCGAGCACTTGCGTAAACAAAATCTGCTTTTTCCATGGCATCAACTACATTTTTTAAAACTTTATTTGCCGCAATGTGACCGTATGCTTCGTTAATTACGCGGAACTGTTTTATATCAAAATGTGCAAATGCATAATCGGTAATGTTTTTGTCTGCAGGAACTTCAAGAAATGCTTCTAAATGATTCCAGTTATATTCACCTGTTATTACATCAGTAAAGGCAGATTTAAACAGAACTTCTTTTTCAAAGTTTTTAAAATTATCGTTTACAACATGAACTGCTCTGTCTTCGTATAACTTCCATTCGTGCAAGATTCTATTTTTTTTGTAACTATGAAAAACGCTTATTACTTTTGCATCTTCTTTAATACATAAGTCGCTGTAGGGTCTGTGTGCATTGTCTTCTTTTGCAATTTGTGAAAATAAATTTTTTATGAAAGGAAAATTTATTTCTACATCGTCATCAATTTCTATTGAATAAAAAAATGCTTCATCAAGCTCAATTGATTTTAATTGAGTTGGATATTGTATGCGTGTGTCGTTAGGTCTGTATTCAATACCAATAACTTCTTTTTGCAAATCTTGTATGAAGAAAACACCAGGATAGTCGTAAGTTCCAAAAGCGTTTGTATATTCTTCAATACACTGTGGAACTTTCCCTTTGTAAAAAGCGTGAATGTCTTCCTCTGATACTTCTGTATAATAGAGAATTCTTTTTGGTTTATATAACTGATTTAATTTGTTGATAAACATTCTTCCCATCCTTTACAAACATCACACCAACCAACTGCTTCTGTAATTTTTTCTAATTCGTTTGGAGTCAGTTTAACAGATGTAAATTCATTTCCACCTGCAGGATACACATATTCAAAGCGTTTCATTGAAACATCAAGCCACACAGGAATTTCTTTAGGAACATCAAAAGGACAAACTCCTCCAGGGGCAAAACCTGTTATTGCTTCAACTTGGTCGCGAGCAATCATGCTAGGTTTTGTGTGAAAGAGTGATTTAAATTTAGAACTGTTAACGCGTCCGTCTCCTGCCATAACTACGATGACAGGTTTTTCATCTACAACAAATGAAAGTGTTTTTGCAATTTCCGCTTGTGAACAACCAAGCTGTTGTGCTGCGTGTTCAACAGTATCAATCGTTTGTGTGTGTTCAGTGAGTCTATCTGCGTATCCTTTTTTTGTAAGGAAGTCAAAAACTTTTTTGTTTATCATAAAACTATAATACACTTTACAAAGGCAATAGTCAACGAATGGAAGAACATGTTCTTGAATGTCTTAAGTCTTTGGTATAATAATATAAGAGGTCTGAGTTGGAGGATACAATGAACGGTAAACTGGTTACGGAGTACGACGACTTCCTGCATGAGAATCGAATTAAAGTTAACAGATACATGAATCGTGTTTTGTGGTTTTTTGTGTTAACCGGTCCTGCTATTGCCTTGGGAATTAAGACAGGAACTTTTCATGATATTTCTTACCTTACTTGTGTTTGCATTTCTGCAACAGTTGTTGTTTTGTCGGCAATTCATCTTCTATTGTACAGAAAGTTTCCCAGCAGTTCTTTTACTTGTGTCTTTGCACTTACGGCTTTGGATGCTCTTATTGTTTACATGTATTGTTCGCATGTAAGCATTTATTTGACTTGGTTTTTAGTTCCGCTTTTAAGTCTTTTGTTTTGTGAAAAGTATTTGTATTTTTTTGCAACTGGAATGAATTACATTCTGATGGGTTTGTCTACTTGGATTATTGCTCCGTATAAAGCAGCTTTTAGCAGTGATTACAATACTGCAAGCTCTTACTTTTTAAATACAATTTCTGGCTTTACTATTGAAACAATTATTATGTTTGTGTCTGGGTTCATTATTGGAAAACTTACCTTAGAGTACTTTAAAAAACTTTTTTCTCAGTATGAACAAATTAAGAATCAGGAAAAAGAAATGGAAGAAAAAATGAATATTCTTGATTCTATGGCAGAAATTTATGACAATGTAAACCTTATTGATTTTGTTCATAATACTGAAATGTCTTTGCGCGATTCTGAACAAAGAAAACATGGCATTGATTTAAGAAGTCAAACTCATACGCTTATGAATCAGAAAATTTGTAAGCAAGTTATGCCTGACCAACTGGATGAGTTTTTAACTTTTACAAACATAAAGACAGTTCGGTCTCGTCTTTCACAAAAAAAATTAATCAGTGCAGATTTTATAGATGTAATTTCTGGCTGGTTCCGTGCTCAGTATATTACTGTTGATTCTACGTTAGACGGAATTCCGAATGTAGTTATTTATACTACACGAAATGTAGATGATGAAAAGCGCAAAGAAGAGAATCTTATTCGAATTTCTATGACTGATGAAATGACTCGTCTTTATAACCGTCGCTGCTATGACGAAGACCTAAAGCAAATTCGCGAAGGAACACTAATGGATAATTTTGTTCTTTTTGCAATTGATGTTAATGGTCTTAAAAAAGTGAATGATACAAAAGGACATGCTGCTGGTGATGAATTGATTAAAGGTGCAGCAAATTGTCTTGCTTTATCTATTGGAAATAAGGGTAAAGTGTACAGAACTGGTGGTGATGAGTTTATGGCTGTTGTTCAGACAGAAAATCCTGAACAGTTACGAAATGCTATAAAAGACAAAACAAAAGAATGGCACGGAATTTATACAGAAGAAATAACCATGTCTATAGGATATGCATCTCATAAAGAAAATCCTGATGCATCAATAGACGACTTAGAGCACATTGCAGACACAGATATGTACAACGATAAAGAACGTTTTTACAAAGAGCGCGGATTGGACAGAAGACGCTAAGAGCTTACTAACTCATAACTGTTTTGTGTTAGTTCACAGAGTATGTCAAAGTCGGTTACTGCTGTAAGTAGAATGGTAATCCAATGTTTTTTGTTCATGTGATAGGCTTTAAAAATTGATTTGTTATCAATGAGTGTGGGAATAGTGTTTTCATCTGCTTTGAGGTTTACGACAAAGACTTCTTCTTCAGACTTTAGTCCCAGTTGTCTGTATTTTATTTTCATAATAAGTGCAAACCATTTGTTGTTGGAACAGCGGAAGACACAAGCGTCTGGAGTTGACTCCCAAGGAAAATCTGGGTTGGCTGAAAAGTGCGACTGTAAATAAGATACATATTTGTCGCGTAGGTTTTTTGTTTCAAAACAGTTGCTTTTAATGCTTTCGATTATATTCTGAACTGCTTCTCTTAGTTTTGCAACAAAAGCTCCATTAACAGTGGGCATATCAAAAAGAGCATATTGTTCATTTGTTGTTGCATCGAAGACATGAACTTCTAGCTTTTGCTTTTCTGCATCAAGATGTAGTTCTGCAAAAAAACTTCCGTCTAAAATGTTCTTACGTAAAAAATAGTCTTTGTTTTTTGTAAGTGTAAAACCTGCAGCAGTTAGTGAAGATTTTTTTAACTTTGCTGAACAAAACAAGTAGCTGTAATCCATTTGTGTTTTTAATCCTCGTAATCATGGTCGTATGATTGTCGCCAATCTTTTTTGTTTTTCCAGTTGGTAGATTTTTCTTGCAGCATTTCTGCATCTTCTCTTCCCTGAATTATTCGCCATTTGTCAAAGTCTTTTGAAAGCGGTTTTTTGTCTTTGTTCTTTTCGCGTAAGTCTTCTTCACCATTTGCCATGAACTTTACTCCTTCCTATAACAAATGACACTGAAAAGAATTTCTCCTTTTGTGTGACCAGGAAGATTATAAACTTCAAGTGTTTTTCCTTCAAGATCAATAACATCACCACCAGAGATAGATGTTCCCGTGGGCTCTTCTTGAGTCTGCGGGATTTTTAATAGCGTTTCCCCCCTCTTGTCTTATTCCCCAAACTGTAGCATACTTTATTTGCTATGAAGAATTTTCGTGTAAAACTTTTGCATTGTTTTGTTTTACTTTGCCTTTGTGCAATGTCTTTCTTTACTGTTTCTTGCGAATCTTTGGGGCAACTGTTGGGGGTTATGAGTCTTCCTTCACTCTCTATGGATTCGGTTTCTATAAAAGGGCTTGATCTTGAAGGCATTACTTTTGCCTGTGACTATTCCATAACAAATCCTTATCCTGTTGCTTTTTCCATTAAACAACTTGCTGCTGACATAAATTATGAAGGCGGAACTTTTACAAAACTTAGTTCTGAAAATGGTGTGTCTGTTGCTTCTCGTTCTACAAAGCGTAATTCGCTAACGGTAAAAATTCCTTACGACACAATTCTTTCTTTTGCTAAAAAAACAAATGGAAAATCTTCTTTGCCTTTTACTCTTGATGGTTCGCTTGCTCTTGATATGTCTGCGGTAAGTTTGTTTGAAGGTGATAGTTTTTCAATTCCATTCACAAAGAATTTTTCTGTTCCTGTGGTAAAGCCTCAGTTTTCTGTTTCTAATGCAAAGGTTGTGCTTCCTTCTGCAGAAGATCTTTACAAACAAATTCTTTCAAGCGGACAAAATGCTCTTAATTCTGCTGCTGTTGCTACTGCTTTAATTACGGCTCAGAATCTTACGGAAGACATGCTTAAGGGAATTAATATAAACATTGATTTTACTTTTGATCTTGCGGTTGAAAATCAGGGAACTGCTGCATGGAAGTTTTTGGTTAATGACTGTGCTCTTAAAACAAATACAGGTTCTCTTCTTTCGGTAACTCCTGGAACAAGTAAAGCAATTTCTTCTTCAAGCGGAACGGTTCCTATGAAAGTTTCTCTTAACACTGTGCAAGCTGCTTCCTTTATTGTTCAGTTGTTAACAAAGAAAGGTGGTAACCCTACATTCCAATTGTCGAGTGCTCTTTCATTTCCTGAATTGTCTTATGCTCCCAATTTGCCGCTTTCTTATTCTTACGAAATACCGCTTAGAACTATTGCAACAAAGTAGAAAATTTTATTTGCGCAATAATTCTTTAGTTACTTCAATGACTCCTCTGTGATGCAAAGAGCGTGGTTCAAAATGAATGACTGAATACACTAACTGCATAACAAGACCGGCTCCAAAGGTGCTTATAACTGTTCCAATTCCAACGGGTCCGCCGAGGAGCCAACCTGCTAACAGAACAACTGCCCATAACATTATTTCTACAATTCCAATAGGAACTTTTGGCATTCGTTTCCCCAAGCCAACTAAAAGTGAATCTCGAGGTCCGCAACACTGCTGGCTTTTCATATACACTGCCATACCTAATGCCATAAAAACAAAACCTACAAGCATAATGCCTATGCCTAAAAACATATTTGTGTTTAGTGGAAAAGGATTAATGGTGTTAAAGAACTGCACAAAGTTTCCTGTTGCAAGTGCGTCAATAATTGTTCCGTAACCAATTTTTTCTTTGAGTAGAATATCAATTCCCAAAACAACAAGTGCAATAAGGGTCATGATAATTCCGTAATTGAAGGGAGTATGACTGGCTATTCCCATTCCCAAACAATCCCAAGGAGCAAGTCCTATGTTTGCAAAGATGGTAAGGTGAACGCCAAAAGAAAAAATAAACAGCCCAAAAATAATTTGCAACCATTCAAGCAGGATTTTTCGCATGAACTGATACTACAATTTTCTGGGCTGTCGGGTCAACAATTATTTGTTTTTAAGTAAGTCGCGAATTTCTTCCAAGAGAACTGCTTCATCTGATTTAACAACTGCAGGCGGTTCTTCTGGTTTTTCTGCTTCCTTCTTCTTAAACTTTTCGAAAATCTGAATGACAACGAAAATACAGAAGGCAACAATTAAAAAGTCGACAATCGTCTGAATAAAAACACCGTACTTAATTTCAGTTTCGCCAATTTTAAGCATGAGCGAAGTAAAATCAATTTTACCCAGTGCAAGTCCAATCAGTGGCATAATGATGTCGTTTACCAGGCTTGTAACAATCTTTCCGAATGCACCGCCTATAATTACACCAACTGCCATATCAATCACGTTTCCCCGTGAAATGAATTTTTTGAATGCACTTAATTCTTTACCAGCTGCACTCAGTCCATCTTTTAAGTTTGCCATATTGTATACCTCTTGGTTCATTATACGCGTTCTTTTGTTATTTGGCAAACAGTTATAGAAAAAATCTATATCTCATATAAAAAAGAAGTATTTGTGGAACTTTGAAAAAAAGTATATAACCTAGCGTATCACTAGGATATAAACGAGGTGAAGCATGACTAAAAATTTCGAATTAAAAAAGTTTCTTTTCCGCCTGTTCCCTGTGTTAGGAATTCTTTTAGCACTTGCGGTAAATGCATTTATTCCTAACAGCGTGCAACATCCTGTTTCTGTTCAGCCCTATTATGAAAGACTTTTGTTTGCACTTTTGGTACTTGCTGCAGTGGTTTTTGTTCTTTCGTTTTTTATTCCAAAACTGCACGACTCTCTT
>OCVV011263677.1_pt1 | contig 11621 bp, 7 predicted proteins | sample 1539721 | NCBI WGS metagenome assembly OCVV01 (sample SAMN02144230, study PRJEB22623) | gut metagenome | biome: sheep rumen | host: Ovis aries | place: New Zealand | reverse complement strand
ACCACCTGAGAATTCAAATGGATATTGATTGAAACGCTTTTCTGGGTATGGAATACCTACTTCTTTCATAATTTCAAGAGCTCTCTTTTTAGCTTCAGCCTTTGTAATTCTTAAAGAATCAATCTTCTTATTCTTAATTTTCTTTAATTCGAGACTATATTGTTTTTTAGCATCACTTAAAGCTTTCTTGTATTTGGAATTAACTTCATCATAACTTGATTTAATAGATTCATATTCTAAACTGTTTTTATTAGTTTGATTTAATGCATTTAAAGCATCATTAACCTTATCAGCATAAGTTTCTTCAACTTTAGCTAATGCATCATTATACGCTTTATCAACAACTTCTTTATCAGATAGATATGTAGCATTAACTTGTTCTTTATAATTTTGAACAGTAACTTTAGCTTTCTTCTTAGCTTCAATAAGATTTGCTTTTGCAGAAGGCATCTTAGAATTGAATTCTAAGTTAATAGCATCAAGTTCTTGATTAGCTTTAGCTTTTAATTCTTCTATCATCTTATTTTGAGCTTCTACTTCTTCAGGAGTAGCTTTATATTTAGCAATTTCTTTTTGTTCTTGAACTAAAGAATCATGTCTTTCCTTAGCTTCAACTAATTCCTTGTCTCTTTGAGCTCTACGGTTAACTGCAAATTCATTAAATTTGTTGTTATTCTCACTAATTTGTTTAGCATAACTTTCTTTAATTTCAGCAATCTTTGTTAATGTTTCAGCATTATTTTGTTCATTAACTAATTCATTAATTTTTGATATTTCAAGATTTCTTGCTTTTACTAGTTCTGTATTAGCTTCTTTAATATCATCTTTGAAATTCATAATGTCAAAGTCAGCTTTGTCTTTGATATTATAGATTTCAACGTCATATCTTTGGTTAAGTTTTGCAATTTCTTTTAATGCAGCATTCTTTTTACCAAAACGAATATCTTCAATTTCTTTAGCAAGACCAGTTTTGATTTTGTTAGTTCTTACTTTTTTAAATGTAATCAAGTTCTTATATGCAATATTTTCCTTATTAATTGAATCTTGATATAACTTTTTTAACTTGTCACCATTTAATAATGTAGCTTCAGTAATTTGCTTACCAATACGCATAATTGGATTTAAGCTTGAAAGTGGATCTTGGAAAATCATACCAATTTTATGACCACGAATATTAACATATTCTTCTTCTGAAACTTCAAGTAAGTTTTCACCTTCATACATAATAGTACCCTTTTCAACAATTGCATTATTTGCAAGGATACCCATGATAGCTTTTGATGAAACTGATTTACCAGAACCAGATTCACCTACAATACAAAGTGTTTCACCCTTATTTAAATCAAATGATACTCCACGTACGGCTTTAACAATACCATGGTCAGTTCTAAATGAAACTCTTAAATCTTTAACTTCAAGTACTTTTTCTGCCATACTAATCACTTCCTTTTAATGTTGGGTTGAATGCATCACGTAATCCATTACCAAATAGGTTAAATGTAATCATTAATAATGCAAGGATAATATCTGGGAATATAACTAGATAACCACGAGTTGATAGTAATGTTTGGTTTTCTGATAAAATTACACCAAATGATGCAGTACCTTTTAAACCAAGTCCTAAATATGCAAGGCTTGCTTCAGAACGAATAATTCCTGGAATCATTAGAACTGTGCTTGTAATTAATGTACCCATAGCATTTGGTAATACATGCTTAAAAATCAATCTAACATCTGATGCACCAAGTGTACGAGAGGCAAGAACATATTCTCTACCTTTGAAACGATAGAATTGGGTACGTGTACCACTAGCAACACCAATCCAACCTGTCAAACACATAGCTAATGTAAATACAACTATAGTTCTACCTAAATTTAGGAATAACAATGTTAATAAGATTGTTCCTGGAATATAAGATAGAATATCTGTAATACGTTCCATAAATAAGTCAACATTACCACCAAAATAGCCTTCGATTGATCCATAAATAATACCAATTGTGAAGTTAATGATAAAGATAATAATTGCCATTAATAAACTTGTTTGTAATGCAAAGAATGCATAAGAGAACATTGGGTTACCATATTGGTCAGTACCCATAATGAAACGTGGAACAGAATCATAACCATAATAACGATACATAGTGACATCAGCACTTAATTCATAAGTTCCTTCTACTATTTTTTCACTATATACAGAGTTGATTGGGCACTTATCAGATAATTTCTTAAATGAACTTGTATCACCAAATGTATACTCACACCAACCATTAGCAATATAATTCTTCATTTCTGATTGAGTGATTGTATAAGTTTTATTACCAAATACATTTAAATACTCGTCATAATAGAATGAACATTTTGCAAGTTCAGCATCATAAACAGACTTTGTTGATTTTAATGTAACAATATTGCTTGTTGAATTTGCTTGAGCACTAGCACCATAATCTTTAACTGATTCTATATAAGAATCAACTTCTTCTTCAGTCATTGAATTATCAGCATTAATAGTGCCATTCATTGCAAATTTATCCTTTGCAATTTGGAAAGTATCTGTCTTTTCTTTTAATGATTCATTAGTTGTACTAAATGATAATTCATTAATTGCAAGATATACATAACTTTCATCATTTGGAGTTAATAAAATTCTTACTGTGGCATTATTTGCATTACTAATACCTGCATTCTTCATAGCATCAGTGATGTTAATAGTTTGTTTAGAATAATCTCTAGAAGCTTCTTTTAATGTAAGAGTACTTCCTGAACCATAATAAAGAACAATCTTGTATTCTGCAAGAATCGCATTGTTTGCTTCACCAATTTGTTCAGCATCTGTCATTTCTAGATTCAAAACAAGATTATCATTTTCATTAATATTAAATGTATTTTTATTATAAATACCACTTAACTTAGATGTAGATTTAGTACTTGAAACTGAAACAAAAACACCACCGACAGCCATCTTTGATAAAGCATTAGTTTTACCATAACTAAATGTTTGATTTGACATGTATTCAGTTTTATATAATTCTTTACCATCTGCATCAGTATATGATCTAGTATTTAAATTATAATTAATATCTTTATAATAATACTTACCTGCCCACCAATTACCATTGTCAAACAATCTTGGTGATAACAATCTTTGATATGAGAAAGAACCATTATATTTATATGGTGTAGCGACTGGAACAATAATGGAAAGTAACATTAATATACCAATAATTATAGCCGCAACAACAGCACTTTTAGATTTAACAAATCTACTCATTGCATCCTTAAAGAATGTTGTAGGTTTTGTGTCAAAACTCTTATCTTTAATTTTTTTATCTTTTTGAACAAATTTGAAATCATCTTCAGTTAAAATAACTTCATTTCCATTTGCATCTAATAGCTTATTTTCTTCCATTATTTCTTTGCCCCCATTCTAATTCTTGGGTCAATGAATCCGTAAGATAGGTCAACCAATATACCTGAAGTTAGCCCTACTACTACTTGAATAGCCATAACAACGAATAAAACGTTCCAATCCTTCAAATTAATAGCCTCAACGAAAAGACTACCTATACCAGGAATAGAATATAATGTTTCAGTGATCATGGCTCCACCTACGAATATACCAATAACTTCTGCAACGATGCTTGGTAAAATTGGAACCATAGCATTACGTAATGCGTGACGGCGAATAGCTTGACCTCTAGTTAAACCTTTTGTGCGCGCTAAAAGTAGGTATTCTGAAGACATTACATCACACAATTCAGCTCTTGTGAAACGACCATATCCAGCGATTGAACCTACTGATAATGAAATTACTGGGATAATATAACCTTTAATTTTGTATGACAATTCTGCAGTCTTGTCAGGCCACTTTGGTGGCAAAATTTGTTCGCCTGAATAGCAGAAAATTTGTAATAATAAAGTAATTAAAACGAATGATGGTACTGAAATAAAGATAATAATTACAGTTGAAATAATACTATCTGTAAGCTTATTTTTCTTTAATGCAGCCCAAATACCAACTAAAATACCTAGAGGAACTGAAATTAACGTAGCCCACAAATTAATCTTAATTGAATAAGGTAATTTTTCTCTAATAATTGCGCCAACTGAAGTATTGATGTCAATCTTTTGAGATACACCCCAGTCCCATTTAGTTAAAATATTATGAATCCATTTAAAATATTGTTGTATAACAGGTACTTGATAGTAATAAACATTACCACTGGGTAAGCTTACTGTATCAATAACCCGCATTCCGCTTAATTTAATGTTGCTTTTTATGATATATCCTCTTAAAATTTCTGTTTCCCAGAAAGATGCCTTTTGAGAATCTGTACCAATAGGTCTATCTACTGGTAAAGACTTAGCGAGGATAAATACTAATGTCAAAATGATTAAACCTGTGAAGACCGCAAGTATTAATCTTTTTCTTACATATTTGCCCATGTTTTCACTCCTTTGTGCTTTTTAATATTTTACATAAAATTTCATTATAAATCAATACTTTTGAATTTAAAATATAAATTTGCGTTTATGCAATTAATAAAATTTTATTCGACATATCTAAGAAAAAATAGAATTGAAGTTTTCTTCAATTCTATTCTTTTCCTTTTATAATTATTTACTATTACTTTTCAACAGCAGTAGCAACTTCCATACTGTTATTTTTAGTAGTTCTACCTTCTTCAACAACTATCCAGTTGCCATCTTTCTTAACTTCAACGTCAAATTGAACATTAATATTAAGTTGTACGCAAACATCTTCTTGATCCTTTGTTAAATTAATAACAATATAACCATTTTCAACAGAAATTTGATCTTCAGACACAACAAACTTATTACCGTTGCAGTCATAACCTATAGCTACTACATAACCTTCTTTTACCTTACCATCTGCATCAACAAATGTAGCACGTGCAGTATCAGATGTATATGCAGCATATGCAACCTTAGTTGTACGAGTACCATTAGTGTTATAAGTTGATGAAGCTAACTTAGTATCAACATATTCAACTAACTTACCATCTTTTACAAGAGCTGATGTATCAGCAGCAGTCCATAACGCATCAAATGACCAAGCAATACCATCATAAACCATTGTGTCATCAACTTTATTAGTATCTGGACCCCAGTTTAGAGTGAATCCTGATGAGTTATCTGACTTTAATACTTCTAAGAAGTTTAATGGGTTCATTGGGTTACCACTAATTGAACCGAATGCAATATCAAATTGACCAATCATCATCTTGCTATAGTAAACATCATACCATACCTTGCAAGCATAATTTTCAATCTTTAGTGTTAAACCATATTGTGTATGAGCTTCTGATTCATTGAATGCTTTTTCAAACATTTCTGCTAAAGTAGCACCTTGCTTTGTTGCAGATGTATCATCTTGCCAAGCAATTTCAATAGTAATTGTATCACCTGACTTATAAGCTCCGTTTTCTGTTAAAGTCTTAGCAGCACGAGTGAATGCAGCTTGTGCTAAAGTTAGGCTAAAACCATATTCATCAGTATTATCATTAATTAATGATGCAACTGCAGCTTTGTGTGCTGCTGTTTCATTATAAATGATACCTTCTTCTGGGTCTGCGTAGTAACCATTACCAAAGAAATTACCACTTGCTGAACGACCATAAGTTGTAGCAAATGTTTTTCTGTCTAATGCATAGCTTAAACCTAATGTGAAATCTTTATTTGCCATAGCTGGTTTAACATCCCAGTATTGAGATTTATCAGTTTGTGTAACAGTACCATTTTCACCAAATAATTCTTCCCATAATTCAGCTGTACAAGTATTCATATTTAACTTGTAAGTTGTAGAGTCTGTTTCTTGCCATGCATCTTCATCAGTACGATGTGCATCTAATTGAGTTGATGGAATTGCACAAGAGTCGTATAAACCAGCATTGTACTTCTTCCATGAAGCTTCAGCATCTTGCTTACTTGAAGAATCAAGCGCAATATGTACACCAGGGAAGTTATACATTTCATCATAATCATGAGTTTGAACTCTCTTTAATGTATAGATTGTATCTGACCAAGTTTCCCAAGCATAAGCACCAGTTGCAAGAACTGTATCTACTGGAGTAAGACCATTGTCTTTGTTTACAGCAGACCATACCTTAGATCCGTCAACAACTGTACTACCACCAGCTAATGCAGCTAAATCAGTAATGAATGACTTTGGAACTGGTTGATATGCAGGAGCATAATACATACCATAGAAGTTGTCTTGTTCAACTCTATACTTAATGTGAAGAGCACCTTCACTGTCTACCCAAACACCCTTTTTTAGATACTTTTCATAAGCATCATCTAATTCTTCCCAAGTAGTAGCATCTTTTGTAGCATTGTAGTAATCTGAAGCACCCTCAAGTTCTTGGCTTGTATTAAAATTATCAGTTGCACGAACATAACCAACGCTTTGAGCAAATAACATCTTATATACTGTTAAATAATCTTCTGCTTTTGCTTCTTGACCATTATATTTAGTTAATGATGTTTTGCTAGTTAGTGTAGCATATTTTAAGTCTGCACCAGTCTTAATATTAAATTTGAATTCTTTAGTCTTTCCATCAGCATTTGGATTAACCGCAATAGCTAAACCTTTAACTGAGTCAGCATCTTCAACTAGGTCTCCAGCCCATCTCCAACCGTCTTGTGTATCATTTAATCTCTTTAACACAAATGCTGCATCTGTATAAGATGCGAAATCAGAAACTGTAGATTCTTGTGAGTTTAATGGATTTACAGTTGTAATAGCGTCAGCTGTGGCAGTGTGATAATAATTTTTATATGCTTCGTTTGTTTCACCAGAAAGACCTGCAGTATAATTACCTTCTGAGAATACACCAAAACCATAACCTGGAATATAATGAAATCCAGTTGGTGAAGTTAAACGTGAATTGTATTTTCTAATAGCACCATCACCATATAATGTTAAACCAGTTAAGCTGTTTTCTACAGCGTACTTTTCAAGTAAACCTAAAATTGTAGTACGATCTGTATAAGATGCATTAGAATATGTGTATCTTACACCATCAGCTGAAACAGCAACTGTATTTGTAGTGTTTTGATGATAATTATAAGCATCAGATGTAGTTAAAGTTTTTGTAGCAGGAGTCTCTGATTCTGAACTTGACTCTGCTTCTGAGTTTGATGTAGATTCCTCACTAGATGATTCAACTGAACTTGATGATACTTCAGATGTCTTATTTTCTCCGCAAGACGCAACTGAAACAATACCAAGAGTTGCTAGTGAAAGGATACCTAATTTTTTAACGATTTTTTTCATGTAAATTAATCCTCCTCATTTACCCCTTCTAAGGTAAATCAAATGATAGAAAATTTAGCAATTTGCTAAAAATCAAAATTTAATTTTATTTTTAAGCAAATATTTATATTTTTCTTATCTTTGCTAATTATTATACACTATTCATTTTATAAATCAACACATTTGCGAAATTTTCTTTTGTGAAAACGGTTGCAATCCATTTTTAAAACATAAAATTCTTACTTTTACCAAAGAATTGGATGGTTTCATTGGTGGTGCAAAATAAAATTCGAATTAAAAAAAGACTTCTAGAATATTATTCTATACTCTAGAAGCTTTTTGGAGCTGATTTTTTGAATTCAAACAATTAATTATAAATTTTTAGCCAAATATGACTGAAAAATGGCGAATAAAATTAGTGATGCAATTAAAAATAATACCCCAACCATTAAATATGGGATGAATTTATATTTGTTTTCTTTTCTTTTTTTATCATGAACCATTTTATAATCATATAAATCATTATATTTACCCTTTGGGTTATTGATTCTATATGATACAAATACTCTATAGAACCCATAACCAAGTGAATCAAATGTACCTTCATTATTTGAAACTGATAATCCAGCAAAAGCTAAATTGACAATAGCTGTTACAAAAGACGCATTAACATAACTTTCTAAATATTGAAATCCATTTGTGCCTGCAATTAGTAAAAAGATAATAGCACTTATAATTATTGATACAATATAACGACTTCCATTAGACAAGAACATATTTTGAAATTTTGTTTTTTCCTTTTCAGGAGCAGGAAAATAATTAGGTTGGCCCAAATGTGGATCATTTTGAATATCATCGTTTTCTAATTCTTCTTCCTCTATTAAATCTATATTCTCATTATTATTATTTTTTGACATCTTAATCACCTAAAACGATTATAGCTTAAATAAAATCAAATGTAAATTATTTGACAATCATATCAAATAATTTATAATGAAGGTATCTCTATGATTTAGGATAGTAAGTATTAGTTTAATTAAAGAGACCGAATGATGGTGGAAATTTCGGATTAAGTTATTACTGAAGGCACCTAATGAGTTCTTCTAGCAAAAGACGTCTATTCGCGTTAAGAATAATTCTTACAATAGGTGGAATAACGCAATGCGTCCTTTAGTAAGGATGCATTTTTATTTTAGGAGCAAGATTATGAAAGAAAAAAAGATTGGCTTTTTAAAATCTATAAAATTAAGAGATCCTGCTGCAAGAAGCAATCTCCAAATATTATTAACCTATCCTGGAGTTAAGGCTGTAATTAATTATCGAATTGCCCATTTCTTTTGGAAAATTCATTTTAAACTATTAGCTGAAATAATTACATATCACAGTAGAAAAAAATATTCTATTGAAATACACCCTGGTGCAACCATTGGTAAAAACTTCTTTATAGACCATGGAACCGGAGTGGTTATTGGTGAAACTAGTGAAATCGGTGATAATGTTACTATGTATCATGGTGTTACACTTGGTGGAAGAGGTATAAGTCATGGTAAAAGACATCCATCAATTGGAAACAATGTTATCATAGGAGCTCATTCTCAATTACTTGGTCCAATAAAAGTAGGATCAAATACTAGAATTGGAGCTAATGCCACTGTACTTGAAGATATTCCTGAGGGACAAACAGTTGTAGGCTATAAGGGCAAATTAATTTTAAAATAAAATAAATAAAGCTTTAGTCAGAATTTCGACTAAAGCTTTTTCTTATCCTTATATATAATATATTACTTAACTTGAATTAATGCGTATAACTTCTTACCACGACGAATTACAATATATTCTTGTCCAATTGCTTCTTCTTTAGTTAATGTTTTTTCAAGATTATTGCATTTATCACCATTTACTAATACAGCATTATTTGTAATAAACTCTCTTGATTCACGTTTAGATTTTGCAAGACCTGTTGAAATTAAAGCGTCAACAAGAAGTGTACCATTTTCAACTTCATTTAGTGGTAAATCACCAAATCCCATCTTTATTTCTTCACATGTTAAACTCTTGATATCTCCAGAGAATAAAGCTTTAGAAATCTTTAAAGCTTGTTGATATGCATCTTCACCATGTAAGAACTTAATTACTTCATGAGCTAATGTTTGTTGAGCAAGTCTCTTTTCAGGCTCTGCCTTTTGCTTAACTTCAATTTCTTCAATTTCTTCTTTTGATAAGAATGTTAAGAATTTTAAGTAATCAATTACCTTTTCATCTTCAGCATTAATGAAGAATTGATACATTTCATATGGACTAGTCTTTGTCTTATCAAGCCAAATAGCCTTACCATTTGTCTTGCCAAACTTAGTACCATCAGATTTAGTTAAAAGAGGCATTGTGAAACCATATAATTCAGTTCCGTTCTTCTTTCTTCCAAGTTCAATACCAGCTGTAATATTACCCCATTGGTCCTGGCCAGCAACTTCAAGAGTTACATTATGAGTTTCGTTTAAATGTACAAAGTCTAGCGCTTGTAAAATCATATATGAGAATTCAGTATATGAAATACCTTCATCAAGTCTACGCTTGATGATATCCTTTTGTAACATATAAGTAACATTGAAATACTTACCATAATCTCTTAAGAAATCAATAACATTGATATCCTTAATCCAATCATAGTTATTAACAACTTCAAATCCAAAAATATCATGCGCTTGACGAGCTAAGCAATCATAATTGTGCTTTACTTGTTCATATGTAATCATAGGGCGTTCTGCATTTGGTTTTGGATCACCAATTAAACCAGTACCTCCACCAACAAGTAATATTGGATGATGTCCTGCATCAGCAAGACGCTTTGAAATTAAAAAGCTTGAAAAATGACCAATGTGAAGAGAATCACCAGTAGGGTCAGTTCCAATGTAAAAAGTCATTCCACCAGCATTTAGTTTTTCTCTTAAGCTTGGATCAGATACATCTTTAATTAATCCACGCCATTCTAATTCTTCATAAATACCCATATAAATATATCTCCTTTACATAAAAAAAGACATCCTTAATTCTAAGGACGTCTAATACGCGGTACCACCTTAGTTCTAGATAAATCTAGCACTCAAACTCTTAACGCGAGTAACGATTAATCTCCATAAGTGTAATTCGTCTAATTTTAACTAATTCTTTTCACCAGCCAGAATTTCTCTTAAAAGTTTTAATTAAACTACTAAATTATTTCACCGATTAATTTTATATTATGGTTTTAACATTTTTTTGTTTTATTGTCAACTAGAATGTTTCTCTCTTGATAACCTTATGAGGTAAAACAATCTTAATTGATTCAACATTTTCGCCCCTAATTAGCTTAGTTAATAGACGCATTGCGACAGCACCAATATCATAAACAGGTGTATCAATACAAGACAATTTTGGTCTTGCAAGCATTGCATACTTAGTATTTTGATAACCAATTACTGCAATATCTTGAGGAACCTTTTTACCTTTATTAATCATTACATTCATAAATGATACAGCAATTGAGTCTCTAACTGCAATTGCGCCATCAACCTTATTAGTTTCAAAATACTCTTCAAAGTGTGGAGTGTTAATAGCTAAATCACCACTAGTTCTAAATACTTTTGGTTCAAGATTAGCTTCCTCCATAGCTTTTACATATCCAGCTTCTTTTTGAGTATTAACTGAATAACGAGTTACAGTTGATAATAAATAAATATCTTTTCTATTTTTGCTTAATAATTCTTTAGTAATATCATAGCTTGCACCAAAATAATCGATTGCAACACTTGGTAATTCTGGATCATCAGAAATAACATTTGTTAACACAAGTGGAATATTGGCGTTAGAAGCTTGTTCCTTAATGATATTCATTTGACGAGTATCCAATTCATCATTTAATAAAAGGATACCATCTACTTGTTCAGCAACAACATCTCTAATGCTATCTAAGACATCAGTTTCTCCACTCATAGAGAAAATCTTAATAGAATAACTATACTTTTTAGCAATATCAATAATACCACCAAGTAATTGGCTTGTTGAAGCTCTTGTAACATCGCTTAGCATTATACCAACAGTTGTTGTTTTATGGCTAGCTAGACCACGCGCTATGGCATTAGGTCTATATCCTAATTCTTTAATTACTTTCAAAACTTTCTCACGTGTAGCCTCATTAACTTTTTCAGGATTATTTAAAACACGAGAAACAGTCGCAAGAGAAACCTCTGCTTTTCCAGCTACATCGTATATAGTTGCATTTGACATAGAAATACACCTCACTACACTTAAAATTATAGCATTTATGAAAATCGTTTTCAATACATATTTGAAAACGCTTTTATAG
>OCVV011173572.1_pt1 | contig 11625 bp, 13 predicted proteins | sample 1539721 | NCBI WGS metagenome assembly OCVV01 (sample SAMN02144230, study PRJEB22623) | gut metagenome | biome: sheep rumen | host: Ovis aries | place: New Zealand | reverse complement strand
GATCGGAAGGATTGGAGTATTACGGCGTTTGATCTTCTTTCATTGTCATATAAGTTTCTGCATGAAGGCACTGACAGTGAATACTATGAATATGTGCAGCCATTAGCAGATGCGGCAGGGCTTCTCTTTGAGGTCTCCGGATTGATGGACTGCATGGAAGAACTGTACCGGAGGATTGAAAGCATATGAAATTATATGTGTTTGTATCATATTTGATAATGTTTGTGGCTACTCTGTTTTTCCTTTGGATCATCCGAAAAGAGGAAGAGCCTGAAATATTTTTAAACGCAATCGCTGCGTTTAACTGCGTTATTCTGTTTATCCTGTTATGCTTGGGAGTATCTGAATTATGCGCTTGTGCTATGTGACGGACTTTGATCCGGATGAAATCAAGAAATATCCGGTACTGAAGAAACCCAAAGGAAACCCCGGAGGACGGAAAAAGGAAATCAATTATATTGACTGCGTGGGCGCGTTCGATATTGAAACTACTACAACAACGATCAGGGGCAAGGAAATAAACTTCATGTATATCTGGCAGTTCCAGATCGATGAAGATGTAACTGTTTGCGGTCGCACGTGGTCGGAGTTTAAATTTTTCCTGTTTCGGCTGCGGGAACGGCTGAACAAGCGGCAGATGGTCATATATGTTCATAACCTGTCATATGAATGGCAGTATATTAAATCCGTTTTCAAGTTTGGTCAGGATGATGTATTTGCGACTGATTCCCGGAAGGTGGTTAAATGCGTTATTGATAAAACATTCGAGATCCGGGATAGTTACATCTTAACTAATATGTCGCTGGATGCATTCACCCGCAAAATGAACGTGGAACATCAGAAGCTTTCCGGAATTGAGTTCAATTACAACAAGGTGCGTTATCCGTGGACTGATCTGTCCGATCGGGAGCTGGAATATTGTATCAATGATGTTCGCGGACTTGTGGAAGCCGTGAAGGCACAGATGAAGCGCGATGGTGATACATTGTATACCATTCCCATGACTTCCACCGGTTATCCACGGCGGGAAATGAAGCATGCGATGAAGCATTACAGCCGGGAACGGCTGGCAGAGATGCAGCCTGATTATGAACAATACTTATTATTAAAAGATTGTTTCAGGGGCGGTAATACGCACGCAAACCGGTATTATGCCGGTAAAATTGTTGATTCTGATTTGATCCATGCGCGGATCTTATCATCCGACAGATCCAGCAGCTATCCGGATGTATTGATGAATTGTAAATATCCAATGGAGAAATGGCGGAGGGGTCAGGCATCAACGGAGAATTTGCGGAATCTGATCCAGAACGGCTATGCGGTCATGTTCCGGGCAGAGTTTACCGATATCCGTCTGAAGAATCCGCACTGGCCAGTCCCATATCTCAGTACGGATAAATGTCAGGCTGCGGGCGTGCTTGCGGATAATGGGCGTATCTTATCGGCGGCGATCTGTAAAACCGCGCTGACCGATGTTGATTTTCGGATTTTACTATTTGAGTATGAATTTACTGAAATCGTAATTAGTGAATTATATTTTACTGAATACGATTATCTTCCGAAGCCCATGCGGGCGGTTATCGCTTCCTATTATGAACAGAAAACCGCCCTGAAGGGTAAAACGGATCCGTTCGATAAACTTATGTATGATAAATCGAAAAACATTCTTAACGGATTATATGGAATGTGTGCGCAGGATCCGATTCAGGAAACGATAATCTGGACAGGATCAGAGTTCATCCAAGCGGAAGAAGATCCAGCGCAGCTATTGGCAAAGCATAGCAAGCGCACATTCTTAAATTATGCGTGGGGCGTATGGTGTACCGCATGGGCGCGTTACCGTCTTGAACAGGGTATCATTATCGCCGGAGCGCAGGATTTCATATATTGCGATACGGACAGCGTGAAGTATGTCGATCATGGGCAGAGCTGGGAGAAGTTTAATGATCTGGCACGCAAGGCATCGGAAGCTTCCGGTGCGTGTGCATACGATTCCAATCAAGAGCTTCATTACATGGGAGTATATGAACCGGACGGAGAATATCAACGGTTTTCCACGCTGGGCAGTAAAAGATATGCATATGAAGACATGCGCGGAGATCTTCATATAACGATCTCCGGAGTAAGCAAAAAGGCAGCCGCAGAGCTGGGCAAGCTGGAAAACTTCAAAGAGGGTTTTATCTTCTATCATCCGGGAAAGACGGAAGCGGATTATGTAGATTTTCCGGAATCCGATCAGATCATTATCGATGATAAATTGATTGAGATTACATCATATGTTATCATAAGGGAAACAACCTATAATCTGAGCCTTAGCACTTCATATAAGAATCTGCTGCGGCTGATTGAATCGGACATGACTAATTAACCAATTAGTTAAGATAAAGAAAAGGAGGGTTTAAAATCATGTCATTTGCAAACAAGTATTCCAAAGCATCACCGATCTTCAACGTTCGTATCAATCATCCGGCATATACAAGCCTTGCGGATCTGTTCAAAGAGTACGGATCGGGCCATGTGTTCGCGATCGCAGGCATCTACATCAATACAAAAGGCAAGTATGGCCCGCAGGCATGCATCGCGATCAATGAAAACACGATGGTAAATCTGCCTTCTCACCTGCTGGAAGTCTGCGAAGAAATGCGCAGAGATCCGGAAGCCGTGGAAGCGATCAACAACGGGCAGGCCGGTTTCAAAGTCTACCAGTACACAAGCAAAGCCGGAAACAGCGGATTCTCAGTTGATTGGGTGGATCTGCAGTAGAATCAGAAAGGCCCGCAGGAAATGCGGGCTTTTTGTTTAAGGAGGAAAACATGGGATTATATTTAGAATCCGGATATATCGATCAGGAGCGCATATTATCCAGCGCGGATAATTTTATATTTGAGATCGGCGCGCGTGGTACCGGAAAATCGTACGGTATACTTAAGTATATTATTGAGCATCATGTGAAGTTTATGATGCTGCGGCGAACACAGACGGAAGCGGACATGATAAGCACGGCGGTAACAAATCCGTTTAAAGCGCTTATGATGGATAACCCGAAATTAGAAATTGCCGTCGAAAGCATATCGAAAAACTTATCATGTTTTACGATACCGGGAGAAACGGAAGAAGATCCACGCGTCCGGATCGGATATCTGGGTGCGCTTTCCACGTTCGCAACGATCAGGGGCGCGGATCTCTCCGATGTCGATGTGATCTTTTATGATGAATTTATTCCGGAAAAGCATCAGCGACCGATCAAAGATGAATATGCTGCACTCATGAATGTTTATGAAACCGTGAACCGTAACCGGGAATTACAAGGGCGGCTGCCTGTAAAGATGATCTCAGCCGCAAACAGTAACGACTTGGCAAATCCGATTTTTATCGGACTTGAAATCGTGGACAGGATCGCCCGGATGATGAAAAAAGGAATCGAAGTATACAAGGATCCGGAAAAGAGTTTAGCGGTTTATATGTTTATGAAATCTCCGATCAGCGATCAGAAAGCAAAAACAAGCCTTTACAAACTGACCGCAGGGAACGATTTCCAGAATATGGCGCTGCGGAATATGTTCGATCTGGACACGCGTTATATCAGAAGCCGGAGCCTGAAGGAATATAAACCGGTGGTCAAGATCGGAGAGCTTGTTATATATGAACACAAGAGCCGGAAAGAATACTATGCCCGCTGCGGAGCATCCGGCACGATACCGCATGTATTTACCACAACGGATATCGATAAAAAGCGATTTGTTAAAACATATAACTATCTGTTTTTGCGTTATCTGTCCGGATATATGTTATTTGAAACGTCAATTTCACAAGTATTATTTGAAAAATTGTTTTCTTAATATAATATATTATGTGAAGTACGGCGGCGCAGTATCAGATCCCGGAAGGATCGCGCGTGGCTTGATACACCATGAAGCCGTACTTCATATACTAAAGTATATGGAGGTGAAAACATGGACATTCAGACATTATCACAGCTAATATCCAGCGTGGGCTTTCCGATTGTCGCATGCCTTATCATGTGGAAGGCATTACAGGACAGTACAGCCGCGCATAAAGAAGAAATGGATGCTATGCGGGAATCTCTAAACCAGAATACAGTCGTACTTGCGGAACTGAAGCAGATGCTTCAGGATCTCAGAGATGCGGTACACGGAGGGTTCGGAACTAATGAATGAATTTATTCCGTGGACACGCGCACCGGCTGAAAACGATCCGCATTGGATCAGCACCGCATACGGCGGTTTAAATGAATGTCTGATTATTGACCGGAAAAACGGCAGCGTTCTTCCAAACTGTACAGGCTGGGCATGGGGTCGCATGTATTCACTGATCGGTGAAAAGCCATTGCTTCCGAAGACGGACGCGAAAACATGGTATCCAGCGTTTGAAGGATATGCACGCGGGCAGAAGCCCGCGCTGGGTGCCGTGGCCTGCTGGGCGGGTACCAAATACGGACATGTTGCTATCGTGGAAAGCATCGGAAATGATTACATCATGTGCAGTCAGTCAAATTATGGCGGCACGCGCTGGGAATATGTGAAGTGCATCCGAGGCGGCAGCGGTTATATCTCCGGCATGGGAAACACAGCGTTTCAGGGCTTCATATACTGTCCGAAAAAGTTTGATGCGATCGGATCCGGTTCGCAGGCAGTCAGCCCATATAAAACCCTGAATGATATTGCACTGGCAATTATCAGCGGAAGAGGGGCATGGTATAAATGCTATGGGCAGACACGTTTTAATAAAATAGCTTCCTATGGGTTCGATCCGGAGGATGTACAGAAACGCGTAAATGAGATCCTGACCACGGATTATCATTCGATTGATGATATCGCGCGTGCGATCATCCGCGGCACCGGACAGTGGTATGAATGCTATGGGAACGACCGAAAGAAACTATGTGAGCATTACGGTTTCAATTATGGCGATGTGCAGAAGCGCATCGATGAAATTCTGAAAGGGTAAAGTATGAACGTTGAACAGATCATTAAATTATTGGATGCGGGATATACAAAAGAAGATATCGAAAAGATGAATCAGCCCGCAGCGGAACAGAAAAAGGATCCGGAACCGGAAAAGGATCCGGAACCGGAAACAAAACCGGCAGAAAAGCCGGAAGAAAAAAAGCCGGAAAGTGAACCGGTAAATAATCAGATGCTGAAGGAATTACAGGATCTGAAAAAAGCGGTTTACGCCATGAATATTATGAACAGCTCACAGCCCGCGAAGTCTGAGAGCGTAGATGATATCTTGGCTAAAGCCTTAAAGGAGGGATAAATCTTATGGCAAACAAATTTACTATCGACGACATTTCAGCGGTAGCTAATGCAGTATTGGCTAACGCGCAGGGCAGATCAAATGAAGGCGTAAGCACAGCGGAGTTTACAACCATTGCGCAGACTGCGTTTCTGGGCGGTTATGATCCGCTGGCTACCGCGATTTCGCAGGTACTCAGCCGTACGATCTTTTCCTACCGACCGTATAATGCAAAGTTCCGCGGACTTGAAAAAGATGCGGTAAAGTGGGGGAACCATGTGCGGAAGCTGAATCCGATCGATAAGCCGCTGGAAGTAGACAACCGGCTGCGTCAGGACACCGAAATCGAACATGCTAACGGCGACACCGTGGATCAGTACCGCATCAACAAGCCGGAAGTGCTTCAGACGAATTTTTACGGATCTCAGACCTACCAGAAGAGCATGACGATCTGGAAAGATCAGCTCGACACCGCCTTCAACGGTCCGGAACAGTTCGGAAACTTCCTGACTATGATGATGGGCAATGCGACCGATCAGCTCGCCCAGGCACGCGAAGATCTTGCGCGCGGCTGCATTGTAAACCTGATCGGAGGCACCATTACGCTGGGCAACGTATGGCACGCACTGACCGACTACAACACGGAAACCGGCGGCAGTTACACCGCGGTGACCATCATGGAGCCGGGCAATTTCGCAGATTTCTTTCGGTGGTTCGTTGGTAAGCTTCAGAGCATTTCCGACCGCATGGAAGAAAGAACGATACTGAACCATGTCAACCCATATCAGGACGGCGAGCAGAAGCTGATCCGCAGACATACACCGAAGTCTATGCAGCATCTTTACATGTATGCAGACTTTATGAATAACGCGGAAGCGGTAGCTGTCAGTACAACATTCCACGATGATTATCTGAAGAAGATGGACTATGAAAAAGTCACATTCTGGCAGAATGCAGCTACACCGAAGGTGATCGAAACAATGGTAAACTATCTGGCTGAGGGATCAGACAGCCTGGACAGCATGATCAAGACCGTTGCGATCTCTAACAGTACCGTAATCGGAATCCTGTTTGATGATGAAGCTGCAGGAATCAACCCGGTCAATCAGTGGGCGCAGCCGACACCGTTCAATGCGCGCGGCGGTTACTATAATCAGTTCTGGCACGAAACAACCAGATGGTATAATGACAATACCGAAAACGCGCTTGTCATCTGTCTGGACTAATTAAAAGGAATGCGGGCGCGTTGCGTCCGCTTTTCTTTTTATGGAGGTTATATAATGGCATTCACAGTAAACTTTTATAACTTTGCAAAACGTGAAAACAGTACATACCGTCCGGGAGGATCTGGAGCATCTTATTCCTGCGTATTAAAAGAAGCTTCCAGCATCGCAAACCCATCGATTATCGTAGACATGGGAACCGGGAGCGATCCGTCATGGAATTATGCATATATTCCGCAGTTCAACCGTTATTATTATGTTTCAGATTGGACTTGGGTAGAAAATCGTTTATGGATGGCAAATCTTACAACGGATATTCTGGCAACCTTCAGGGATCAGATCGGTAACAGTGACTTGTATGTTTTAAGATCCAGCGCGGATTATGACGGAAGCATTATCGATAATTATTATCCGGTAAAGGCAGAAGCGCGGGTATCCGTCCAGCATCTGAATCTTCCGTGGACAAGGTTCGATAATGGTTGTGTCGTGATCGGTGCCGTTTCACAGGATGCACAGCTCGGTAGCATTGCATATTATGCGCTGGAACTTGATTCTTTTTCTGAATTGATTACAGCATTATTGCAGGATGATTTGCTTATCGCTCACGATTTTTCACCGGAAAACGCTGCAATTCCATTACAGAAAGCCATGATTGATCCGGTGCAGTTTATCCGCAGCGCGGTATATTTACCGATTCCATATGATACCCTGCGGGGAACAACGGCATCAATTAACATCTGGGATTGGGATATTGGAGTTGATGGAAAAAAGCTGTCCATGCGAGCGCCGGATCTGTTTACAGAGCTTGAATTTAATCTGGAAAAACATCCATTGACATATATACGCGGTAACTATCTGAATACCGCGCCATATACAAAAGCAATGTTTCAGTTTCTGCCATTCAATTCCATTGACATTGACACGACTATTACAGCAGCTAACCCAAACATCCGGATTCGTTACTTCATTAATCCGTTTGATGGCATGGGAACCCTGCAGCTGTTCTGTAATGACGATCTGTTAGGAACACAATCCGCACAGGTCGGCGTTCCGATCCAGATGTCACAGGTTAATAAAGATTATTTAAGTGCGGCGATCGGCGGCGCATCCGGTATCGGCGGCATGGTCACAAGCGCAATAATGGGTGATGTCGCAGGCATCTTTTCAAGCGCCGGGTCGGCCATCGGAAACGGTATAAAAGCAATGATACCGCATGTTTCAAGTGTCGGAACCAATGGAAGCTTTTCACACTTGCATTACACACCATCCTTATATCAGGAATTTTATATGCCGGTGGATGAAGACAACGAACACGCAGGAAGACCGTTATGCCAGATACGCAGGATATCAACGCTGCCCGGCTACCTTCTCATTAAGGACGGAGAAGTGGATATAAACGGATTTGCAGGTGAAGCGGAAGCCGTGCGGGCATATCTGGAGGGCGGTTTCTTCTATGGCTGAGTTTCCATGTAACCGGCTGCCTTCCAATCTGAATCCTTGGTGGATCCAAAGCCCGGCGGGCGTTTCGCCGTGTATTCTGGGATATCCGATGTATACGGCAAACTGTACATTGGCTAATTGTGTAGGCTGGGCATGGGGCAGATATCAGCAGATCCACGGCAGCATAGACAGCCGGCTTCCGACTATAAACGCGGGCGGATGGTTCAATCTGGCACGCTCACGCGGAATGAATACCGGAAGTGAACCGGCGCTGGGTGCGGTTATATGCTTTTCCGGTCACGTTGCGATCGTGGAAGAAATATCCGCGGACGGCTCATATATCCGATGCTCAGAGTCCGATTGGGGCGGTCCTGTCTTCTCATATCGCACGCGGTACCGGTCGCAAAATTGGCAGTTAACCGGAGGAAACAGGTTTCAGGGTTTCATATATAATACTTATGAACCCGGTCCCGGACCGGAGCCACCCACGCCGCCCGGTCCGGATCCACAGAATCACTTTAAATGGTGGTTCTTTAAATGGCAGATATTAAGAAAGAAAAAAGGAGGGATTGACCATGTTCAATTATGATTTTCTGAACGTGTACAATGGAAAGCAGTCACCCGGAACGATCCACGCGGCAAGCAACGCAACCGGGGCATATTTCAGGCGGTATCTTTTCCAGAAAGCCGTTTCTGTATTTGATATCAAATGCCCGGACACATGGAGTAAGGACTATTTCTGGTATGTGCTTTATGGAGCCGGTTATATCGGCATTCTTGATGTGCCGGGAATGGGCGTTATCCCGCAGTATTGCACGTACAAGGGCTATAACGTTTTCTATCAGCCGAAATCGTTTATAGTCGCAAATCCTGCGATCATGAACGGAGAAACACAGGAACGCACGCTGGGAGAGTTCGGAAACGGTGTATTAATCAAGCTTACCCCGGATTATTGCGGTATTTGTGATCTGGTCGGATATTACGCGGATCTTATGGCAGTAGCCGCGGAAAGCATGGGCATCAATATTCTGAACAGTAAATTAGCTTATGTGTTTGCGTCTGATAATCAGACAGCCGCGCAGAGCTTTAAAAAGATGTACGACAATATTAATGCCGGACAGCCCGCGCAGTTCATCGATAAAAATCTGTTTGATGAAGAAGGCAAACCGCGCTGGGTAACGTTTGCCCAGGATCTCCGGAACAACTTCATCGCTCCGGAGATCCTGGAAACGATGGATAAAATCGAGCGCATGTTTGAAAATGAGATCGGCATTCCCAACACCGGCGGCATGGAGAAAAAGGAACGGCTTATTACAGATGAAGTAAATGCTAATAATGTCAGTACCTATTCAAAAGCGGAATTGTGGCTGGAAAATCTGCGGACGGGATGCGAGGAAGCTAATAAAATGTTTGGATTGGATCTTTCCGTAGATTGGAGAGAAATCAAAGGAAGGGAGACATACGGAAGTGAAAGCGAAATTATCAATTCTCGGGCTGTATCGATGGAATACTGATGTATTCAAAAACATGAGTTTACCGGAGGGAGTAGATCATGAAACGCTTACATGGAACATTCTGGAGCAGTGCGCAGAGCTGGAAACTATTTATGCTGATCCTGAATATATGCAGGCAAGCATTATTAATTGGAGTAATCTGATGCTCCCAAGCTGGACGAAAATCAATGAAGCATTAACCGCTAAATATAATCCGATCTGGAACAAAGACGGAACAATTTCAGAAATCAATGAATATGGGGCTATCATCCAGAGCGGAAGCGGAAGCGGAAACGGAAACACGAGTACAAGCGAAACGGACAAGGTAGCCGGTTTCAATTCCGACAGCACGCACACACGAGAAGAACGCAGCGGATCCGGATCACAGTCCACAAGCACCAGCACGAATAACCGACAGGAAGCGCATACCGATAAACGAACTGTCATTGAACAGGGCAATATCGGAGTCACAGAATCGAGCGCAATGGTATTGCATGAGGTGGAATTAAGACGGCAGTATAATATTTATAAAATCATTGCGGAAGACTTTAAACGCCATTATTGCCTGATGGTATACTAAGAAAAGGAGGTATAAACACATGGCATTCTATGATAAATTCCCATACACAAATTTTCAGGAAATCAATCTTGATCGAATTATCAAAGAGCTGATGGAAGTAAAAGAGGGATTACAGTTTGTAATTGATAATTCTTCATTGAAGTATGCGGATCCGATCGAATGGAATATCACAACGCAGTATCAGGCGAATACCGTTGTTATTGATCCCGCTACCGGAATTGCCTATATCAGCACAAAACCGGTACCGAATAACGTCCAGATCACTAATACCGGATATTGGACAAAGGTTTTCGATCTTTCCGCATTGTTCGCTGAGCTGGATCAGGAAATCGAAACTGTGGATCAGAGAGTAACCACGCTCGAAACTGAAACAGATACGAGAATCAACACGCTGGAAACTGAAACCAATGCAAAGATCACAGCACTTCAGAACCGGACAACGGCAGCAGAAAATAACATTTCTGATCTTGATGATGATCTGAATGCCCTTACCCAGAACGTAGCGCAGCAGGGAACCCGCATTGGAGCAGTAGAAACAACCGTAAACAATCACACAACCCAGATCAACACATTAAATAGCGTAATGGCTACAAAAGCTAGCGCATGGCTGGCCGGTAAGCGGTGTGCTATTTTCGGTGATTCTCTTTCCAATCTGGGCGATGGAATCAACGGCACGATGTGGCAGTATGTAAAGCAGCTGGTTCCTTCCGTGATTATCGCTAACTATGCGGTGGGAGGTGCAACGATCAGCGGTATCTATGACCAGATCACAGCGCAGCAGCTGACCGATACGGATATCGTATTTATCAACTGCGGAACAAATGACTGGCAGATCGGAACCGGAATCGATACATTCAGAACAACTCTGAATAACTGCATCAATTCCATCCGGTTAAAGAATAAGCTTTGCGAGATCATCCTGATCGCTATGCCGTACAGTTACCGCAGCGAGTTCGGAGAGAATGGCCAGCGTAATACATCGTATACAGATGTGCGGGATATGGCTTCCGTCATCACATTGACAGGCATGGCGAATAACATTCCTGTTATCAATCTGTTCGCGGACGGTGAAACAAATGCATCAAATTATCAATACATGATGGATCCCAGCGCTCCGGGCGTTTATGTACATCCGAATGCTGTATTTGCTGAGCTGATCGGAAGGAAGATCGTAAACCGCGACTTCTCAACCGCAATCTATCCGATCAACAGGTACCTGATTCCAAATACAGGTGTATCTGGCGACACATTAATCACCTATAATCTTTTAAACAATACTATCCGGATGCGTGGCACGATAACAGCGCCGACAGACATTAGCGGAACAAATACAGTAACAGTCGGTGCAATACCTTTCCCGTCTGGAATCGCTGCGTTCGGTCTCGGAGACTTCCGTATTCCTTGCATGAACTATTCAACCGGTGGAACTAACTGTTATGTATTCTTTGCAGGAAACGCGCTTGCACTTGGAGGCACGATCACAACAGGCAACGTTATCGTAACAAATCACTAATCATCACAACAGCATCACAGCCCGCCATGCGGGCTTTTCTTTTTTGTTCCGTGACCGTGGCCGGTGCCTGGGCGTGTACGAATATTCATCGGTGCGTGTACGAATAATCGGAGAGCA
>OCVV011128533.1_pt1 | contig 11626 bp, 12 predicted proteins | sample 1539721 | NCBI WGS metagenome assembly OCVV01 (sample SAMN02144230, study PRJEB22623) | gut metagenome | biome: sheep rumen | host: Ovis aries | place: New Zealand | reverse complement strand
CACCGGAGCGGATTCTCAGGAGGATAGGGAAACAGCGATAGAGCTACTGACAAAGGATATAACGGTTGATATAGATGGTACAAAGCATGGTAATTATCTCGATTACATTTTCACTGTGGACATATTTAACGAAGGTGTAGATATCCCCGAGGTGAATCAGGTTGTAATGCTTCGCCCTACAGAGTCTCCGATAGTATTTGTTCAGCAGCTTGGACGTGGTCTCAGAAAGGCTGATGATAAAGATTTCGTAGTTATACTGGATTTCATTGCTAATTATAAGAATAACTTCATGATTCCGATTGCTCTTTCAGGAGATAGGACTTATAACAAGGACAATATCCGTCGATATGTTACTGAGGGGGAGAAAGTTATCCCGGGTATCTCGACAATTCATTTTGATGAGATATCCAAGAAGAAAATATATGCTGCTATTGATACTGCAAACTTCAGCGATATCAAGCTTATCAAGGAAAACTACAAGAATCTGAAATATAAGCTGGGACGCATTCCGAACCTGATGGACTTTGATAGATATGGTGAAATGGATGTGCTCCGGATTTTTGATAATAATTCTCTTGGTTCGTATTATAAATTTCTCGTTAAGTATGAGAAGGATTATAAGGTAAGGCTTTCAGCAAATGAAGAGAAGATTGTCGAGTTTATTTCCAAGAAGCTGGCAAGTGGTAAACGTATTCATGAACTGGAAATGTTATCTCGAGTGCTGATTTATAAAAATTCGCTGGTTCAGGGGATGAAAGCTTCACTAAAGGAAAATTACAATAAAGACTGCCCAGACAAGGTTGTGAAGAGTGTTATAAATGTACTCACGAATGAATTTCCATCCGGATCTGGGAAAAAGACATATGAGGACTGTGTGTTTATCGAGAAGAGTCAGGATGGTGACTTTGAAATAAGCAAATCTCTGCAAAAAATGATTCATAATAAAGAGTTCTATAATATCGTAGAAGAACTTCTGGAGTTTGGAAGATACAGATACGAGCGTGACTATTCAAAGACTTATCAGGATACAGAGCTGGTGCTTTATCAGAAGTATACCTACGAAGATGCATGTCGTCTTCTTAATTGGGAGCATAATGAAGTACCACTCAATATCGGTGGTTATAAGTATGATAAGACTACTAAGACATTTCCTGTCTTCATAGAAAACGAGACACTAGTCAAAGACTGTAAAACTAAAATAGAATATCTGCAAACGAAAAACCCACTATATATAGAAAAATGATTTTTAAAAAATCACTATATGTAGTGGGTATTTTTGAACTATGAAATTTATTTGGATTTTATATTTATTTATTCTGGTTCATTCGGTGTAGCTGTTTGTAATGCTTCTGTATCTGGTGTTCCATCTACATTTATACCGTTTTCATCATTTGTAATTTTACTATCTACAAAGATAGGTGTAAAATCTAATATATTTGAACTAATTCCTTCTGTTTTCGCTTTCCATTCATCAATAGAGCCACCAAAATATATTCCTTTTAATTCTTCATTGTTTAATCTATCATCTAATTTTTTTGAAGATGATAAATAACTAAACATATCTTCTCCAAACATTGATGTATCATTAAATGTTTCTATTGTTGATGGAAAATAAATATATTGTATATTCTTCATTGAATTAAAAACAGTTGGTGATATGCTTGTGATACCTTCATCAAATATAATACTTTTTACTTCTTTAAATATAAATGGTGCGCCTTCTGTTGCATCTATCCAATATGTTTCACCTTTTATATCATAAGATGATGCTATCCATAATTTAGTCGAATTACCTTTATAACCAGTTATTTTTATTGTTTTGTCATCTTCATCTTTTTCATATTCAAAATCTGATAAAGGTGTAGGACTTTGCGCCCATAAATTTACATTCCTTCCTGCTGACGCCTTTCCCTCTTCAATACCAGAATTCACTGCTTCTTTTACATCATCTGGTTTCATTTTCGATAAACCACAACAGCAACAACAGCATATAATCACTAAAATTATACCAGCTATTACTCCTGCACCTTTACTCATACCATTAAAAAAATCTTTCATAAAAATCACACTCCTTTTTTATTTATAATATGTAAGATGATAATTATGAATTCTGATATTTCTTTTTTTTATTAAGCAGTTGCATAACACATACCAATAATAAATAACAACATACAACCAATAACAATAGCTATTGCTATTTTTTCATATATATTACTCATATGTTCATCTCTTTCTTTCCTTGCTAGTTTTTCACTTTTTCGCAATTCTTCTTGTGCTTGTCTAATCTTTTCGCTTTCTTGTTGTGCTTGCAACATAGCATTATATTCTTCAATAGGAATAAGTTTTTCTTTTGGTCTCATCAAAATATAAATCAAACCGATTGGAGTCAAAAATAAAAGAAGAAAAATGTCTAATACAATATTATATTCAATCTTTTTTGTCATCATTCCAGATTGATTATTAATCACATTAAGTTCTTCTATTTGCTTTCCACATTTAGGGCATATAATACAACTACTATCTATAAGTTCACCACAGTATTTACAATATTTATGTTCCATTCAGATCACCTCTTTATTTTTAATATGAGAGATGATAGTTTTGAATTCTGATTTTTCCTTATTTCTTACTACCTGCACAGAACGAAAGACAGCCAACCACAAAAGCGCCGACCGCAAAAAGTTCTATAGGAACTCTAATAGGCGCTGAAGTGGTGGCTGTCTGTAGTGGTACTATTATCTAACTAGTTCTGGCTCATCATTATCTTTGAAATATTCAGGGTTCTTTTTAATTCCATCACTACTAGATTTTGAAGTAATTGCATTTTTACCATATTCATAGTAAAAAGCATTTTGTTCAACTTGAGCTTTAACAGATTGCATTTGTTCTTTTTCGTTTAATCTTTCAAAAGGTTTTTCAATTCCAAACTTTTTAAGAATATCAAAAAAGAAAGATTTAAGTTGTTCATACTTGTTTTTAAATTCTTGTGTAATTCTTTCGATTTCAGTATCAAAGATATTTTGAAATTCATCTTCTCTGGAATTATATTTATCAACTAAATCATTATATGCATTATCTTTTCTTTTAGATTTGCTTTCTGCTTCTTGAAATAGAACAATAGAATTCTTACACATAGTAGCAAGTTTATTATATTCTTCTTTAGTTGGTTCTTTATCAAAGATGTTTTTAAGTTTTAATAAATCATTAACTTCTTGATTTTTAATTTTTCCATCTTCTGTAGTTTCTAAATAATCTTTTTTATACTTTTCTTTTTCTTCAACAAGTTCTTCAATTCGTTTTAATTCTTTTTCAAGTTTTTCAAGATTTTCAATAGCAGTTTTATATTCTTCCTCGTGTTTAATTTTAGTTTCAAGTTTTATTTTTTCAATTTTAGCTTTAGCATCTTCTTTAATCTTTTGTTCTTTTTCAGCAACTCTATTATTAGTATCTAAAATATAATCATTTATTTCTTTATCTGCAGAATTAAAAATTAATTCTTTTTCAGTTTCAACAACTTTATTCTGTTCAGCTCTAAAGCTTTCAAGCTCTTTTTGTTTTTCTTTTTCTATCTGCTTATATTCTTCTATAAAAGCATTTTTAACCATATCCTCAAACATAGCCAATCTAAAATCTTTAGGCTTATCTTTATTCTTTCTTTTATAGTCGTGTGGATTATGTTCTTGCCATTCTTTCCAGAACTCATTTACAATTCTTTCTTTATCTTCTGGGTGAAGTTCTATTTGTTTGTTTGCTTCCAGAAGTCTAGCATTTTTCCATTCATTAAATGCGACTCTTGCAGGTGTAATTATAGTTGCATCAATTCCTCTATCATTCATTCTTTTTTGCATATCTGGGTGTAAATCTTCAAGAAAGTTTTTATCAATAATACCTTTAGCATTAAAACAATATTTATATTTATGTTCTACATTTCTTGAAACAGTTTTATTCTTTTTTTCATCAAAAACTTTTTCTCTTTTCTTTACAGTTTTCTCTTTTTCTTCTAAAGGCATAAATACATAGTGCATATGTGGTGTTGACTCATCACAATGAACTTTAGCAGAAATACAATGTTTGAATTCTGGTTTTTTCTGTAATTCTTCAAAAGCAATTTGAAAAAAATCTTTTGGATCTCCCGTATAATCTTTTGGGAGAGTAACTATCAAACTCAGAGCAACTACTGTATCTTTATTTCGTGCATAAGATTGTTCTTTCAATTCATTAAATCTTTGCATCATATCAAAATCACAAAGATTATAATTATACTTTGTCATTGTTGGGTTAATAAGTGAATGTGAAGTATTATAAACTTCTTTATTTGCAGATGAATGTTCTAAATGTGTCTGCAAATTCTTCATACCACTTTGTTTATATTTTTTAATATTCATACTTATCATACCTCCTTGAAATTCATATTGTTTAAAGGAAGTATGATTTTTATAAAAATGGTCTAATATGAAAAAAGTAAGTAAAAACCCTACTACGGAATTCAAAAGGCTCCTCGTATAGGCACGCTATACCCACAAACAAAAATTCTACGAATTTTCATTTGTGGCGCGTGGTCTGCCGACGGCTCTTTTATAAAAATCTATGTTTATCTATAAAAAAGTGTACCTACATATTTTGTTTATTTTTCCATTTTATGTCCCGACACATAAATCATATTATTTTATATTTTAAGAAATAAAAAAGGAGGAATAATAAATGGAAAAATTCACACAAAAAGAAAAAGAACTGTTACGAAACTTGCAGGCAAAAGAGAAAAGAATATCCAGACAAGAAAAATCATTTTTGAAAGAAGTTGATGATAATATAGAATTAGTTTTATCACATCTGGGTATTGATAAAAATGCTCTGGATAGATTAACTGAAATTGCTAAAAAATACGGAACAGATGTTAATACACTTCTGGACTACATTAACACAGATAGACAAATAAACTATTTCAAAAGTATCAAAAAATAAAGCAGGTCAATGACCTGCTTATTTTAATATATCATCTTCAATATTATGTTCAGATTTGAATTCAAGATACTCATCAAAACTAGTATTATTTAATACATCAATTTCTTCTTTAAGTCTTTCAATACATTCTTCAATAGTTTCAATTCTACTTTGTACCGCTTCAGCAAAATCTTCAACATCATTAATAGTATAACTATCAAGATTTGCAAGATTAGCTTTATTTGTATGCATCTCACCTTTACTATAAATATTTTCTTTCCACATAAGTTTTTACCTCCTTAAATTGTCATAAATTCAGTTGTTTCTTCATTCTTTTTTTCATACCACTCAGCATAATTTGGATCGTCGAAAGGGTCAAAATCAATTTCTTCTTTATCATCATATGTAGTTATAAATTGTTTATTTTCATCAAGAATAGAATTATTTTTTGTTATGATAAAGCTAATAGAAGATATTTTTCTTTTATCCCTTTTGTCAGGTATTTTTTGATAAGTAATTTTAAGGTCTGTTAGTTTGTTTATTGTTTTGATTGCTGGTTCTAAATGTGAACGAATAAACTCTTTAGTTTTTATTTCTTTATCCCCATAAAATAATTCTTTTGCATTATCAATTTTTATTGAAATAGAATTATCAAAACCAGATTTAGATACAGCCCACATATATAACTGAATGGCGCATTTTGTATGCAATTGCCTTATTATTCCATATTTCATAAAAACCCCATCATTAAACTCTAAAAAGAAATATCTAGTTTTTTCAGATAATGATAAAGTCATTATTTTTTTCTTTTTGTTGTATTCCATAGCATCTATATAATGACCTGCATAAATGTCTATACCATCTTCATAATAATATGTTTTTTTAAGTAAATCATAAACATTTTTGATTGCTGATTTTTCACTATCTTTACTGTATATATTTGAATTATTGTATATCTTAATTATTTCGTCGATAGGAATATCAATCCATTTATAATCTTTATCTTCTTTTTTAACTTGTGCTACTAACAATAAAAGTAGCTGTAACTGTTTATCGTTTAATTTATTTGGAAAATCAATAAACTTTCTACTTTCAGCAACTATCAATCTTTCATCTGTTATTAATTCTTCAGCCATTTATTTTTCACCTCCTATAGTTTTATTTTTAATATGACAGATAAAAAATAAAAAGGTGGAGAATTTTTTATCAATGAGAGATTTTTTCACCTATTTCTATTATGCGTGATGATATTACAATATCAATGACATACTAATATGACTCCACCTATTTTACTAATATGACCTCACCTATTACTAATATGACTCCACCTATTACTAATATGACCTCACCTATTTCAATTTCAAAAGTCTGGAAAGCCTTTATTTATGCAGGCTCCCAGACTTCACTAAAAATCTGTATTATATTTCTATATTATACTTCTCTATTATGGAACCATATCAAAATATCACTACAGACAGCCACCACTTCAGCGCCTAATAGAACTCCTATAGAACTTTTTGCTTCTCGGCGCTTTGTGGTGTTGCTGTCTTTCGTTCAGTATCATCTAAGAAGGAAAAAATGGAATTCTAAAATCATAACACCATCTGCTTATCCAGTATCCAATAAGAAGTCACTTCATCACGCTAAAGTGTTAAAGTAAAACAAACAAAATAGAACAGCCCGAAGGCTGTTCGTTCACCCCCTACCGCAAGGGGAAAGCCTGCAAGCGCAGGCGAAGGGGTTGCGTTTTATGCTTTATAAACAATTTCAATGCTACAATCTTTTTTAACAAGTATTTTATCAACCAGAACTCTTAAAATAGTTTGTTTCTTTTCAATATCAAGATTTGTATAATCTATAATTAATTTACCTTTAGCATCAAATAAAGAAGCAATAGCACTATGATTAAATATACCAAGTCTTAAAGCAATCACATCATCTAAATTATCAGTTTTAAGTTTTAAATGAAGATTGCCAATTTCTTCATTAGTTTTTTTAATCTTTTCTTTTAATGCAGGTGATACAGTTTCTGCATCTCCTGCAAGTTCATAAAAGTTATTAAGTTTCTTTTCAAGTTTATCAATTTGTTTTTCAATTTGTTTATGTTCTTTTCGTTTTTCATCAAGTGTATGATTTAGATTTTGTAAATACAAATCAATTTCTTTATTAACTTGTGTTCGGATCTCATCAAGTTTATGACCTCTAAAAGACACATCACAAACTTTAACAATATCGCGACCACTACAAGTCAAAGTTGGCGGACATCTATATTTAATAGCATAGCCACAATTAGCACACTTTAGAAGTCCTGCAAATTCTTGTAGCTTAGTAGTAGGGCTGTTATCACGAGAAAAGGCGCTATTTTGGTCTAATCGTTCTTGAACAGTAATAAATGTTCTTGAAGGTATAATAGGCTTAATATCAGTCAAATAAGCTCTTAATCCTTCAAGTGTTCTTTTGCCATTTTTACCAACTAAAGAACAAGCTCTTTTTCCGTTCCATTCTTCTTCTGAATTAACAAATTCAACTCCGTGTTTTTTATAATACTTGTATAATAAATTATCAGCTTCAACATAAATAGGATTGCGAAGAATTCTATCAATAGTAGTTCTTGAAAAACTTTTATCGCTTCTATGTCCAGAATAGCCTTTATTAATTATTTCAGTTCTAATTTTATTGATAGAAGTTGTTGCATCACCTGCATAAGCGTTAAACATATATTTAACAGCATTAAGTTCATTCTCTATAGGTTTTAATGTTTTTGATTTGTCGGGGCGTGAATAATTTTCATAACCATATGGAGCCATACCAACAGCCCAACCACCAGTAGTAAGTCTATAATCATAAGTATCTTTAATTCTACTAGAAATATTTTCTCTTTCTATTTCAGCAAAGATAGCAAGAATTCCCATCATTTCTTTGCCTAAAGGTTGAGTAGTATCACAAATATCATTAACAGCAACAATATCACATTTATGTTCTTCCATAATTCCCCAGATACTATAGAAATCTACAATTTTTCTACTTAATCTATCAATTTTATAAATAACAGTTTTTTCTATAATACCTTTTTCAATATCATAAATAAGATTTTGTAATCCAGGACGATTTGTATTTTTACCAGAATAACCTTCATCAATATAAATTCGTGCTTCATCTGGTTTTTTACATTTAGTCTTGCATTTTTCTATTTGTGCTTCTATACTTTTACTCTCATCTCTTTCAATAGATTGTCTAACATAGATTGCTTCAAATCTTTGTTTATCCATAAAAAAATACCTCCTCTTGAAGGTATTCTAACTCTGGTTATATTATTAAGCAATCATATTTTTGACTAGTGTTTCATATTCTATCAACTATGATAAAAGTGATGACATTCAAGATACCATAAAGTACGAAGATCATTTCACGTCCCGCAGCTCACTCATTGCAATATCAAAGCAGAGTAGAACTGTTGAATCAGAAGATGTTCAGAACTTCTTACATGCTAAAGAGCGAGGAATATCTGTTGAACTCTTTGTGAGAAAGAATAAAGATGATAAGATATCCAAGGAATTTTACTACCTTGGCAGAATGACAGCTACGGGCAATACGAATGAATTCATTATGGCCAATACTGATAAGACTGCCGTGGAGATAGAGTGGAAGCTGGACACACCTGTTAGGGAGGATATTTATCAGTATATAGTAAATGGGTAAGAAATTTTACCCATTTACGACATCCTATAGCATAAAAAGAAAAGGATATAAGGCATATCGTAGTTACGTAATAGTAGCTACGATATGTCTTTTTTTGTCATATGGCTGAAATGGGTTATTCTGTTCGATTATTTATAATACTTTATAATTATGCAAGCTGACTTGCACAATTTGGAATATAGTTATATGTCATATCAGGGACAAAAAAACAAAACATTAAATTCACCGCAAAGCCCATATTTACTGAAGTTTTGTCGTGGGGATTAAAAAAGTACTTGATTTAATCTGGTCTTCATGTAACAAAAGATATGATGAAGATAGACGCACTCAGCAAAGAGCTGGCAGAACTTCTGATATATAAGATAATCGTAAGCCAGGACAAGCAAGTGGAAATCCATTGGAAATTTCTGTTCAGATAATTGTAATTATGTTATATTTGGAACAAGGTTTCCGTCATAGAAATTGTTAGAGTGAGGATTCTAGTATGGATATAAACAATGAACAGATTACAAAAGTTGAAAATACTAATGAATATGATAAATTGATCGAAAAGGTGGGAGAGACACTCCAGAGAGGACGGAACAAATTAGCTTCTGCCTTAAAGGGTATAATGGTTGAAACCTATTGGGAAATTGGCCGAGATATAGTTGAGTTTGAACAATGTGGAAATGCAAAGGCGGAATATGGTTCAGATACACTTAATCGTCTTTCAAAAGATTTGACTGAAAGGTATGGAAAGGGCTTTAGCAGAACTAATGTTGTTTATATTCGAAAATTATATCTTGTCTATCCAAATAGTCAGACACTGTCTGACCAATTGAGTTTCAGTCACTATATTGAATTACTGAAAATAGAAGATCCTCTAGAAAGATCGTTTTATGAAAAGGAATGTGTAAATGAAAACTGGGGCGTAAGAGAACTTCAGCGACAGATGAAAAGTATGTTATTTCATAGGATTGCATTGAGCACTGATAAAAAAGAAGTTTTAAAGCTCACTAAAGAAGGACAGATAATTGAAAAACCTGAAGATATATTAAAAGAGCCATATGTTTTTGAATTTACAGGTTTGCCAGAACTTCCAGTGTATAAAGAGGGCGATATAGAAGAGGCATTAACTAATAACTTAAGTCAATTCTTCCTAGAACTTGGTAAAGGATTCACCTATGTTGGTAGACAACAGAAAATGGTTATAGGGGGTAGAACATATAAAGTTGATTTGGTCTTTTATCATAGGATTCTTAAATGTTTTGTGCTGATAGATTTGAAAAAAGGAGAGGTTCAGCATGAAGATATTGGCCAGATGAATTTTTATTTGAATTATTATCGCGAAGAAATGAATACTGATGGGGATACGGAGCCGATAGGAATAGTATTGGGAGTCTATCAGGATAAGCTCGTAATGCAGTACGCTATGCAGGGAATATCAAATCAGGTGTTCGTGAGCCGATATCAGCTATATCTTTCTCAAAGGGAACAATTGGAGGCTGAGTTTCGTCGTTTTATGGAGGCCTCAGATATAACTAATGAATCTGAATGACGAATTGGTCAGACAGTGTCTGACCAATTTAAAATATAAAAAATCTTTAGATAATTGTAATAACAATTGTCACATTATTCATATGGCATAAGGAGCATAATAGAATGGATGATTTTAATTTGGAACGTTTCGTAAGAGAACAACAACAAACTTATTCTGTTGCCTATGCAGAGCTATCCCAGGGAAGAAAACGTACTCATTGGATGTGGTGGATATTTCCTCAGATAGTAGGCTTGGGAATGACATCGACTTCATATTATTATTCAATCAAGAGTTTGGATGAGGCTAAGGCGTTTCTTGCACATCCATATCTTGGTAAAAATATTAGGGAAATATCAAATGTATTACTGGGGCTGAATACGAATGATGCCGACACTGTAATGGGTTATCCTGATGATTTGAAACTTCGCTCTTCAATGACACTTTTTGTTGAAGCTGCTCCGGATGAAATAGTATTTCAGAAAGTTCTTGATAAATTCTATGATGGAAAAAAGGACGAACGTACTGTTTCGATTTTAAAGGAGATATGAGTCACTTCGTAGTTAGGAGAATAATGTGAAAGCTGATTATATATATGATGATCATGATTATGATTCTTTTGAGGATATTGAAAAGAGATATTATGATAATGTAATAATTTGGGTGGCTGGTTCTTCTCCATATGGAGAAGACTTTTCAGCCTATTATGTATTATTACAGTATAAAGAACATAAAGAGTTTATGTATGGAAGAGTAAAAGAAGCGACTTCAAACCAAGCGGCGTTAATTGGTGTAAAAAAAGCTTTGGAAAGGATGAATAAGCCAATGACTGTATGTGTTGTTGATACGACATTGCTGGGATTTAAAGGCGCTATGCGGGGCGAGGGTATCAATTGTGAATATGCTTTGTCAGTGTTTGATGTTTTGATTGAAAAACATTGTAAAATGATAGAAGTGTGTTGGGGAAAATCGTCGCCAAAACTAAAATATTATATCATGGAAAATGATATAGAAAATGTTGCGAAAAGAAATGATATTTATACTAGTATTGATGATGGAAAAAAATATTATAAAGATAGAATCTATACGGAATGTATCAGTAAGGTTGAAAAGATTCTAAAAGCTAATAATGTTGATAAGAAAATCATAGATGAGGTTTTACAGATAAAACCATGAGGATAAGGTTATCACGGCATATAAAGTGCAACCTACAAATAAATATACCTTGGTGATTTCACCTGTATATTTATTAAAAAGTTTCATGGTAGGACCACTCCAGTCGACTTCGCACTTTACACCAGGTTTGTTCTCTAGATGATTAGTTATCTCGTTTCTGGTTGTATAAGTGCCATAGTCATCACAAAACTTGGAATAATCTACCGGAAGAGTGCCTTCAGCGTGACACTTGTCACAGTATTCTTCCCAAAGAAGCTTAAGAGTTACACCTACATGCTTTAATTCCTTGTGTAC
>OCVV011281467.1_pt1 | contig 11628 bp, 12 predicted proteins | sample 1539721 | NCBI WGS metagenome assembly OCVV01 (sample SAMN02144230, study PRJEB22623) | gut metagenome | biome: sheep rumen | host: Ovis aries | place: New Zealand | reverse complement strand
CCACAGCCGGATTGGGCCAAGCCCGCAGCCCACGCTTCTGAGCATCGGGCACCTCGATGGCGAGGGGACTGTTGCAGTCGTCGACGATGGTGAGGCCGGCATAGGTCGGGTTGGACTGATAGGTTTCCCGGCAGCCGCAGCGCACCAAGATGACAGCATGGTCGTTCAGCCCATCAAAGGGGTTGATAAAAGCCGGGGTGGGCGGTGTGCTGCCTCGCAGAACAATGGTATCGAGCAGAGGGGAATTGGTGAAGAGATTGTCGTCGAGAACATTGAGCGAAGCAGGCAGATCCACCTTGCGCAGTTGGGGGCAATTCTTGAAAGCGTTGAAAGCCACCATGGTCAGATAGCCATCCTGCACGGTGACACTGGTCAGCTCGGTGCAACCCTCGAAGGCGTTGGCTCCGATGCGCAGCACCTCATAGTCGACACCATCGTAGTGTACCATGGCGGGGACAACGATGTCGCCCCGATAGCCGTAAGGGTTGGGCGAGAGGGTGACCTGATAGCTGGTGCATATCAACTCGCCACACGGAATCTTGGTGTAGCAAAGGCCGTCGACCTCAAAATCATAGGCTCTGGCACTCATCCCACCCATCAGCAGGAGAGCCAAAAGGAGTAAGCTTTTCTTCATATCACTATACATATTAACAAATTACAAATCATGTGCAGGGTCGGCTTCCCCCAGGCTGGACATCCCGCCAGCGACCTTCCCTCTTCCCTACTCCCCTTTAGGTGCACCGGCAGGGCAATTATTAACATGACCTCATTCCCTTTCGCAAAGCCAACAGGACAGAACCCAAACCCTCCCATCAAGCACCCCACACCTGCCTCCCCATTAGGTCTACCCCACACCCCTCCGGCAGCCCTTATCCGGTACAACGCAAATCCGACGCCCCGACAGCAGTAAAGACTATGCCCCGCAAAACCGCTGCGAGTTAAAAAATGCCCCCTCTTTCGGTTGAGCCAAATAATCTTCGTATCTTTGCAAAAAAATAAACACCCCACACCATGCAACGAATACGCGAAATGGAACAATGCCTGGACCGCGCCACGAAAGCCGTGGCCGACATGGAGAAAGCCCTTGCCGACTACCAGGCAGCCCTGCCCGACATAGCCATGCTCAGCGCCTACCTCAACAGCGACGAGCGCCGCCGCGACCTGGCCGACGACGAGCGCGGCCTCCTCCCCCACGACCTGAAACGGGGCGTGCTGAGCGAGGACGGAATATGGAACCTCCTTGAACGGGACAACGAACTCCGCCAAGAGATACAGCAAATCATAAACCAAAATACAAATGCTTGATGCCGCCCGTACCCGGCGCCGACATCCCCCAAACAGCCCCATCGCCATGAACATCAAACACACCCTCCCGCTCATCCTGATGCTGGCCGTGGCCACCCCCGCCCTCGGCCAAGAGACACCCCTGCCCAGCCACCGCCTAACCCTGACAGGCTATGGCCTGTACGATTTCCACTATGCCACCGGTGACATCGGCGGCGGAGCCCTGCAACTGGCGTGGCACGTGGCGCCCACATTCAGCCTTGAGGCCGGAGCCGAATATGCCAGCTCCAACCGCATTGCCGCCAAACTGAGCGGCGAGGCCACCCTCCTCACCACCCCACAAGGCCGGCGCCTCACGCTCCGAAACAGTTACCTCTGGCGGCACTTCCCCCAATTGGACCTGCAGGAGTTTACCGGTGCCCTGCAAGTGGGCTGGCACGCCCGGCACATCCAGCTCCATCTCGGCCTCTGCAACCGCTACACCGCCGCCCTCATCCAGCACTCCGACGGCGGCCGCGGCACCGTATTCGAGCCCATGAACGTGATGTTTGCCGCCGAAGGATGGTGGCACAACCTCCTCACCCCCCACGCCTGGAACATCGGGCTACGATGGAGCAACTACAACGACTTCATCATCGAGCGTGTGGCCAACTGGTTCTTCAGCGCCAAAGCCCTCTACACCCTGCCCAAAGGAGCCGACCTCTATGCCGAAGTGGGCATCCACCCCGTCGGCTCGCTCAACCTCACCGCCTCCTACGACGGCTGGTTCCTCCACCTCGGCGCCACCAAACAATTATAAAGCATTGACCAATGCATAAATCTCTTTAGTCAGAGGTCAGGAAATCATAACAAACAAAGAAACAAGCAAACAACATGAAACTACGTAATATTTTCATCATTGCCATAGCCTTCACCTTGGGGTCGTGCGACCGCCTCGACGTCAAAGGCATGTTCTTCTCCAGCGGCACCCACACCGAAGACCGCGTGGCCCAATGGCTGGCCTGGAACGAGCAGCACCCCGCCACCGTCATAGCCGATGCCCCCGACAGCTACAACATCTACGTCTGCTCCGACATCCACCTTGAAGGCAACACCGACCGCGTGGAGCGATTCCTCCGTGCCGAAGGGGCCGACCCGGCAGGGCTCTTCAGCATCGTGAACGGCGACATAGCCAACGAGCCTGGCCCACGGCCCTTCCGCCAGCTGGACAGCCTGCTGCGCACCCCTTCCGCGGCCGACACCTGCTTCACCGCCATCGGCAACCACGACATCTATTTCGACTGCCAGCAGTACTACCAGCAATATTTCCACACCTCCACCTATACCGTCGCCGTGAAAACCCTCGGCGGAGCCACCGACCTCTTCATCTTCCTTGACAGTGGCAACGCCACCCACGGACGGCACCAACTGCAATGGCTGCGCGAGCTGCTCCAGCACCGCGACGAATACCGCCACGTGGTGGTGGCCACCCACACTTGCCTTTTCCGCACCAGCTATAACTACAGCACCACCCCGGCGGCCAACCTGCCCGAGGAGGAGTACTACCAGCTGGTCGACCTCATGAGCCGCCACCAAGTGAGCCTTTTCCTCATGGGACATTTCCACCACAAAGAGGAGCACACCCTGGGCGGGGTGCCCTACGTGATGACCGACAACCTCAACGAAACGAAAGACACTCCCTCCTACCTCGTCGTCACCTGCGCCGATAAGGTCTCCTACCACTACGAAGAGCTTTGAGAATGTGTTAACTCGTTAATGTGTTAATGTGTTAGTGGCTGGCGCGGTCGTTTATGATTGTGTTAATTCGTTAATGTACTAATATGTTAGTGGCTGACGCGGTCAGAATACTAACACATTCACAAATTTACAAATTCACAAATTCTGAATAGCCTCATACAGTTGCGGGAACCGCTTTGCCAGCGCCACAGGCCGTCCACCCTCCAGGAAACAATGCACACTCCGGGCCGTGCACACCATCCGCTCGCCCACCCGCATCGTATAGGCAAACGTAATCTTCAGTGTGCTCATCTCTGCCACATGCACCTCCACATCAATCACATCCTTAAATGTCGTGGAATGCTTATAACTGCACTGCACCTCCACCACCGGCGACACCACCCCCTCGGCCTCCATGCGGTCAAAACCATAACCCAGCTGGTCCATCCAGTCCACCCGGGCCTCCTCCATGATGCGCACATAATTTGAATGGTGCGTAATTCCCATCCGGTCGCACTCATAATACTTCACTTCATGCTGATAAGTTCTCATATCGATTGTCTCTAATAATTATATCTCTTGCGGTTGGTGGCGAGCAGCGTGACCGAGAGGCTGAGGGACAGCACTTCCGCCACCACCACCGAAAACCAGATGCTCCCTGCCCCAAACAAAGCCGGCAACACAAACACCGCCGCCGTCTCGAACACCAAGGCTCGCGCCGTGGACAGCACCGCCGACAGCACCCCGTTGTTCAGCGCCGTGAAGAAAGCCGACGCATAGAAGTTGAACCCCACCAGCAAATACGACGCCCCGTAGATCATGAACGCCCGCCGCGTGAGGTCGAACAGCGCGGGGTCGTAGCCCACAAAAGCCTTGGTGAGCGGCCACGCCAGCAGCTCGATGGCCACGGTGAGCACAATGCCCAGCGCCCCGATGATGCGGAGGCTGCGACTAAAGACGTTGTGCAGCTCGTCGTGGTTGCGCGCACCGTGGCAGAAACTCACAATGGGCGACGACCCCATCGTGTAGCCTAAAAAAACGGCGAAGAAGATAAACTGCACATACATAATCACGCCGTAGGCCGAAACACCGTCCTGGCCTATATATTTCATAAGCTGGTAGTTGTAGCACATCGACACAATCGAGCCCGACACATTGCCAAAAAACTCGCTCAGCCCGTTGCTGCAAGCCTGCACCAGCGCCCGCCAGTCCATCACCGGCACCACCAGCCTCAGCCGCGAGCTGTTGGGGCAGAGGAAATACACCAGCGGTAACAGTCCTCCCGTCACCTGCGACGCAGCCGTGGCCCATGCCGCACCCTTCAGCCCCAGGCCAAGGACTACAATCAGCACAAAGTCCAGCACTATATTCATCAGCCCAGCCGCCACCGTCACCCACAGCCCCAGCTTGGGCCGCTCCGCCGTCACCATCAGCGACTGAAACATGTACTGCAACACAAAAAAGGGCAAGGCCAGCAGAATGATGCGGCCATACTGAACACAATGGCCCACCATAGCCTCGTCGGCCCCCAGCCACACCGACACCCTCGGCAGCAGTCCGATGCCCGCAGCCCCGAACACCACACCCACACACACTCCCGCCACCACCAGCAGCGAGAACACCCGCCTCGCCCTCCGCTCTTGCCCTTCGCCCAGCAGTTTGGCCACCAGCGCACTGCCGCCAGTGCCCAGCATATAGCCTATCACCCCCAGCACCATCAGGAACGGCATCACCAGATTGATGGCCGCAAAAGGCGTCTTGCCCACAAAATTGGACACAAACATCCCGTCCACAATGCTGTAGATGGAGGTGAAGACCATCATCACCATCGAGGGTACCGTGAACCGTAGCAGCTTGCGGTAGCCGAAATGCTCGGAAAGACTAATTGGTTGCGCCATATAAAGAGAAAACGCACAACCAGCCCCTTTATTGTGCCACGCCCAAAGGCTTTTGCCGCACCGCATCACGAAAGGCAGCATGCCGGTGGAAAACGGGGCCATGCGCCGCCCGTAGAAGCGAACCTTCGACAGAGCTACAGCGAAGCCTTTTTCCAGAAAAGCATCATTGCTCATTTTGACGTTTTTCAAACCACCCCGCCCTAGGCCACCCACAGCCTTCCGAGCCGTCACCGCACCCGTCCCGTCCTCAAAAGGAATGCCTTTCACAGTCTCCTCCTTCCAAAAGAGAGACTCTTTGGGGCAAAAGAGCCAGAAGTGATACCCCAACACGCCCCATACCACAATAAGTCCGTACCTTTGCATCGCCAAACAGACAAAAGCCCCCACCCGCAACAACACAGAGAAACAGAAGAAAAAAACTCATCGAACCGAAAAAAAACCGTATCTTTGCAAATGCATATTTTTATAATATCGAACCGAAAACAGTCAACACTCAACTAAGATGGACGGATTCAGAAACATTGAGATAAAGAATTTCAGGGGCATCGACCACCTGAGGATTGATGACTTGGGGCGCGTCAATATACTTGTGGGGCAGAACAGTTCTGGCAAGAGTTCGGTGTTGGAAGCTGTCAACCTTTCCCTGAACATGTCGAACCCCGACATGCCATAGGTGATTATCTATAAAGCTAACTATAGAGTAATTAAACCAAAAGGATCAAGAAGGGGGATACATCATACAGTCCCTACAAAGAAGTCCTGTTTTGACATCTTCTATAAAAAATATATAAACAAATGGAAACGAGATACTTTTATAAAGAATCATTGAGAAAGTTCATTGATGCATCCGAAGAATCAATTTTCGGACAGATCGCATCGATGGATGGGGGAAACAGTGTATCTGAACAGAAGTATGCTTGGTTAGAAGAAATAAGAATCCTAAAAGAAGTTGTAAAACCTTGGAGTAATGAAAACGCTGAAATTATTTTTGAATACTCCATCCCACGATTAGGGAAACGTGTTGATGTAGTTTTGCTGCTTAGAAGTATTGTATTCACAATAGAGTTTAAGGCAGGGCAAAGTTCATATCTACAGTCAGATATGGAACAAGTACTGGATTATGCACTCGATTTAAAGAATTTTCACTTAGACAGTCACCATCGCATAATTGTACCTATCCTTGTTGCAACTAATGCTGAAAATATTAGTCACACTTTGGTATTCTCAATCTATGATGACAAAATCTTTAATCCGCTAATGTCAAATGCTTACAGTTTACAAAGAGTTATCAGTAATGTAATAGAACATGAGAATGCAAAACCGTCAGATAGAACGGATTTTGCCAATTGGGCAATAAGTCGATATTCGCCTACACCGACTATTATTGAAGCAGCAAGTGCACTTTATCTGAATCATTCAGTAGAAGATATAACACGGCATGAGGCCGCTGGGTCTGCACTTAAAGAAACTACACAGTTCGTATTAGATGTGATCCAAAAGAGTAAACAAAATAAGGAGAAGAGTATTTGTTTCGTAACAGGTGTACCTGGTGCTGGTAAAACTCTTGTTGGATTGAATGTAGCCATCCAGCAATCTATAAAAGAAGAGGATAATCCTGTAGACGATCGCAATCTGGCCGTATACCTTTCCGGCAATAGACCTTTAGTAACGGTATTGACAGCCGCACTGGCAAAAGACAAGCAACGCAAGGAACGCGAGAAGGGCAATAGGTGCAATATTACGGATGCTAAAAGAGAGGTGTCTCAATTTATCCAAATCATCCATCGATACCGTTCCAATATGCTGGCAAAAATAAAGCTGCCTATTGAGGACGGACGGTTGGAGATTGACGAGACAAAATCTATTGCACACAAAACAGCAGGACACGGCGAGGTGGAACATGTTGCCATCTTTGATGAAGCACAACGTTCATGGGATTTTGAACATTTGTCAGGCTGGCTAGCTCGTGGTGGCAGTCGAGGTGGAATGAAGAAGATTCCAGATTTTCCGATGTCGGAAGCAGAATTTCTGATATGGTCTCTAGACTTGCGAAAAGACTGGGCGGTTATTGTTTGTCTAGTAGGCGGTGGACAAGAAATCAATACAGGTGAAGCTGGTATCGGAGAATGGATCCGTGCCGTAAACGAATCTTTCCCCAATTGGAAGGTATATCTTTCCAAACACCTTACAGACAAAGAATATGCAGAAGGTAATGTTGCTAAACTTATAGCAAATAATAAGAATGCGCAACAGGTAGACCAGCTACATTTATCCGTTTCTATGCGTTCGTTCCGTGCAGAGAATCTTTCAAACTTTGTACATTACTTGTTAAATAGAAATATCGAGCAAGCACACAAACTGTATATTGAGTTCAAAGATAAATACCCTCTTATTTTAACAAGAAATTTGGAAAGAGCTAAGAGGTGGCTTGAGAATAAAGCTCGTGGCTCTGAACGCTATGGTATTGTTGTATCTTCACAAGCATATCGCCTAAAACCGCTGGCCATTGACGTTCGTTTGCAGCCTGATGTAGAACATTGGTTCTTGGCTGACAAGATGGATGTTCGATCTTCACTTTTTTTGGAAGATGCAGCAACAGAGTTTGATATTCAAGGGCTAGAATTGGATTGGACATGCTTAGTTTGGGACGGGGATTTTCGTTATACTCCAAATGGATGGGACCACAACACCTTCAAAGGTAGTAGATGGAATAAAATCAGGTCTACCGAAGCCCAATCTTACCAAATCAACGCTTATCGTGTATTAATGACTCGTGCACGACAAGGAATGATTATCTGCGTTCCAACAGGTAATCCAAACGACCACACCAGACTACCAGAATTCTATGATGGGACATACAATTATTTAAAATCCATTGGTATTGTTGAGATATAAGAAATGAAATATTATACGATTGCCTACCGCACAAGGAACGAGTTCTTGATGTATGCCGTGAACCGGCAGAAACTGGACAAGGAGAGCCAGCTGTGGCAGTCGCTGGACGAGATGACCTCGATGAAAATCCTCTACCGCATCGAGGGCGACACGGATCGCACCAAGAATGCACTGGAGGGGCTGCAAAAACTGGTCAAAGAACAGATTGAGGACCACATCCCTCCCACCGAAGAGGACAAGCCCCAACCCAAAAGCATCTCCGCCGCCAAGATAACGGAGATGCTGAATAAACTGAAAGGCCCCGGCTTCACCAGCTACTGGACATAAAACAACTTGCAGAAATGAGTAATTCTTATGAATGCCACTTTATAGCAAACATGTACCCGAAAACTCGAATTCGGGTACATATTCCTATGAACATGTACTCAAAAACAGGTATTCGGGTACATATTTCTGCTTCATGTTAAGAAATATCGTTTTTTTAACACGTAATTGCTGTCATGTTAAGTTTTCGAGAAAAAAATAACACGAGAATTGTTACATGGACCTCCTGCGCATCATACACGACGATTTCACGCTGACGGTGGAGAGCACCCAGTTCCAACGGATGTGGGACAAGGGGCTGGGCTTCCTCGGCAGGGAGAGGCTCTTCTCCACCTACCATTGGAGCGAAAGGGTGCAGAAGGTGGTGCTGATGCAGGAGGGTGCAAAACGGGAGATAGGTAAAGACGCGATCGACACGCCTTGCTGACTATCATCTTAAAACAGCATTTACTTTCTTTCACAATATAATCACATAATAAAAACACAACATTTGAACTAAAACATTTTGAATACATGTCGAAAAAAAGACACATCGAGGTTGCGCTGATTTATGATTTTGACGGGACGCTTTCGCCCGGCAACATGCAGGAATTTGGATTTGTGCAGGCTATCGGGATGAACGCTGCCGACTTCTGGAAAGAGGTGCACGATATGGCCACAAAGAACGATGCCAGCGAGATATTATGCTATATGAGCCGGATGCTGAAGGAAGCCAAATATCGTGAAATCGGCCTCAGACGTGAATCGTTTGTAGAGTTTGGGGGCCAGATTGAACTGTTTCCCGGAGTTGAGGAGTGGTTCGGCACCATCAACGACTATGGGGCCAGCCTTGGGCTGAACATCAAGCATTTCATCATCTCCTCGGGGTTGAAAGAGATGATCGAAGGCACACCGATCGCCCATGAGTTCGAAAACATCTATGCCTGCTCTTTCCTTTACGACATCGACGGCGTAGCCAACTGGCCGGCCGTGGCTGTGGACTACACCGCCAAGACCCAGTTCCTTTTCAAGATAAACAAAGGAATCAGCGAGGTAAGCGACAACTCGAAAGTGAATCAGTTCATACCGGAACGCGACCGGCGCATCCCCTTTGAGCGGATGATTTATTTCGGCGACGGAGAAACGGACATCCCCTGCATGAAGATGGTCAAACAGCATGGCGGACACTCAATTGCCGTCTACAACAGTCCCAAGAAACGCGACACCGCCATGCGCCTCATCAACGAGGAGCGAGCCAATTTTGCCTGCGCCGCCGACTACTCTGAAGGGAAAGACATCTACAACGTGGTGCGGCTCATCCTACAAAAAATCAAGACAGACTACGATTTCCAACAGCTCTTAGACATCCATGCGGAATTGGCAGCAAAACACAATGTCTGATTCGAAAAAAAAGTGTATCTTTGCAACGTGGAAACCCGCAGGAAGCCGGAATCATCCATATTCCTCGACCCTGCCCGCCACAATGAACTGACCGACAAAACATCCTAAAAACCACCACCATGAACGACGACCGCTTTGAAAGGAAAGAAAGCAACAAGCCCAAAGGCCTCCTGCTTGTGCTTGCCGGAGTATTGATTCTTGTCCTCTTGTTTTGGGCAGCTGGATTGATTCGCTGGGAGGAAACTACCGATGACGAGAGTGAATATGCCGAGGAGGTTTTCAGCGACGACGAAGCCATCACCGTATCGGAAAGCGAGTGGCGAGCCCTGCGACAGGAGGTTAAACAGCTGCGCCAAGAGGTAAACCAGCTGAAAGGCAAGTCCCCGTCCCGCACTGCCCCGCAGCCCACCACCCCTGTGGCTGCAGCACCATCGGCCAACAGTACCCAGCGGACAGTCAACCCCAATGCCGTCACGCTGGCCAACTACTCCCACGACTGGGTGAGCAGCGATGCCACTGTGGCCTTGAAAAACAACACCGAACATACCATCACTCAACTGACAGGGAGAATGATATACTACGACATGTCGGGTAACATGCTGGACTATCAAGACTTTTCAAAGTCCGTCACCATCGAGCCGGGAATGGTGAAGAGCTTTTCGCTGAAAGGATATGGCCACAATGACTATTACGCATACTACAAAAGTGAAGCGAGTTTATCCAAACCCAACCGCAAATACAAAGTCCAGTTCGAACTGAAATCCTACAAATAATACTGCGCGACAGGGTTGTCGACCCGCAAATCAACCCCATACTAACCACCAGCCCATGACCGACACCATGACACCCGAGCAGCGGCACCGCTGCATGTCGCACATCCGCAGCCGCGACACAAAGCCCGAGCTCAAGGTGCGCCGCTGGCTGTGGCGGCACGGCTACCGCTACCGCATCGGTGTCCGCAGTGTGCCCGGCAAGCCAGACATCGTCATGCGGCCCTACCGCACGGCCATCTTCGTCAACGGCTGTTTCTGGCATGGCCACGAAGGCTGCAAATCCTTCCGCCTGCCGCAAACCAACTCCGACTTCTGGCAAGCCAAGATAGCCCGCAACCGCAGCCGCGACCAGCGCAACTACCAACTGCTGCGCGACAATGGCTGGCATGTGATCGTGGTGTGGGAATGCCAACTCGCTCCCGCGCAGCTGGAAAGCACCATGCGCCAAGTCGAACTCCAACTCAACCAGAACATGCTGGCCCTCTACCAGCACACCCCTCCCACCTACCACCTGCAAGACAACCCCCTGCCCATGGCCGCCGAAGAGGAACCCTCCTTTGGCACGTCCACCTCCGACACACCCTAATCATCCCCACCCCACAATCGGCAAGCCGCCACAATGCAAATCACCCAAACATCAAATCACCTTACAGCCCAACGCCCATTTCACCCATGAAAGCCTCCCTCCTCTTCAAAGAATACGTCTGGATTGTAGACACCATCCGCCGTGCGGGCCACATCACTCTCCGCCAGCTCAACGAGCGCTGGTTAGGCACCACGCTCAGCGACGGCATCCCCTTTAGCCGCACCACCTTCCGCCGTCACCGGCAGGAGGTGGAGGAGATGTTCGGCATCCTGATAGGCTGCGACAACGCCAACCGCTATTTTATCGACGACTCCCACCTTCTGTCCACCGACAGCGTCGAGCAGTGGATGCTCGGCACCCTCTCCGTGAGCAACATCGTCAGCGAGGCCCGCGACCTCCACGACCGCATCCTCCTCGAGACCATCCCCAGCCAGAGCGACCACCTCAGCCCCGTGGTCGAGGCCATGCGCAGCGGCCGCCGTGTGGTCCTCACCTACCATCGCTACGGCTCCGCCACCCCTCGGCAGTGGACTGTCGAGCCCTACTGCCTCAAACTCTTCCGCCGGAGGTGGTACCTCCTTGCGCGCTTTGTGGACGGAGGCTTTGCCGTCTTCTCCTTCGACCGCATCCTGGCCCTCCTCCTCACCGACGAGACCTTCACCATCGACCCCCTTTTCGATGCCCAAAGCTATTTCGCCAAGCATTTCGGCGTCATGGTGGACGACCGCACCGAACCCCGCCACATCGTCCTGCGCGCCTTCGGCAAAGAGCG
>OCVV011347966.1_pt1 | contig 11629 bp, 9 predicted proteins | sample 1539721 | NCBI WGS metagenome assembly OCVV01 (sample SAMN02144230, study PRJEB22623) | gut metagenome | biome: sheep rumen | host: Ovis aries | place: New Zealand | reverse complement strand
AGACATGATGAATGCAACAGGTTTTTCTGATAGTTATGTTCGGAAAAATTTGAGTATTCTTGCTAAAGAAGGCGAAGTGGAGCATCGGGGAAGTCGAAAAACCGGTGGGTATTATGCAGAATAATATTCAGTTCCTATCCCTGTTTAATACCGGCCGAAACCTCTTCTTTGGCGTATGGAAGAAGATGAAGTATGTGGGGAGGGGGTAGGCTGTATGAATGTTCTTGAACGACTGAAGAATGCGTACGCTGGTGGTGGACTTAGGGAGATTGCAAGGAAATCGTTCTTTCACTGTATTTACCGAATCAATAATTACAAAACCAAGTTTATTGTAAATCATAAAAAAATCGAATATGGTTTGAATACGACAGAGGCTAGAGAGAAAAAGGTTATAGTCTCTTTGACCTCTTTCCCGCCAAGGTTCGCGAATATCCACTTGACCTTAAAAAGTCTCCTGTTGCAATACGAAAAACCCGACCGGATTATCGTTTATCTAGGTTCCGATTCTTCTCGAGAGCAATTCACGAATGAAATGCAGGAATTGGAGCAATATGGAGTTGAATACCATATCGATAGTAGTCGAAACTTGAAATCCCATAAGAAGTATTTCTACGCAATGCAGGAATTCCCCGATGATGTGGTGGTGACTGCAGATGATGATGTGTACTATCCTTTAAATTGGCTTTCTGGCTTGTTGAAATCTTACAAGAAGTTTCCGAAAGCGGTGAGTGCCCGCCGGGTGCACCTCATGAAGAAAAACGGGAATGAACTGGCTTTTTATAACTATTGGGAAGACCAATGCCGTAGGGTAAAAATACCAAGTTTCTCGCTTATTGCTACTGGCTGTAGTGGAATTCTCTATCCACCGTATTGCCTCAAGTCTGAGGCTTTTGATGAATCAATCTTTAGGGAATTGTGCTTCGAGGCAGATGATATTTGGTTGAAATGTATGGAAGTTTTGAACGATATTCCGGTCGTATGGGTCAAGAATTGGGAGGTGGATCCGCGAGATGTTGCCGATTCTACAAAGGGAGCTCTCTCTAGTTTGAATGTAGATTATCGTAAGAATGATGCATATTTGCATAATGTGATGGATCATTTTAAAATTCCTGTAGAGAAATTTTTTAGATGAAGGGGTGCTTGTGAAGAATATTGCTGTAGTGATACTGAATTACAACACCTTTGACGATACTGTTATATGTGTGGATTCCATCAAGAAGTTTACTAAAAAGATTTCCTACAAGATTTATATCGTAGACAACGCATCTCCAGATAAATCTGGCGAACAACTGTTGGCAAAATATACAAGTGATTCAGGTGTTGACGTTCTCAGGTCTGATGTAAACAAGGGCTTTTCTGGTGGAAACAATATCGGTATTCGTGCTGCATTAAATGATGGCTATGAGTATATTTATCTTTTGAATAGCGATATTATTTTGAAAAATGATGCCTTTGCATTTATGCAGGCAGCTTTTGAGTCGAATGAAGATATCGCAGTAGTCGGGCCGTCAATCCTTGACCGTGAAAAAAAGTATGCCCAATTTGCAAGGAAAGGAATTTCTTTGGCATCATACTTGGCGAGTCGCCGTGGCTTCGTGAAAATTTTCCCTCAGGTCAAAAACAAGCTCCGCTTTTACAATTATTCTATTGATGAAGATTATATTTTTGACGGAATGGTGTATGGATGCTGCTTTGGCATGACCGCCGATTTTATCATGCAGTCGAAATGCCTAGACGAAAACTTGTTTATGTTTTATGAAGAGGATATCTTGGCTTATGTCTTGCAAAGGCTAGGGAAAAAGGCGATGATTACGAGCAAGGCTGAAATTATCCACAATGAAGGTGTGTCTACAGAAAAGAGTAGTGGCGATAGATTGTTTTTTATGCGTTTTTATCGTTGGACGTCAGTTCTGTATGTCTTGCGCAACTATGCAAAAGTGAATATATTGATTTGTGGCTTGTTGTCCTTGCAAAATATTGCAGAATGGGCATTGCTATCGCTGCTTAACAAGAAATATCGAGAAAAATTATTCGCTTTTATTGCCGAAAATCGTAGAGTCTTGACCGCGAAACCGTAGTACAAGGATTTGTGATGTATTTGCGTTTGTTGTCCCCCTATCTGTTCTTTTTTTGCTGGATTGTTCTTTCCATTTTCCCTTTTATATATAAATCGAATTATATATATGAGCCGTTGTTGGGATATTTTACGATAACAGCTCTATACTATTCATATCATTCCTTGACCAATTATGTTCTGCCAATCTATTTTAAAGCTTTGCTAGGTCTTGTTTTCTTTCTCAGCATTTATGGATTGGCTTTAGTTCTAGTGGGTGACGATGTATTTTGGATGCATACGGGACAATATGTGCGAAAATATTTGTACCTATTGTGGTTAATTTCAGCTATGCTTTCCGTCATTCCTGCGTATGTGTTTACTTGTAGGGGGGTGTTAGATGAAAAGAAAATGAAAATTTTGTTTTTTATTTTCTTTGTTATTAGTATATATGCTTTTTATGGTGGGCTTGAACAAGAAATGCAGCATGCTGCATTGATGCATCTTGACCAAGAAGAATTTGCAGTTACCAATGTATATTCTTTTTTGAGTTTGCTCCCATTGGTTGTCTTGTTTAAAGAAAGAAGAATCCTGCAATTTATTTTGCTAGGGATAATGCTTGTGTATTTTGTTATCAGTGCAAAAAGAGGTGCGATGATTTTAGGAGGAATTACTGCGGTTTTGTTGGTTTTTAGTATGTTCCGCAATGAAACACTTTGGAAAAAATTTTGTATTGTGTTTTTTTCAATCTTTTTTATAGGCTGTATTTATGTCTTTTTTCTGCATCAAATGGAGTCAAGTTTCTTTTTTGCCTCTAAAATGGAACGAACTCTGCATGGTTATGCTAGTGGAAGAGATGAGTATGCCCGAACAATTCTAGATTATTTTAACAACCATATATCGTTGAAACAATTCCTTTTTGGCATTGGAGCGCAAGGAACACTTTCGGTAAATATTTCTTTTGCGCATAATGATTGGTTGGCGATACTATTGGAGCAGGGGCTGATAGGTGTAATTGTGTATTCTTTTTATTGGATCTGTTTTGTATATTCATGGATTAAATCGAAAGTTGATTATGACGCATTTGTTGTGATTGGATTGCTGATTGTAATTGGTTTTGGAAAAAGTCTTGTTTCAATGTATTATTTGCCGATTGCGGCAGAAATGATGGCAACATCTGGCTATTTTGCTATTGCGCTAGGGTATTTTTTAGGGAAGGCCTTCCCTCAATATGATCATGAAAAGCCTGTTTCGTTGAAGGATGAAAGCTGATTAGGTATGAAATTTAGGAAGATATATGTCTTTTGTCCGAATGATTTTGTGTCTGGTGGTCCAGATGCTCTTCATCAGCTTGTATTTTATCTGAATAATCTTGGTCTTGATGCGGAAATCGTCTATTTTGCTTTTACGCAACATCATCATTTTGCTATTCCTGAAGCATATAGCAAATATATTTCGCGTTTTATTACAGAGAAACAATTTCTGGATAGCCCCGACAATGCGGTAGTCATACCGGAATTTGCCGTAGACAAGCTTGATTTAGTGAAAAAATCTAAAGCCTTTGTTTGGTGGCTTAGTGTTGACTATGGCTGTGATAGGAGTAGTTTTTTCTGGAAGGTCTTTTACTTTGCGACATTGCCTGCCAGGGTTGTAAAAAACTTTGATTATTACAAAAAGCGCTTTGGCGAAGCGATTGTAAAAACACTTAAGAAAAGGGTGTATTCCTTTAAATCGGAACAGGATAACGTGGAACACCTCTGTGCTTCCTATTACGCCCTGGATTATGTGGCAAGTAGGTCGCAAAAAAAGCCTCGCCTCTGCATTGAACCCATAAGCAAGATTTTTCTGGAAAAATATGAGGCCCAGAAGGATTGTTTGGATAGTTTACCCCGTTCCGAAGAAATCCTCTATAATCCCAGAAAAAGTGGCGCATTTGTTCAAAGATTGGCTGCTTTGGCTCCAGATTTAAGGTTTACGCCCCTTACTGGGTTGACCCAGGATGAATTGATCGAAAAATATAAGTCTTCCAAGCTTTATGTTGATTTTGGACCCTTTCCGGGTGCGGAACGCATGCCGAAGGAAGCGGTTCTTTTTGGGTGCGCAGTAATTACCGGTCGCTTTGGGGCGTCAAATGGCTATGGCGATGTCCCTATACCCGATGAATACAAGTTTGCGAATCCGGGTAAAGAGAAAGACTTGATAATAGAAAGAATTCGTTATGTGCTTGAGCATTATTCGGAACTGAAGGCGGATTTCGATGAATATCGAAATACCGTTATTTCTCTGGAAAAGAACTTTTTAGCGGCATTGGAGGGTGTCTTTCGATGATTAAAGGGCTTGTTTCCGTAATTGTTCCGGTTTATAATGTCGAAAAGTACCTGCGTCCGTGCCTGGATAGCATTCTTGCACAAACGTATGCTAATATCGAGATTATTTTGATTGATGATGGTTCCAAGGACGGTTCGGGTGCAATTTGTGATGAATATGCCGCCAAAGATAACCGCATACGTGTTGTGCATAAGGAAAACGGAGGGGTCTCAAAGGCACGTAATGTAGGAATTGATTGTGCTCAGGGCGAATATCTGTCTTTTATTGATGGCGATGACATCGTAGATGCGGACTATATCGGCTTGATGTATCGAGAAATGGTTTCCGGCGGTTATGATGTGGTCCGTTTGTCTTGGGAAAGGGGAGGCGTAAACTTTACATACCGAGTCAAGTTCGATCAGGCCGGAAAATGCGCTTTAGATGGCGAAACTATCGACAATCTCTTCTTATGTACCAACATCTGGGGCCTGTTCAGAACGGATTTGCATATTCGATTCAATGAAAATCTCAAGAATGGAGAGGATTCTCTATTCGTAATTGAGAATTTTGTAAGGTCAAACCGGAAAATGCTCTTGGTCAACAAGGCGTATTACCATTACACGATTGTCCCGAAATCGGCTTCAGAAATGTCGCCGACAGTTCGCCTTGTGGCTCATAGCAAATTTTTAGAACACGTCCTTATGCTGAAGGATTCCTATCCCCGTATTGAATTCTTGGCAAAGAGGCATTCCCTTTCAGACTATTTTTCTGTAATGACCTATATGATTGACAATCATATCAAGAAAGAAAATGGTTTTACATATGAAGAGATAAAGAAAAAAGTTAAGGAGTTACGGGCTTCCGGTATCCGGTTCTCTTACTATAAAGATGAATTGAAGTATTATTTATACCGGTTGAGAATTTTTCCGATAATAAATTTCTTGAGAAAAAGACATTAATCTTTTAAAAAGGTCCTATTTTTATGAACATATCCATTGTAACACAGGCTTTGCTAGACAACTATGGTGGCTTGTTGCAAAATTTTGCGTTACAGCGAGTTCTAAAAAGTATGGGACATTCTCCTAGGACCATAGATTATAGACCCTTGACCAATTTCTATAGCGAATTTCTCCGCGTTTTTGGTTCCTGGTTGAAAACCGTTTATCTTTTCGTATTCAAGGGGATTAGGCGTGACTTTGCAAGATTCCGTCAACCCAAGAAAAGGAATCCCATTTTTGATTCTTTTGTTTCGCAATGGATAGAGCTCTCCGCCCAGACTTCGCAATATTCATATGACCAGCTCAAGAATGAGAAGTGCGATGCAGTAATTGTCGGCAGCGATCAAGTTTGGCGTCCTAGTATGAATCTTTGTGTAGAAGATATGTATTTGAAATTTGCAAAGGATCATTCTCTAAAGCGTATTGCATATGCGGCTTCTTTCGGTGTTGACGAGTGGGAATATACGGAAAAACAAACAAGAGAATGTTCTGCTTTGGCTAAAATGTTTTACTCAATCAGTGTCCGCGAGGAATCTGGTGTCGATTTGTGCAAAAAGAACCTTAATGTCGATGCCACGTGGGTTCTAGACCCTACATTGCTGCTCAAGAAAGAAGACTATCTAAAAATTTGCGAGTGTGTACCGGCATCTTCAAAACCGTACTTGGCGGCCTATGTGCTGAATGCGAATGATTCTATCCGCAAAGAGTGCGAACGTGTCGCTTCGGAAAAGGGGCTGGAACTGAAGTTTTTTTCTGCAGATGCGCAAGCCACGCTCTCTGTTCCGGAATGGCTTGCCATGTTCCGCGATGCATCATACGTGGTAACGGATTCTTTCCATGGAACAGTCTTTTCTATAATTTTTGGCAAAGAATTCAATTGTATTTATAACGAAACTCGCGGGAAGACCCGTTTTGAATCTCTATTGAATTTGTATAATTCCGGAAAGCTGGAAGAAAAACGCCAATTTTCTTTGAATTGGCTGAAAAAAGCCATTGAATCATAAATGTCGAAGTCCCAACTCAAAATAGGCGCGTTGCTTTCTTACGTGGTACTGGCCCTCCAGAACCTTGTTGGGCTTGTATATACGCCGTTCATGCTGCGCATGATGGGCAAGTCCGAATATGGGTTGTATTCCATCGCGGCATCGATTGTAGCCTACCTGACGATTTTGGATTTGGGTTTCGGCAACGCCATCGTGCGCTATACGGCAAAGTTCCGTGCAGAAGGCAAGCAAGAGGAACAGTATCGAATGTTCGGGATGTTCTTTCTACTCTATTGCGGTATAGGTATCATAACCCTCATTGCGGGAGGAGTCCTTTACTTAAACGCAGAAAACATATTTGATGCGTCCATGACGGCGGTGGAGCTGCTGCGAACCAAGTGGATACTTGTATTGATGGTCGTCAACTTGGCCATCACGTTCCCGTTCAGCCTTTTCGGCTCCATTATCACAGCCTATGAGCAGTTTGTATTCCAGAAGGTCGTCGCCATAGTCAGGATTGTCTTGAATACTGTAACAATGGTCGTTTTGCTGACCATGGGTTACAGGGCCGTCGCTATGGTTGTAGTAGCCACCATATTCAATGTTGTCACTCTGGGAATGAATTTCTGGTATTGCAAACATTACCTGAAGATTAAGCTGAAGTTCGGCCGGTTCCAGTGGGGCTTCCTGAAAGAAGTCTCCGTTTACTCTTTCTGGATTTTCCTGAATGTAATTATGGACCGCATCTACTGGAGTACGGGGCAATTTGTACTTGGGGCCTACGCCGGCACGGCCGTGGTCGCGGTATACGCCGTTGCGATACAGTTGCAGCAGATGTACATGAGTTTTTCTACGGCTATCAGCGGTGTTTTCTTACCCAAGGTTACCGCCATGGCGGTCAAGGATTCCAACGTGAAGGCTATCTCTGATTTGTTTATTAAGATGGGGCGAATCCAGTACTGCATCATGGCACTTGTCCTTACAGGTTTTTTCTTGTTTGGCCGCCAATTCATCCGCTTGTGGGCAGGGGAGGGCTACGATGGCGCCTATACCATAGCTTTGCTGTTCTTCGTCCCCCTGACCGTACCTCTATGCCAGAATTTGGGCATCACGATTTTACAGGCTCGCAACCAGATGAAGTTCCGTAGCCTGCTGTACCTGTTCATATCTTTGGTGAGCCTTGGCGCGCAAATTCCTCTCTCGAAATATTATGGCGGCGTAGGATGTGCGCTCGCTATTGCCGGGGCCTTGACTTTGGGGCAAATCGTTATTATGAATGTGTATTACCAGGCCAAGCAAAGAATCAATATAGTCCGTTTTTGGTTTGAAATCCTTAAAATGTCTATTGCTCCGGTCTGTATGACTGTTGTTACTTACCATATTCTGCAACAATTTGCTCTCGATACTGTGGTAAAGCTGGTTGTCGGAATTGTACTTTACCTGCTCGTCTATTTACCCTTGTTCTTTGTTTTGTCTATGAATGCGTTTGAACGTGATTTGGTGCTAACGCCAATCAAAAAAGTGTTAAAAAAGGGATAAGTGCATATGCGAATCCCTTATTTTGATTTTTTGAGAGGTGTTGCCATAATAATGGTGGTCTTTATTCATTGTCTTACGCTTTGTTATACTCCTTTGAATATTCCATTGCCTGCGATTATAGCACGGAATTTAATGAATATAGCGGTTCCCATTTTCTTTGCGATTTCGGGTTATTTCCTTGCATCAAAACAAATGGATAATGGGGGTTATGCGAGTTTCTTGAAAAAACAGATTCCGAGGGTTTACATTCCGGTTCTTTTCTGCTCGCTATATTTTTTATCTAATGATATCTCTAACGGACGAATTGTAATACCCATTATTCAATTTGTTATTTGTGGCTACTCTATCTACTATTTTATCGCTGTTATTATTCAGTGCTATTTATTACTATGGATACTAAAGAAATATGTTTCTAAAATGACGGTGATTATGTTAGCTATTGTTGGTTGCTTGTGGTGGGCTGTCGTTAATTATTTGTTTGGCTTATACATGGGCAAATCGCTCCCTCTTGCATTATATGCCGGTACGTTTTTCCCCTGGGGGGCATTTTTTATGTTGGGCCTTTATTACGGATCAATGGATAAATCGAGAAAAACGGAGAAACAAGGTGTTGTTGTTGGATTATCCCTTGTTTTCTTGTTTTTGTCTGTTGTAGAGAGCGGTTTCTTTATAGACTCGACATCATCACTAAATGGATTGGGGCAAAAGTCAAGTGCTTTTTGCATGGATTTTCTTGTGTGTATCCTTGTTTTGCGAAAGAGAACCAGAGATTGGTTTTCTCAATTTGAAAAGGCTTGCTTATTCCGTTTTCTTTGCGTATTGGGACGCTACTCTTTTGGTATTTATTTGATTCATTTATTCATTCTTTCTATTGTCAAAAGATTCCATTTTTCTTACCTACACCCATCCGTTAAATGGATAATTGTCTCTTCCATTTCTATTCTTGCCAGTTTTCTTCTTTTGTGGTTGTGTAAAAAAATTCTGCCCAAAACTACACGAATTCTTTTAGGAGTCTAAATGAACATTCCTGTTCGAAATTGTTCTTCTTGTGGAGCCTGTGCCAATATATGCGCTCCCGGAGCAATTACAATGCAGTTGGACAAAGAGGGCTTCTATAAGCCGGTTGTAGATTTGAAAAAATGTGTTAAGTGTGGCTTATGTGAAAAGACCTGCCCTTGGGAATACGAAGCTCTTAACCTCAACGGGAGCACTAAAGACCCGAAAACTGTTGCGGCGTACGCCCTGGACGAGGAAATTCGCCTGCAGTCTTCAAGCGGAGGAATCTTTACGATCCTAGCAGAGAAGGTTCTAGATGATGGGGGTGTCGTTGTTGGCGTTTCCCAGTTAAGTTCGACCCGCTTTGGCCATATTGTCGTGGACAACAAGGCCGATTTGGCAAAACTACGTGGCTCTAAGTATGTGCAGGCGAATGTTGGGACCATATACAAGGATGTTCGCACTTTGCTAAAAAATGGCCGCAAGGTCCTCTTTTCGGGTACTCCTTGCCAGGTTGCCGGTTTGTATGCTGTTCTTGGTAAGGCTGCTGCTTCGTCGAACTTGTTTACGGTAGATGTCGTGTGTCATGGAACGACGAGCGTCAAACTATTTGAAAAATACATAGAGGAGTTCGAAAAGCGCACACAATCAAAGGTCTTTTCAACGCAATTTCGCGATAAACGCGAAGGATGGCGACAGTTTTCGCTGACATCCTTGACTAGACTAGTTTCTGGTGAAGAAAAAAAATATTCTAAGAATTTAAATGAAGATTCTTTCTTACAACTTTTTTTGAATAATCTTTGTTTAAATAAAAGCTGTGTTGAATGCCGCTATGCAAAATTACCACGCATTGCAGATATTTCTTTAGGTGATTTTTGGAATGTTTCAGAGGTCCATCCAGAAATCAACGATGATAAGGGTGTTTCTGTTGTCCTGTTAAATACAAATCACGGCGAAGAATTATTTTCTTCAGTAGCAAGCAGTCTAAAACAGTGTAATTCTTTTTTAGATAAAGCGATTTTGGGTAACCCTTGTATAGTTTGTGCCAGTAAAGAACACTTTAGACGTCCGGAATTCTTTGCCGATATAGATAAACATTCAATGGCAGAATTGGTTGGGAAATATTGTGTTTCTTTGCCAATATATAAGATTGTGTTGCTAAAAATGCGTAATTTCATATTAAAACATTTCTGATGGTGTTCTTTGTGTACGATAGATGATTTTGTATTTTTTTTATAGTATATTTATGTTGATTCTGAAATGGGATATTATAAATGGCTGAAGAAGTGAAAAAAAATCAATCGATGGTGGATTCTCTAACCATTTTCCAATTTGTTGAACTTCTTTGGAAAAAGAAGATCCTAATTGTATTGTTTGTGATTGTTGCGGCTATGGTAGGGTCTTTTTATGCTATGTGGGTGCGCCCTTCGTATACAAGCGACGCCTTATTACAGGTGAATACGAAAGGGCACAGTAGCAAGTCAACTAAGGCTTTGGGTGAAATGGGGGCTGTTCTTGATCTTGCTAGCCCTGCTGACGCAGAGATTGAGCTCATAAAAAGTCGTATGGTGCTGAGCTATGTTGCAAAGGCGGAACACCTTTACTTGTGGGCTGTTCCTGTAGGATTTTGGGATAGGCTTATGCATAAGGAGGGTCGCTTGGACCTAGATTCTTTGCGAATACCGCCGACGGTTCGTGTTCAAAAGTGGATGGCCGAGATAAAAGGGGGGGATTCCTATTCCGTGATATCTCCAGACGGGAAAAAGGTTCTTGATGGCAAGGTGGGTGAGGTTTTTTCGGTCCCCTATGCGGGCGATACTCTCGCTATCCGTGTGAACTTTATGGATGCTCGCCAAGGTCAAAAGTTTATCTTGGTGCAAGGTTCCCCTGTTAAGGCTGAACGCGCGTTGGCTGCTGGTTTGAATGTGATGGAAAAAGGCAAGCAGACGGGTATCATTTCTGTTCGTTACAGTCATCGTTACCCTGACCGAGCGGCTTCTATCTTGAACACGATAGCGAAGACTTACTTGCGCCAAAATGTGGAAATGCGTAGCGCTGAGGCTGAAAAAACCTTAGAATTCCTCGAAGGTCAGTTGCCGGGTGTTAAGGCTAAGCTTGATAGTGCAGAAAAGGTACTTGCAGACTACCGCTATAAGATTGGCTCCGTGGACATGACGGGGGAGACTAAGGCTCACTTGGATAAGGAAGGCCAGTTGCAGCGTCAAATTATGCAGTTAGAGCAGGAACGTCAGGCTACAATGCGCCTTTTCAAGGCGGAACACCCGAATGTGCAGACGATTGTGAAACAACAGAATAAGTTGCGAGCGGAACTTGCTGCACTTAAGAAGACAGCGGAAAAGATGCCACTAACGCAGCAAGAGGTGAAACGGCTGCAAGAAGAAGTCGCTGTAAACAATGAAGTCTACACGAATATGCTAAACAATATTCAGCAACTGCGCGTTGTACGTGCAGGTGAAGTGGGAAACGTTCGTATAGTAGACTTTGCTCAGGCGGAACAGAGCCAGACAAAACCGAATAAATCCCGCATAATAATGGCTTCTATTGTATTTGGTTTCATATTCGGCATCGTATTTGTCTTCTTGATGTATGTCCTTAGGAATGGGGTAAAGAGCACCTCCCAAATCGAGCGAGAAACAAACCTCAGCGTTTTCGCGAAAATCCCGCAATCGCCGAGCAAACTGCTGCGCGGTCATAAGCACTTGCACCATGGGTTGCCGTTCGTGCTCCAAAAT
>OCVV012835318.1_pt1 | contig 11632 bp, 7 predicted proteins | sample 1539721 | NCBI WGS metagenome assembly OCVV01 (sample SAMN02144230, study PRJEB22623) | gut metagenome | biome: sheep rumen | host: Ovis aries | place: New Zealand | reverse complement strand
ACCTTTCCGGCCTCATACTGTCCCTGCGGGATGGACTGGATGCCCGAGCGGAAAATTTCGCCGAAATAGGCGGCGTAGTTGACGACAAAGGCGATGATGCACGCCGCGAAGCGGTGCGGCGTCAGGCCGAACAGAAAGGACGGCGCGTACATGCAGAACATCAGCTGGAGCATCAGCGGCGTGCCGCGGACGATGAGCTGATAGATGCGGATGATGCCGCCGAGCACGCGGAAGCGCGAGGTGCGGCACAGGGCGACAATAAATCCGAGCGGGACGGAAAAAATGACCGTCAGAAGGAAAATCTGGATGACCTGCCAGCAGCCGACGAGCATGTTGGGGATCATGGCGGAAAAGGCGGCCGGATTCATGCCGGTGATGTTTTCGATAAAAGCCATTGGGAGCATGCCTCCTTGTTTTTGCAGAGAAAGAAAGGGCCGCCCGATGCGGGCAGCCCCTCAGGCAATTTGTCTGTTTATTCTACCGTTGTCTGATCGGCGCCGAACCACTTCTTGGAGATTTCGGCCAGCGTGCCGTCCTTCTTCAGGTCGCGCAGCGCCTGATTGACCGCCTCGGTCAGCGCGTCGTCGCCCTTGCGGAACGCGATTGCGTAGTTCTCGGCGTAGAGGAAGTCGTTCAGGACAACATAGTCCTTCTTGTTCTGCTTGATCAGATAGTTTGCAACGACATCGTCCATCAGAACCGCGTCGGACGCCTTGGTGTCCAGATCCATCAGCGCGGTCAGGTTGTCGTCAAAGCTGGTGACCTTGGCGACGCTTTCCTTGAGCGCTGCGCCGTCCTCGGAGTCCAGAGACTCTTCCGCGGTGGAGCCGGACTGCAGTGCGAGCACCTTGCCCTTCATATCCTCGATGGACTTGATGGCACCATCCGGGCGAACGACGAGCGCCATGTGGTTTTCCATATAAGGAATGGACATGTTCATCGCCTTTTCGCGCTCCGGGCTGACCGAAAGGCCGTTCCAGATGCAGTCGATGTTTTTCGCGTTCAGCTCGATTTCCTTGGAATCCCAGTCGACCGGCTGCGTTTTCAGCTCAACGCCCAGCTTTTCGCAGACCGCCTTGGCCACGTCGATGTCAAAGCCGACGATCGTGTTGTCGTCGTCGCGGAAGCCCATCGGCGGGAAGGAATCGTCCAGACCGAGCACCAGCTCGCCCTTATCCTGTACATACGAAAGAGACTGGTCGGCACCGGTATCTGCCGCGGAACCGGCGGATGCCTTCCCGCCGGAGCTGCTGCCTGCGCCGCAGGCTGCGAGCAGGGAGACGGATAATACGGCAGCGCCGGTCATAGCCAGCAGTCGTTTGAAGTTCATAGTAAAATACCTCTCTTTTCCTCAATGTTCTGCGGGAGCCTGCGCCCCGCCAATCGAAATACCTTTATTATTTTACCATTTCAGCCGGATAAATCAATAGCGAAACGCAATAAAATGCGGGAATTTGCAAAACTGCCCGCCGGAATCGGTTGTGTTAGCCAAAATCTATGTTATAATAAGGTTGCTGCCGGCGTTTTGCGCCGGCCAGACAGATGTTATCTGAACCCAGAGATTATGGAAACAAGGGGACTGATATGAAATTCTTACAGGCACAGGGGCACTTCGGCGTTCTGGACGGACAGAAGATCCGATTTGAGGACGGTCTGAATGTGCTGTATCTGCCCAACGAGGGCGGAAAGACGACGCTGTGCAATTTCCTCCGCGTCATGCTGTACGGACTGAACACCAGTCGGCGGGACGGGAAAAACCAGCTGTCGGACAAAACAAAATACCGGCCGACCGACGGCAATCCGATGAGCGGTCTGCTCGAGCTGGAATGGAAGGGACGCCGCGTCGTCATCAGCCGCCAGACCGGCAAGGGCAATGCGCCGATGCAGGAATTTTCCGCATACTATGCCGACACGGGCGAGCCGTGTGCGGAGCTGACCGCGAAGGACTGCGGACAGATTCTGACGGGCGTGAGCGAGGAGGGCTACCAGTCCTCGGCGCTGCTCGACGGACAGGACCAGGCGCTGTCCGCAAAGGAGCTGGGCGAGCGCATGCTGGCGCTGTCCACGACAGGCGACAGTGCCATGACCTATTCCAACGCGCTGTCGCAGCTCGACCAGTGGAAAAATGCGCTGCGCGGCGCGGGAAACCGCGGACGGTATGCGCAGGTCGAGGCGGATATCGAGCAGATTACCCAGTCGATTGCACGGCTGGACGATCTGTCCGAACAGATCGCCAATTATCAGGCGCAGATTCCGCAGGCGGAGCAGCGCATTGCCGAGGCGGAAGCCGAGCATCAGCAGGCGACCGAGGATTTCACCTTATTATTTGTCGCCAAGCGCGAATCGGCGGAGCGCGAGGAGCGCCGCTCGCGCGAACGGCTGGCGCAGCTGAGAGAGCAGCTGCCGCCGTCCCAGGCTTTGGTCGATGCGGAGCGCGCTACGGCACAGTTCACCGAGGCGCAGCGGGCGTATGCCGCGGCAAAGGCCGAGCTCGATGAGGTTTCCGTCAACTATGACAAATGGAAGGACGACATTGACCAGACGGAGGATGCGTACAGCAACAGCTCCCGCAGCCGCGCAGATATCCATATCCGCGGCTGGTCGATGATTCTGGCGGTGCTGTTCGGCGTTCTGGCCGTGGTCAGCCTGCTGCATTTGATTCCGTTCGGCCCGCTCACACCGTATATGCCGTATCTGTTCTCGGTGTTTGCCGTCATTGCGCTGGTTGTCACGTTTATGGGCAGCACGGAGTCGCTGGATTCCCCGCCGATGGATTTTGACGAGGAGCGCGTCCGGCTGGAGCGCCGCCGTCAGTCCGCGATTACCCGCGAGGCACAGACCGCCGAGCAGCTGATGCAGGCGCGCGAAAAATTCCGCGAGCAGATGGGCCGCGTGGCGCCGCAGCTTCCGGAGGACGACGAGGCGGGCGCACTGGCTTATATGAAGGAGCTGGAGGAAAAGAAGCGCGTTTATCTCGCCCGCAAGCGCGAACACGACGATCTGACCGAGCACTATTTGGAGATTCTCGACAAAACCGGCCCGCAGGGCGAGGCGCGCACGCACATGAATGAGACAAAGGACGCGGTCGACCAGGCGCGTCAGGCGTGCACCGAGCTGCACGAGTCGATTGCCGTCTGCCGCGGCAAGTCGGAGGAAATCGGCAGCCGCGACGAGCTGTGCAAGCTGCGCGGACGGCTGGAGGAGGAGAAGGAAAGCATCCTCTGGCAGCTGGATGCCATTCGCCTGGCAAAGGAATCGCTCATGCGCGCCAATGCCGAGCTGACCGGACGGGTTTCCCCGCAGATCAACAAGCTGGCGCAGGAATATATGCGCGTGCTCACCGCGGACCGCTATACCGCGATGCAGCTGTACACCAATTTTGAAGCGACCTGCCGCCGCGACAACAGCGCGGTGGAAATGGACCGTCTGCGGCTGTCCACCGGCACACGCGACCAGCTCTATCTGGCGCTTCGTCTTGCGGTGTGCAAGGTGCTGCTGGACAGTGCGGACGAAAGCGTGCCGATCGTGCTCGATGACCCGTTTGTCAACTACGATGACCAGCGCGTCGCCTGCGGCATGAAGCTGCTGCGCGAAATCGCACACGAGCGTCAGGTTATTCTGCTGACCTGCCGCCGTCCGTAAAGGAGAGCCAATCGCTCCTTTTGAGAACGGACTGTGAAAGAACCCGGGCTGCGGCCGCGGGGAACAGAAAAAAAGAGGAGTCTGACCAAGCCGTCGGACTCCTTTTCTTTCGGAAAAAAATCCGCGCACCGTTTCCGATGCGCGGACAGATTGTTTACTTTGCGTATTCGACTGCGCGGGTTTCGCGAATCATGTTGATCTTGATCTGACCGGGGTATTCCAGCTCGTTCTCGATCTTCTTTGCGATATCGCGGGAGAGCAGGACCATCTTTGCGTCCGAAACCTGTTCCGGATTGACGATGATGCGGATTTCGCGTCCTGCCTGAATCGCATACGAGCTGGAGACACCTGGCGTTGTGTTTGCGATCTCTTCCAGTTTTTCCAGTCTCTTGATGTATGCCTCGAGGTTCTCGCGGCGTGCCCCCGGACGGGCGGCGGAAATGGCGTCGGCGGCCTGAACCAGGCAGGCGACGATGGTCTTTGCCTCGACGTCGCCGTGGTGCGCCTGAACGGCGTGAATGATATCGGCGTGCTCGCGGTAGCGCTTGCAGAGGTCTACGCCGATGTCGACATGGGAGCCTTCCATTTCGCGGTCAACCGCCTTGCCGATGTCGTGCAGCAGTCCGGCGCGTTTGGCCTGAACTGTGTCCACACCCAGCTCGGCGGCGAGAATGCCGGCGATATGAGATACCTCAATCGAGTGCTGCAGGACGTTCTGGCCATAGCTTGTGCGGTAGCGCATGCGTCCGAGCAGCTTGATGAGCTCGGGATGCAGGCCGTGTACGCCGGTTTCCAGTACGGCGCGCTCGCCCTCCTGCCGGATGGTCTGCTCGACCTCGCGGCGGCTCTTTTCCACCATTTCCTCGATGCGGGCGGGGTGGATGCGGCCGTCGATGATGAGCTTTTCAAGCGTCAGGCGTGCGATCTCGCGGCGAACCGGATCAAAGCACGACAGCGTGATGGCTTCCGGCGTGTCGTCGATAATCAGATCGACGCCGGTCATCGTTTCCAGCGTGCGGATGTTGCGTCCCTCGCGGCCGATGATGCGGCCCTTCATTTCGTCATTCGGCAGCGGAACGACCGAGACGGTGGCTTCCGCAACGTGGTCGGCGGCGCACCGCTGAATCGCGGACGAGATCATTTCGCGGGCGTACTGGTCCGCCTCGTCCTTTGTGCGCTGCTGAATGTCGCGCAGCTTGATCGCAGCGTCGTGCTGGGCCTCCTGCTCGATGGATTTGACCAAAAAGTCCTTGGCTTCCTCGCGGGTCAGGCCGGAGACGCTTTCCAGACGCTCCAGCTGCTGCTGCTTGTACTTTTCCGCTTCCTCCTGGCTTTTCTGAACCTTGGCGAGACGGCGGGTCAGCTCTTCGTTCTTCTGCTCCGCGGCGTCGGTCTTCCGGTCCAGCGTTTCCTCTTTCTGTGTCAGACGACGTTCGGTTTTCTGCACCTCACTGCGGCGTTCCTTGATTTCACGCTCGAGATCGGCACGGCTTTTGTGAATTTCTTCCTTTGCCTCCAGCACCGCTTCGCGCTTTTTGCTCTCTGCGGTCTTGATGGAATCGTTAATAATACGCTTGGCTTCCTCCTCCGCGCTGCCGATTTCCTTTTCGGCGACGTTCTTGCGGTAGAGGACGCCCGCGATGGCACCCACAAGTATGCCGACGACAGCGGCAATGATATAACCTAACATTGTTCCGATACACACCTCCTGTTTTCGTGGATTTTTTCTAAATAATTCTGAAATTTCAAGGTAATACCTGTGCGGATAAACGATAGATCGCGTACGTTTGCGCACAAAGGCATTATTACTTATTCTAATAGGAAATGACACGCTTGTCAACAGGGCACTGGCGGCAGACGGGGCGTGCGGCGGATGTCCCGGCAGGCAATGGGAGCAAAAACCGGCGTTTTTTGACAAAATTCCCCGCGAACGATTGTAAAATAATTCCTCCTGCGATTTTTATGGGCGCCCAGCCCCTGTATTTTTTCCGAAAAGCATAGTATAATGTGTACGCGGGCGCACAGCGCCTGAACAGGAGGAAACCAATGCATCCACAGTTTCACAGGCGCGAAACAGACGGCCTGATTTATTATGAATGCGACGCACTGACGACGCCGCATCTGTTTACAACCAAATTCGGCGGGGTGAGCACGGGGTATCTGGCCTCGCTCAACCTCGGCTTTAACCGCGGGGATGTGCGCGAAAATGTGCTCCGCAACTATGACATTCTGGCAAAGCACTTCGGCGTGCCGCGCGGGCGCATGACAATGACCAAACAGGTGCACGGCGACTGCGTGCGCGTTGTGGACCGCGATGCGGTCGGCATGGGCCTCGGACAGCCGATGCGCTGGGAGACCGATGCGATTGTCACCAACCTGCCCGGCGTGCCGCTGTGCGGCTATTATGCCGACTGTGTCGTCACGCTGCTGCACGACCCGGTCAGCCGCAGCATCGGCGTGTGCCATTCCGGCTGGCGCGGCACCGCAAACGGCATTTTAGCCAAAACCGTTCGCACCATGCAGCGCGAATACGGCGCAGACCCCGCGGATATCGAGGCGGTCATCGGGCCGTCCATCCGGCAGTGCTGCTTTGAGACGGACGCGGACGTGCCCGACGCGATGCGCGAGGCGATGGGACCCGACTGTGAACCGTTTGTCGCGCGGCGCGGGGCCAAATATTTTATCGACCTGCAGGGCATCAACCGCATGCGGCTCGAGCAGGCGGGCGTGCGCACGATCGTCGACAGCGGTCTGTGCACCAAATGCAGGCACACCGAGTTCTGGTCGCACCGCGCGACGCATGGGCGGCGCGGCGTACAGGCCGGTATTCTTATGCTGGAGGAAGATCATTCATGAAAAGAAAACGCACAATCGCGGCGCTGCTGACGGGCATGATGCTGCTCCTGCTGACCGCCGGCTGCGGGGACAGGCAGGAGGACAGCGGCAGCGGGGCGGCGGAGTCCGGACAGGCCGTCGGACAGGCGGCGCATGTCAAGGCGGTGGATTCCTTTGTTCTCGCCTATAACGAGAATGACGGGCTCAACCCGTATGCGTGCACCTCGCCGGAAAATGAGCTGCTCGTGCAGCTGTGCTTTGAGCGGCTGTTTGTGCTCGACAAAAGCTTTCAGCCGCAGAAGGTGCTGTGCAGTTCTCTGGAGCAGACGGACAGCCGGGAATATACGCTGACCGTCCGTTCGGGCGTCAAATTCCATTCCGGACAGCAGCTCACACCCGAGGACGTGGTTTTTTCGCTCAACAATGCGCGGCTGCGCGAGGATTCGACCTATCAGAAGCAGCTCGCGTGCATTTCATCGGTCAAGTACAGCGGCGATGAGGTACATATCCGGTTGTATCGGGAAAACACCAATCTGGCGGCGCTGCTCGATGTGCCCATCATGCGCAAGGGCACGGATGAGGACACCTGTCCCGACGGCACAGGACCGTATCAGCTGGCGGCAAGCGAGGGCGTGTCCACCCTGATTCCGTTCGAGCAGTGGAGCGGCGGCAGGATCGGCTTCTGCAAAGCGATTACGCTGAAGCCGGTTTCCGACAGCGCGGGCGCCGCCAATCTGCTGGGAAGCGGCGAGCTGTCGCTGCTCATGCGGACCGATGCGGAGTCGGCGCCGGTACAGGGCGCAAAGTATAATGTCGGCGTGCCGGGCACACGGATGCACTACCTGGGCATCAACTGCGATTTGGAGCCGTATGACAGCGCGGATGTGCGCGCCGGTCTGGCTTATCTGCTCAACCGCAAGAGCATTGTGCAGAGCTGCTTTGCCGGCCGTGCGGACGCCGCGGGTCTGCCGATGATTCCCGTGCCGCAGGGCGTGGAACAGCCGGACAACAACAGGGAAAAGGGACTCGAGCTGCTGCGCGATGCCGACATTTTCGACCGCAATGAGGACGGCTATCTGGATATCCGCGGCGGCAGACCGTTTGAAATTGAGATCATCTATAACGAGAAATACAGCACAAAGGGCGCGGTGCTGCAGCAGTGCGCGAAATCGCTCGATGAGGCGGGCATCAAGACCACGGTCACGCCGCTCAGCTTTGAGGACTGCCAGAGCAGGCTGCGCCGCGAGGCCTTTCAGCTGTATTACGGCGAATATGAAATGACGGCGGATTTCGATCTGTCCTCCCTGATTTCCACCAACGGCGAGCGCAATTTCAGCGGTTATTACGACAAAGACATGGAGACAGCCATTCGCGCGCTGGCCTCGTGCAGGCCGGAGGAAAGGGAGAAGGCGCAGACGGAATATCTCAGCACGTTTGTCGAGCAGATGCCCATTATTCCGCTCGCGTTTGAACGCACCACCATCGCCTCGGCGGAAAAGCTGCCCGATCAGTTTGACCCGTGGCCGGACCACATTTTCCACGGAATTGAGACCGGGTCCGCGTCCTGACACACAGACGCGGGCAGCGCGTGAGATGGATAACCGGAGCATCCGGGACAACAGAACAGACAAAAAGTGCCGCTTTTTCACGGAGAAAAAGCGGCACTTGCGCATTTGTGCGGACGGACAGAAGAGGCCGTCCGCTTCCGCGGGAAATCAGCGGAGATAGTGATAGCTCCGGTTGCAGCGGAGCAGAAAAAACAGGCTGAGCAGCAGGGAGAGGGCCTCCGCAAAGACGACGGCGAGCCAGATGCCGTTCAGCCCCCACAGCACGGGAAGCAGGAGCACCATCGCGCTCTCAAACACAAGGGTGCGCACAAAGGAAATGAGCGCGGAGACCAGACCGTTGTTCAGCGCGGTGAAAAAGGCGGAGACAAAGACCGGGAACCAGCTGAGCAGGTAGGAGAGGGAGTACAGCTGCAGCGCGTGGATGGTCAGCTGCAGCAGGTCGGCGTCATAGCCGACGAAAATGCCGGCAATCCACTGCGCGGACAGCTCCGCAAGCGCGGTCATCACCAGTCCTGCGGCGAACATGAGCAGCAGGCTTTTCCGCAGGAGACTGCGCAGCTCATTCAGATTCTGCGCGCCGAAGTGATAGGCGATGAGCGGCGCACTGCCGATGGAGTAGCCGAGGAAAATGCCGTAAAAGACGAAGCCGGAATACATGATGATGCCGTAGGCGGAGACGCCGCCCGCGCCTGCCAGCCGCATGAGCTGGAGATTGTACAGCATGTTGACGAGCGAAAGCGACAGATTGGAGATCATTTCCGACGAGCCGTTGACTGCGGTGCGGACAATCGGACGCGCCTCCGGCTTTGCCCGCGTCAAGCGCAGCAGGCTGCTGTTTTTTCGGGAAAAATAGAGCAGCGGGACCAGTCCGCCGACCATTTGACTGAGCACGGTGGCCAGAGCCGCGCCGAGCACACCCATGCGGCATACATAGATCAGAAGAAAATCAAACAGAATGTTGGTAAAGCCCGCGGCGAGGGAGAACGCCAGTCCGAGCTGCGGCTTTTCCGCCGCGACAAAAAAGCTCTGAAAGGTGTTCTGCAGCATAAAGGCCGTCAGGCCGAGGAGCAGCACGCCGCCGTAAATCCGGCAGTCTGCCACCATGCGCTCTGTCGCGCCGAGAGCGCGGATAATCGGGCTGAGACACAGCAGGCCGAGGGCGGAAATTCCGATGCCGACCGCGATTTCGACATAGACGAGCATGGAAAAATACCGGTTTGCCCGTTCGCGGTCGCCCTCTCCGAGGGTATAGGCGACGATGGCGCTGCCGCCTGTGCCGAACAGAAAGCCGAGCGAACCCGGCATCATCAGCGCGGGCATGATGAGATTGACCGATGCAAAGGCACTGCTGCCGACGAAGTTTGACACAAAAATACCGTCCACAATGCCGTAAACCGAGGTGAAAATCATCATCACCATGGTCGGCAGTGTAAAGCGGACAAGTTTCAGGTAAGTAAAATGGTCCGAAAGCTGGATGTTCATAGCTCCTCCTCTGGGGTGCGAAGCAGACTGTGCGCCTCAGCGAGCGCACGCAGCTGCAGATTGCCGCGGTTGGTCTCGCCGAACTGTTCGACACAGCACACGGCGGCCCTGCAGCGCAGCAGAACCCGGGCGGCGCGCTGTACGGCGGCATCGCCCACCGGGGCGAACGCGGGCTCGGAAATCAGGTCGGCCGCGAGCGCCTTTGCCACGGGATAATCGAGGTCGTGTTCGGGCAGCACGCCCGCGGCAAACGGAATGCCGCGCCGCTGCAGACGGCGGTAGACCGGAATGCCGAAGCCGCCGCCGCCGATGACAAAGACCTCCGGCGCGCCCTGCGGCGGGGCGAGCTCGAGAGAGCCGAACAGACCGTTGTAGCTGCCGCGCGTCACGCCGTACAGCGTGCGGATGTAGTCGTCTGTAAAAATTTCCTCCGGTGTGCCGCAGCGGTCGATGCGGTCGCCGCGGATGCACAGCACGAGATCGGACACCTTCTGCGCCAGATCGAGCTCGTGCAGGGAGAGAATGACGGCGAGCTGTCTGCTGTGCACCAGCTCCTTCAGAATGGACAGCAGCTCGAGCTTGTGCCGGATGTCGAGGAAGGACGTCGGCTCATCGAGCACGAGGATTTCCGGCTCCTGACAGATCGCGCGTGCGAGCATGACGCGCTGCCGCTGCCCGTCGCTGATGCAGCTGAAATCGCGCTCCGCCAGATCGGACACGTGCACGAGCGCCATCGCCTCGGCGACCTTTTCCCTGTCGTGTGCGGACAGAATGCCGAGCCGTCCGGTATACGGAAACCGTCCGGCCGCGACGACCTCCTCACAGCGCATGAGCTCCGGCTCGGCCCATCCGGTCATCAGGATGGAGACCGTCTGCGCAAAGGTCTGCTCGCGCATCGCGTGCAGCGGCTGCTGCCCGATCCAGACGGTTCCGGCGAGCGGCGCGAGCTGGCGGGTGATGCTCTTTAAGATGGTGGATTTCCCCGCGCCGTTCGGGCCGATGAGCGTGAGAATCTGGCCGGGGCGGACGGCAAGCGAGATATCCCGAATGAGCGGCTGTCTGCCGTAGCCCACGGCGAGGTGATCGGTGTGCAGCATTTCGTTTGCGTTCATGCGCTCACCTCCGCTGCCTGCTGTCGCGGTGCAGCATCATCCAGATGACGACCGGCGCGCCGAATACCGCCGTGACCGAGCTGATGCTCAGCTCCGTGGGGGCGAACAGCGTGCGTGCGATCAGATCGCAGAACAGGCAGAACACCGCGCCGCCGAGAAAGCTCGCGGGCAGAATAATCAGCGGCTTTGCCGTGCGAAACAGGCTCTTGACCAGATGCGGCACGGCGATGCCGACAAACGAAATCGGACCGGCAAACGCAGTCACACAGGCGGAGAGAATGCTGGAAAGCACAATCAAAGCAAAGCGAAAGCGGCGAATGTTGACGCCGACATTCTGCGCGTACACCTCGCCCAGCTGATATGCGCCCATGGGCTTGGACAGCAGGACAGTCAGAAGGAGCACGGCAAAGACAACGGCGGACAGCGTGCCGACATTGCCCCAGCTGATGCCCGAAAAGCTGCCCATCGACCAGTTGTGCAGATTGACAATGTTGGAATCATCCGCGAACGTGACGACAAAATCGGTCACAGCGGAGCAGATATAGCCGATCATGACACCGCAGATGATGAGCAGCGACATTTTCCTGACGCGGCCGGAAATGAGCAGAATAAAGCCCATGGAAATCATCGAGCCGGCAAAGGCGGCGAGGATGAGCGCGGCGGAGTGCAGCACCAGTCCGTGCTCCAGCGCGGCGATGAGCACAAGCGCGACGACCAGCTTTGCGCCGGACGAAATGCCGAGCACAAACGGTCCGGCAATCGGGTTTGCAAAAAACGTCTGCAGCAGAAAGCCGGAGACGGACAGCGCGCCGCCGAGAATCGCCGCCGCCAGCAGGCGCGGCAGGCGGATATCGCGGATGATTGCGGCGTTTTCGTCCGGCTGTCCGAGCAGAATGCGCACCACCCGTCCCGCCGGCAGCGGCACACTGCCCGCGTTGAGATTGCACACGAGCAGCACGCACAGCAGCGCGAGCAGCAGTCCGTAGCCGCACA
>OCVV011147228.1_pt1 | contig 11632 bp, 17 predicted proteins | sample 1539721 | NCBI WGS metagenome assembly OCVV01 (sample SAMN02144230, study PRJEB22623) | gut metagenome | biome: sheep rumen | host: Ovis aries | place: New Zealand | reverse complement strand
GTTAATTACGCTATGGATCATGACATTCCGTATTTCGCCGTGAATGTGCCGAATGATATGTGCATGAATTGCGGTTATACTGACGAGATCGGTGAAAACTGTCCGATGTGTGGTAGCAAGAATATCCAAAGGTTGCGTCGCGTAACGGGCTACCTCACAGGAAACTACACAACAGCTTTTAACGAGGGCAAGCAACAGGAAGTCGAAATGCGGGTGAAGCATCATAATGAACGAATTTAGATATGCTGGTATAGAAACATTCGACATCAATAACGGGACTGGCTTTGGGGTAACATTATTTGTTCAGGGTTGTTCGCATCACTGCAAAGGATGCCACAACCCGACAACATGGGATTTCAATGGCGGCGAATCCCTAGACCCTGTTACTCTTTCAAAACTGTTTTCAACATTGCAAGACCCAAATATAAAAAGGTTGACCATTTCTGGCGGTGAGCCGTTCGACAACATATGCTTGGTCAATGCAATTTGCAAGCGCGTGAAAACAGAAGCGCCAGATATTTCAATTTGGATTTATACGGGTTATACGTTTGAAGATATTATTCAGAATGACGAGCGCAAATCCATCTTAAAATACTGCGATGTACTTGTTGATGGCGAGTTTGTATTAGAACGCAGAGATTTGTCTTTACCATTCAGAGGAAGCTCAAATCAGAGGGTTATAGATATTCCTACGACATTGCAATCTGGAACTATTACGAAAAGGAAATTTATCGGTGATGGAAATGATGCTTCTAAAGAACATTAAAGATATTGAAGCATTGGTACGGGCTATTAACGAGTGCAAGGGCGATGTGCTCTTGCGCTCCACCGTAAGCAATGAAGAGTTCAATATGAAAAGCCAGTTGTCGCGCTATGTGGCGATTGGTGAACTATGCAAGGAACACGGTGACGAGTGGGAAATCTACTGCATGGATCGTAACGACGAAGGGCGCATGTTGCAGTTTTTCTATGAGATCAAAGGAGAATGAGAATGGTTAAGAGTGGAGATACTATTATTCTGCGTAAGCCTATGGGCGCGTTTACCAATGTTGGCGAAAAGTGTAAGGTACAAAGTGTGATTGATGGCGTAATTAATTTCACATTTGGCGGCGGCTTGCATCTGGGCTGCATGTCGGCAGACGAATTAGAAAAGTATTTTACGGTATGTAAAGCGCCGACCATTACCGATGATGACATTGAAGATATTATCGAACACACCAAGTTTAAGACCTTCACGGTTTTCGACAAGTGTACTGTCGTAGTCGCGGAGCTGCCTAATGGCTTCATCCTTACCGAATCTTCTGCGTGTGTGTCGCCTGAGAATTATGACGCTGATGAAGGTTACGACATCTGCGTTGGTAAGATCGAAGATAAGATTTGGGAACTTGAAGGTTATCGGCTGCAACAGAAGGTGTACGAGGACAGCTTGAGAGTGTCAGATCGGGGTTAATATGCCAAGACCAAAGAAGGATGCATGGCTTGAGAATTGTTTTCGGTGCTGGAATTGCATCAAAACAAAATACCTTGAAGATGGCAAGGATAACGGCGCGGTCAGCTACCTTTGCTCATCAAGCGGACGGGAAGTTAAACCCTGGCAGATAGATGGCTGTAAAAAGTATCTCAAGGGTGAACCGCAGATCATAAAGGCAGGTGAGAAGCATGGTTAGAATTACCGCTGCGAGAGATATTCAAAAAGAAAATCAGCGCATGATTCCTGAAGGTGAAGAAGTAACGCTGATTGGTCATATCATGGATGACGCTTACGAGATCGAATACAAGGGCGAGGCATATATCGTCCATGCAGACGATCTAAAGCGTGACATTAAAGTTTAACTAGGATGGTGGTTGTGTGTCGATTCAGGTGAAGTGCTTCGAGTGGAAGCCCGGTGAAAATGATATAGAATACATAAAGCTACTCAAGAGACATATGGACGATTGGGAAGGAATAGCGAAGAAAGCTATATCTAGACTTAGGACTACGTGCCGTCCGGGCCAATGGAACTCGCATGGAAGATGTTCTGTGTGTAATTCGCCGTATGCAGTTGAAAGCTGGGATGGCGACATTACATTAAGCGAACAAAAGTTCTGCTATCATTGCGGTGCTGCTATGGATATGGAGGATGACGGATGGAGAATTATACAGCCAAAGAGTTGATTGGCATGTTGTCTGGGGCTATCGAAACTTTGGATAGTGCGCGTAAGCTCATTGAAGAACAAAACGCAGAGATTGTGAAGTTAAAGTCGGATGTCGCCGCCTACAAGGAGTCATGGGAAAGCCTAACCAACGATCTTATCAAGATGCACAGGCAGATTTACGATAACAAGATTTCGGAGAAGTAACTATGATCTATATTCCAGAAAAGATTAAGGTTGGCTATCAAAACCGCAAGGACACGTATACCGGCAAGCTGGCCTATGTGATTTACTATGACCGCTATGGAAAGCTCAGGAAAGAACCTTCATGGAATAACTGGCGCGACGATAAGATTGAGCCAAACGAGTTTGACAACAGCCCAACAGAAGGATTTGTTCTGAACAAGAAGGTCGGCGGCTATTGCTACCACTTCGACCAGCGTGATACATATGTTCGAGTATATGACCCTCGCGGTTTTGAATTTGAAATCTCCGTGCCTAATCTGCTGTACATTCTGGAATATGCTAACTCCATCAGGGGCAAAGGTCTTGAAGGTGAATTTGTATATGGCTGGGACGGGACTGAACTCGTCCTAGTCCCTACATCATCCGAGGATTACAATAACAAAGAAAAGACCGAGGATGAACTATATCCGCTAGAATGTATTGCACCATCGAAGCTGCGTCCAGGATTCATGTATAGGTCTAAGTATGGTGAGATCGTATACATGGGTAAATTCGACTACTACAACTACAATGGTACGAAAACCGGCAAGAAGCATTTCTATTTTGCACATTGGAGTTGGAGCCGCGAACGTGCTGATGAAAACTGGTATCTCCAGACGAGATCGCAGTTGAAACAAATCGTAACCGACCAGATTGGCGATACACCATTTGAGGGTTATTCTGAACTGGTCGATAAGATGGAAAGCAGCCAAGAGTATTCGCCTATCGATAGGTCAAAGTGCAAGTACCGTCTGGCTACACCAGAAGAGTTTCATGACTTCATAAAAGGTTATCGTGGCACATTTTACTCACAGAATTATGAAAGCCCTATATTGATTCGTAACATAGATAGGTATCATTACAATGCTTACAGATGTGATACTAGAGAAATTATAAATAAAAGCAAACCACTGCTAAATTGGGCTGAAAATGAAGCAGGAATTTACAACACTTTAAAACCGATGAAACTTGAATTTTATCTAGCAAATGGCAGGTTATTCGACGCAAGATGGGAGATCATGAAATGAATAATGACCAGAAGATCCTTGAACTGAAAAAGAAGATCGCAGAAGAAAGAAAAGCGCTTTCTGCGGTTTCAAAATTCCAACCGCTAACAACTTGCATTATTGAACAGTTTGGCATCAAGATCAATCTCAGGACATTGACCAATGCTCAGTTAAGGCTACTGTTTGTTGCAGTTAACGCCTTGATTAAATCCGCTGCCGAAGTCGAAATGACAAATGTCAAAATATCCGAGTTTACACTTGAGAATTGGCTTTCAGATGTCAAGGGGATGTTGGAACAACGCGAAACGGTTGAACGCAAGATTATGATTAACAAGCTGGAAGATAAACTTCAAAGCATGTTGTCAGACGAAAAGAAAACCGAACTTGAAATTGAAAACATCGAGAAGCTGCTAAATCAATAAACAAAGATGAATATATCCTACGATAATGGTCAAGGCTTTATTCGGGGAGGTAGGATATGGAAGAAAGCTCGAAAAACGCACTTACTAAGACAGCGCTACTCAACTACTATAATCAGGTTCTATATGATAATGGCTTAATCAGCGAAGATGAAAGAAACAGAATGTCACGGTTAATCAATGAACGTAGTTGACAAGAGTGTGCATGAGACATTATAATATAAACATGATACATCGAACAAAGTGAGGTGTAGACCGTGGACATATTTTCTACAAGGCAGCTACTCAGAACGATGTCGATCTATGATATTCCTCTGCGCGTGACGTTTTATGCCCGTGTTTCATCTGAAAGTGACGAACAGTTAAACTCGCTAGGCAACCAAGTTAGCTACTATGAAAACTTAATCAAGAAAAACTCGGCATGGACTTTCGTGCCGGGTTATATTGATGAGGGGCTATCTGGAATCTCTACCAAGAAGCGTGAGAATTTTCACCGCATGGTATCTGATGGCAAGGATGGCCTCTTTGACTTGGTTATAACTAAAGAGATCACACGATTTGCGAGAAATACTCTGGATTCAATTCAATACACCAGGCAGCTACTAAGTTATGGGGTTGCAGTATTCTTTCAGAATGACAATATCAATACTCTGGATGAGGACTCTGAACTTAGGCTTACCATCATGTCGGGCATTGCGCAGGATGAATTGCGCAAACTATCCAGCCGCGTGAAGTTTGGGCATCAGCAAGCGATCAAGTCAAAGGTCGTGCTTGGCAACAGCAGGATAGTTGGCTATAAAAAGGACAACAAAAGGCTAGTGATCGACGATGAACAAGCTCCGATGGTCAGGCTTTTGTTTGAAATGTATGCAACGGGTGAGTACAGCTTAAAACAGCTCGAAAACATTCTTTGGGATAAAGGATATAAAAACACGAAGGGTAACAAGATTTCACACGTTACCCTGTCCAACATTATCTCAAACCCGAAGTATAAGGGGTATTACGTCGGCAACAAAGTTAAGGTTATCGACATGTTCACCAAGAAGCAGAAGTTTTTGCCTAAAGAAGAATGGGTGATGTTTAAAGACGAAACTGGCGAGATAGTTCCAGCTATTGTATCTGAAGAACTGTGGGATGCCGCCAATCAGGTGCTAAATAAGCGAAGCGCGGACGTTAAGGCTCGGCAAGGTATATGCAATCACGATAATCTGTTCACAGGAAAGATATTTTGTACTTGCTGTAATATGCCGTATTACAGAAAAGAATCACAAGATAGGGACGGAAACAAAAACAGCAGATGGGTATGTTCTGGCAAGATCAGAAATGGAAAGCAATCATGCAAGTCGTTCGCCATTTATGAAAAAGACATTCAGCCATTGCTCTATGACGTGTTTAAAGACACAAAAGCCGACGCAGATCAGATTATCAATGAGTATATAAGGCTGTACTCTGAAATGACTAAAAACTCGGAGATACCAAACCTGATTGCTGAACAAGAAAAGATTGTTACCAATGCCAAAAGGAAAAAGGACAAGCTGTTGCAGCTCAATGTTGACGGCATGATTGACGATGCTGATTTCAGGTCGATGATGAGCGAATGCAGTAAAGAAATGGATGAAGCCAGGATAAAGATAGTTGAACTTAAAGAGAAAACCTATGATAGCGATTCTTTTAATGAGAAGGTTAAAGAGATCAGACGAATACTAATGGACGCTCAGAAGGACGCTGGCAGCGGCGTGATTGACAAGCAGTTTGTTGATAAGTATATTGATAAGATTTATGCGACGCCAATTAACGATTCGTCGATGCGTCTAGAGATCAAGATTTTTACCGGCGAAGTCACTGAAATGCTACTGAGCAAGCTGAAAGGTTCTACGGGTAACACGACCGATGAATCGCAGAAACCAGACAAATCCCCTGAAAATACAGGGGATTCGGATGATGATGATTCTATGGGTAACACGTTCTTAAACAAAATACCCATACGAACTATTTTGCGTATTGCCACCGGCCATTATGTGAACGGCAAACTATCAAGCATTGAATATGGGGCTAGTATTAGAACTTAGAGCGCAAAAATACGGGGCTGCGATTGCAGCCCTTTACTTATGCCGCCAGTATATCGGCAATATCATTCTTAGACAACGCGCGAATAATCTTCATTTTCTGAGCGATTACCCAATTCACCTGGTCTGGAGCATAGTATACTATTTCGTAATCAGATACTTCACACTCAACCCAAACACGACGTTCGCCGCGCCGCAGATTGTCCTTGTATTTTGTAACATCCGGCTTTTCAAATCCATAGAAGCCTTTCTTATCATGGTAGTGTTTCGTTAGTATATACTCGGCAGTTACCCACTCGTCTATGTTGTACGGTTTACGACGATTGACGTTGATCGAGTATAGCATACCATCTGATTTGGTTCTCATAACTTTATACATTAGCATTTTATCCAACCTCCAATTATGACGCACGTTTATTATATGAACTCTGAACGTTCTTCTGGTCAATGTAGATGTACTTCATCGTAGTGTCAATCTTTTCGTGGCCAAGGATATGGGCGACTTCTTCGATGCTCATTCCATGGTTGACGAGATTGGTTGCAAACGTTCTCCTAAACCTATGAGGATGCACATTACTAACGCCAGCCTTTTCGGACAAGGCTTTCAACATATTTCTTATACCTCCTGGTGTTAGTCTGGTAGAACCTTTGCCGATAAATATAGCTTCTTCATCATCGACCCTTGACTTTAAATATCTTGAAAGTAGCATGGCCGCAACATCATCAAAGTAGACCGTCCTCTCTTTGCCACCTTTTCCAAGTACCACACACTTTTTATTTGTGAAATCTACATCACTTCTATTCAGGCCGCACACTTCGCTAATGCGGCAACCAGTAGAATAAAGAAAACCAATTATAGCTTTGTCGCGGCTACACTCGCATTTTTCTTTTAAACGTTCAATGTCAGATCCAGTAAATGGAACTTTGATCTTCTTATGTACTTTTATGGGTGATAGATTTGCAGAAGGATCAGTTGGAAGTAAACCATCTCTATAAACCCATCCAAAGAAAGAGCATAGTGTGCTGCGAACACTGGCTATCGTAGAGTCTGCTTTTCCAGAAGATCGCATATCTGAAAGATATTTTCTTAGATTAGCAGCCATTATCTCCCTGATAGGCACATCTATTTCTTTGAACGCGCGAGTAATCAGGTAACGATATGCCTCGATTGTATTAGGAGATTTGCCCTCTATTTCCTTTGCAGACAAAAACTCGTTCAGTAATTCATCCGCTTCAAAATCAACGGTAGTGTCAGCTATGCGCTCCATGTCGAACTTACCAAGATGCTCGGACACGGTGTCAATGACAGTTGTCATCTGATCTACTGTTAAAACATTACTCAATTCTTTCTTGATATTCGCAACAAAGATTTGTTTGCTAGCAATAGACATCGTTACAACCTCCACTAAACTTGTGATTATATTATATAGTGTGTCCCACTATTTGTCAAGGTTATTTCATACTTCTGTCATAATTTTACATTTACAAATTTTCTCTGACCATCTATACTAGAAGAAGGGGAGGTGTTGTAGTTGCCTATATCAGAAGCGCAAAGAAGAGCAACAGACAAATGGCATAAGAACAACATAACCAAGGTCGGATGTTCCGTCAGAAAAGAAAAGGCCGAAGAATTTAAGAACGCTTGCAAGAAACTGGGGCTAGTCCCAAACGCCATCTTCAAAGAAGTTATCGACGATATAATTGAAAAGGCAAAAATAAAGGAGAACGAATAAGCATCGTTCTCCTTAACATTGTAATTGTTGAAGTTACTGATTTAAAACGGTCATTAGCTGATTGAGTTGTATTGATTGATTACATACCTGTCCGTAACGAGGTTACTGTACTCTACGGGGACATTATTGCATCCAATCAATGTAACATCATACCCCTGCTTTGCCGAACTCCCATCAGTAACCATACGAATTTTGGGGATGTGGCAGTTACAAATCATTACCTCGTCTTTTCTGCCGTTTTGGTCGCTGGACGAAAACTGGATATACGGGTCCGCCTTATTCGACACGAATACACAGTTCGTCAGACTGAACCGTGAACGATCATTTACAGCAGCATAAGCGTCATGCGTAGACCAAATTCCGACAGAATTTTGTGATTCGACAATACACCTGTCAAACGTAACTTCCATCAGCTTATTGTGGCCCGCGCCGTATACATACGTCCCATACGTCCCCGGCAGGAGCGTGAACACGCAGTCGATATAATGATGCTTGGAGCCGTTATAGTCGGCAATCCCGCTGGTTTCGTCATGTACGACATAGCGGCAATTCTGCGCTTGCACTTTGATATTCTTAATCGTACATGTGCCGCTGATATTCAGCGGAGAGAAAAGAAACGCTGTTTCGGAATTTATCATCTGTTCCGCGGTAGGCAACCATTTCAGCACAACATTACCCAAGCCGATAATGGTTGTGTTCGGCGGTACAACATGGCACACATCCCGCCAGTTCAGCGACGAGGCTTGCGGAGAAATGGAGGCTATATAATCTGCCCCGCCCATTTCCGCGAAGATGTCATACTCGCCGGGATTTACATAGACGGTTTTCTCGCGTGTATCGTCAGACAAGGCTATCAGCATTGTCGTAAAAGTCGCGAAATCAGCGCTGCTACCGCCGACAGTATAAACTGTGGATTTAAGGTTCAGCCACTCGATATTAATATCCGATACAATCCAATACGCTTTAGCGAACCCATAAAACTGATTAAGGATAGCGTAGTATTCATCGGCCAAGAAAGTTTCCGACCTTTGTGCAAGAGCTTGAAATGAAACCTTGCGCAGGAAATAACCATCTTTTCCAAACACCCAAAACGCTATCGATGTGCTGTCAACATTTTCGTTCAGGCGCAGCCCGCTATAAATCAATGCCCCGCTTTGGTCGCGTATGGCGACAGGCGGTGTATTATGAGCATAAGTCGATGTCGTGGCATAGTTCCTATAATTATCGATCGTAGCCGTTCCATCAAAACTGTATGACCCTTCCACCGTATCAAAGCTGTCAAACGCTTTGATGGTCTTGATTGCAATAGCATCCAATACCGGGATAGCGGTTTGTGTTTCGCTGCTTTCCGACGTATCAAACCGCGTTTTAAGATAGAGTTTGCCGTTTATGCTGCTATTCGGCCCGACATAAAAACGCAGATTACCGTCGTGCAACGTTGTAAATTCATACTTTCCCGCAGCCGTTATAACGGCATATACGTCCGAACCATATCCGACAGTAAACACCGACGCACTGCCCGAACGAGTCTGTACATCCAAAATGCAATCGGTATTCGCAGGTATCGCATATTCCAGCGTAGCGCTTTGCGTATAATCGAACGCCACTCCATTCAAAAAAGCATCAAATTCGGTTGCCGTTTGGTTTGTCTCTTGCTCGACAGCATCAATCCTGCTAGCATAGCCACTAACGGTTTGCGACAGGTCGGACACATCCTGAGTGATGCCATCAACAGTCGTTTCCAGCGCGGCAATCTGTGCCTCTGCAACAGCGTCATATGCGGTGATGTGCGGAGTGAAAGCTGTCTTTTCGGTGCCAATCTCCACTTGCATATTTTTGATGTGCAGGAGGTAGTTAAACGCCCTCGAATCAACAATAGCCATGGATAAATGATCTATTGTTTTTGCAGCGGCAGTCGTGCCCTGTATGGCTGTAGGCGTTGCAATACTGGCGTTCATGACACAGATATTGGCCCCTGTAGAATCTGTATAATTTGCTTTTATGGCTATTGCATTATGCGTATAATCTCCAATATCGCTAATATAATAGTCAAATGATATTGTATACCGAGCGTTAGATTCAAACACACCATCGACAGGCAAAATCGACGAAAACGCATTATAGAACGCTCTAACAGTCCCGACATAATAACCATCTGTATCAAGTGTAATGGTATCAATATCAAAAGCACCGTTATCAAAGATATTGCGCGTTTTTTGCGTTATCTGGCTCTTTAAGTCAGTAACATCACCCTCGATCTCCGTAACGTCTGTGTTAATATTTGTTACATTAGTTTGTAGAGTTTCAATATCTTCCTCTGCCTTGGTAAGCCTTTCGTCAATCGAAGATAGATCGGTTAATGTAAACGAGATACTACCGCCAGCATGTGAACTTTTCCTGATGTGCGTAGCGTTCGCAGTCGCTTCCAGTTCAACAGTCTTTTCACCATTACCAAACGAACCAAAGTCGTCAACTTTGCCAGATACTTGACCGTCATTGGTTGTGAAAAATTTCGGGAACGAAGTTATGTCTGAACCAACAACTGTCAACCTGTATTTGTGACCCGCAATAAAATTGAATGGGTAAGACGTTGCAGCCGTGGGCAAATCCGTCTGGTTAATAGAGTATTGCAGATTTGATTTTAACTCTTCTATATCCTCTCTAGCTTCTGCGTCTGTTATGATATATTTTACCTCACCAACAGCTAGAGATTTCATCGGTTTTTCTATCATTATTTATCCTCCTTTAGCCGCCAAGAATTACGTTGCCGTTGCCATCATCCGACGCAGAAATGTTTGTCGAATAAGGGAAAACGAAATTCAGAATCGCGTCATTATCAGTTCCAACATTCTCAACGGCTAGCGCTCCCTTTGTGACAGTGCCAACCCTTATCGTTGCAGCGTCGCCTTTGTCGCCCTTGTTCTTGAGAATCTTTTCTAGCAACGCGCCATAGGTTTCAATATCCATTACGCTTCACCGACTTTCTTCCAAACTCCATGTTGATCTAAGCGATATAACAGTTGAAGATCAGCAGTTGAAGCGGAACTGCCAGGAGCATCAGTAGTTGGCAAAGTCGCAGTATCAGAAACATCATCGATCATGTATTCCTTGTGCGCTTCGCCAAAGTTCTCGCCTATGCCGCCAATTTTAATTAACGTCCATGACATTTATCCCACCGCCTTATTAGTAAAAGTCATTGTCACATTGCCGTTATCATCATCAGTCAGAATAACATAATACGGAAGCTCAACGTCGCCAGGCTGGAATGAATCCAAATCTGCAATCTCAACCATATCAATCATATTGCCTTTGCGATCAGGCATCACCGTGAATGTCAGCGTTATTTCAGCAGGATCACCCTCAGAAGAGAATGACACTTCAATATTCCTGTTCAAGATTGCGCGATAAACCACAATCAGAAACGGAGTGAAGTCGCCATCTTCACCTTTGTTAATGGTTGACATGGTGAACTTGTATTCAGTCATCGGAGCCTTGTTGTTAAACGCGAATGTTGAAGCCTTTGTATTCCTTGTCACTACGAAACCAATTTCATACTTGTGACCAACCAGAAAATTGCCGCTAACCTCATCGTCTGCAAAAGTACACGGAATAAGAGAATCCGCATCGCCAAACGAACCTTCTGGGTAAGCAAATACTGTTCCCGCTTTAATTTCAGCGCCAGTAGACACACTCAGGGGGACTTTACCATCTTCGACACAGGCAACAACAGCAGTTGAAGCATAAATTGCGCTAGACTTTTTCACGTTGCCTGAGATCAACTCATAGAGTTTGCTAGGGTAAACCTGCGCGGTAATAGTAACAGTTCCATCAAGCGGGTTCGCAAACTGAATACGCCTTGTGCTTTTCGCCATAGCGTATACGCTGTCTGATTCAATACCGACAGACGTAGTGTTTGCGGTTTCAAAATACATAAACGGCTTGCCAGAAGCGCGATAGCGAATGTCAACATCGCAAACTTGTCTGTTAGCTCGTTTTCTGTAGGACATTCCTACGCTCATACTTTTTCACATCCTTTTCGTTATAAACAT
>OCVV011003415.1_pt1 | contig 11632 bp, 23 predicted proteins | sample 1539721 | NCBI WGS metagenome assembly OCVV01 (sample SAMN02144230, study PRJEB22623) | gut metagenome | biome: sheep rumen | host: Ovis aries | place: New Zealand | reverse complement strand
TTTTAAAAAATCTATATAATTTTTATAATTCATTTTTAAGTTTTCGTAATTAGTATAATAATAACTATCTTGTATTTTAAAATATAATTTATTGTCACGATTAAATGCTTTTAAATTATTTTTATCCCTATTTAATGATAGATAAAGCATATTATCTTTGTAGTAGACATCTCCAGTTAGATTAACTAGATTATCATTATAATTTAATTTTTGTTCTATATTTACACTATAATCATCGTCTAAAAAAGTTGCATACTTATTAATTATTTCATTATATGTTTTTTGTGTTATATCAGCGCTATTATCAATGTATTTGTAAAACTTATTTTTAGGATGATTAAAATAGAATAATAAAGCTAGAAATAGTATGACAATTATTAGAAAAATAAAGAAACTTTTCTTAACTCTTAATTTTTTCTTTTTTCTTTTTTTATTCATACTATCACCTGTATAAATTATAACACAAAAAAAGAAGTTTAATATTAAACTTCTAATTATTCTTCTACTAACTCTAAAATTGCCATTAGAGAATTATCTCCTCTTCTTTCTGACAATTTAATTATTCTAGTATATCCACCATTTCTTTTTGCGTATTTAGTTGCAAGTTCATCAAATACTTTCTTAACAGCTGCTTCATCATTTTGTAAAAATGCAAGAGCTTTTCTTCTAGAAACTAAGTTTCCATTTTTACCATAAGTAATCATTTTGTCGACAAACTTACGAACTTCTTTAGCTCTAGTCTCAGTTGTTTCAATTCTACCGTTCATAATAACATCTTTAGTAAGATTAGCAAGCATACTTCTTCTATGCTTATTATCAACACCTAATTTTCTATATGCCATATTAATTCCTCCTTACTAGTCTTCGTCTTTTAATACTAAACCTAGTTCTTTAACTTTGTCTAATACTTCTTTTAAAGACTTCTTTCCTAAATTATGAATTTTCATAATATCACTTTCAGTCATATTAACTAAATCATGAAGTGTATGAATATTTGCTCTCTTTAAGCAATTATATGCACGAGCAGAGAAATCTAAATCTTCAATAGTTACTTCTAAAGCTTTAACTTTTGAATCTTCAGTTTTTTCAATCATCATACCAGTAACATCTGCTATTTCAGATAGATCTGTTAATAGTTCAAAATGTTCAATTAAGATTCTTGCAGCTAATGCTACAGCTTCTTCTGGTTTAATTGATCCATTAGTCCAAACTTGAAGAACTAATTTATCATAACTTTCATCTTGCCCTACACGAGCACTCTCAACATCATAAGAAACTCTTTCAATTGGAGAAAATAAAGAATCTACTGGAATAATTCCAACTTTTTTAATATCTAATAACTTCTTATTTTCTTCACTTCTAACATATCCACGACCATTTGATACAGTCATTTCCATAACTAAACTTCCACCTTTAGCAACATTAGCTATTACTAAATCTGGATTAAGTATTTCAATGTCACTGTCATGATCTATATCTCCAGCAGTAACTGGACCTTCTTTAGATACATTGATTCTTACAGTTTTCATTTCTTCTGAATAATTTTTTAATACTATTTTCTTTAAATTAAGAATAATTGTAGTAACATCTTCAACAATTCCTTCAATTGTTTGGAATTCATGAAGTGCTCCCTCAATTTTAACACTACTTATTGCGCTACCAGGAAGTGAAGATAACATTACTCTTCTTAGTGCATTTCCTAAAGTAGTACCAAATCCTCTCTCTAATGGTTCTAATTCAAACTTACCATAGAAATTATTTTCTACATAATCAGTTATTTTATAACTTGGTTTTTTAAATTCAATCATGAAACTACCTCCCTTTTATTATTAACCACGCGGACGTTTTGGTGGACGACATCCGTTATGTGGAATTGGTGTCACGTCTGTAATTGCAGTTATTTCAAGTCCTGCAGTTTGAAGTGATCTAATAGCTGTTTCACGTCCAGGACCTAGTCCTTTTACAAATACTTCAACTTTTCTCATTCCTAAATCAAATGCAGCTTTTCCTGCAGCTTCTGCAGCTTGTCCAGCAGCAAATGGTGTAGATTTCTTACTTCCTTTGAAACCTATAGCTCCACTACTAGCCCAAGAAATTACATTTCCTTCTTTATCACTGATAGTTGTTATTGTATTATTAAATGTTGCATGAATATGTGCTACACCTTCAGGAACATTTTTCTTAACTTTTCTTTTTCTTGTCTTATAAGCCATAATCCGTAGACCTCCTTTTTAACTAACTAGCTTTCTTCTTATTTGCTACTGTTTTTCCTCTACCTTTACGAGTACGAGCGTTACTTCTAGTTGATTGTCCTCTTACAGGTAAACCTCTTTTATGACGAACTCCTTGATAACAGTTAATTTCCATTTTAGTTTTAATGTTCATATTAACTTCTCTTCTTAAATCTCCTTCAACTAAATGTTTAGAGATTTCTTCTCTTATTTTATCAAGTTCTTCATCACTTAAATCTTTTACTCTTCTTGTTGGATCAATTTTAACATTATCTAAAATAGTCAATGCTAAATTCTTTCCTATTCCATAAATATAAGTTAATGATGTACCAACTTGTTTATCATTTGGTATATCTACTCCTTTTATACGAGCCATCTAAATGCACTTCCTTTCATTAACCTTGTACTTGTTTGTGCTTTGGGTTTTCACAAATTACCATAACTTTTCCATTACGTTTGATAACTTTGCATTTAGCACACATTTTCTTTACTGATGATCTTACTTTCATATTTTTCCCTCCTATTATTTCCTATAGGTAATTCGCCCACGTGTTAAGTCATAAGGCGATAGTTCTAACATTACGGTATCCCCCGGTAAAATGCGAATGTAATTCATACGGATTTTACCAGAAACGTGAGCTTCCACAATGTAACCATTCTCAAGTTCTACTTTAAACTTACCACCAGGTAATATTTCAATAACTTTTCCTTCAACTTCAATTGTATCATCTTTTGCCATACAATCACTCCTTTGTTAGGATTTCATACCCGTCATCTGTGATGACTACAGTATGTTCAAAATGACCAGATAAACTACCGTCGTCTGTCTTTATAGTCCATCCATCTTCCAACATATATATATCTGGACTTCCAATTGTTAACATAGGTTCAACTGCTATTACCATACCAGTTCTTAGGATAGGTCCACTTCCTGCTTTACCATAATTTGGAACATATGGTTCTTCATGTAAATTTCTTCCTATTCCATGCCCAGTTAACTCTTTGATAACACCTAAATGATATCTATTAGCATATTCTTCAACTGCATGAGAAATATCTCCTACACGACATCCATTTTTTATAACAGATAATCCTGCATATAAAGCTTCCTCAGTATGTTCAAGTATATATTGTGCATCACTTGATATTTTTCCAACAGGATAACTCCAACCAGAGTCACCATGATATCCTTTATAACAAGCACATATATCAAGAGTTACAATATCTCCTTCCTTCAATTTTCTTTTGGAAGAAGCGATTCCATGTACTACTTCATCATTAATACTAATACATATATTAGCAGGATATCCTTCATATCCTTTACATGATGGAGTAGCACCTTTACTAATTATGAAATCTCTTGCTAAATCATCTATCTCTTTAGTTGTTATTCCTGGTTTAATAAATGGTTTTAAATATTGATGCGTTTCATATACTATATGTCCAGCTTCTCTCATTAATTCTATTTCTCTTGAACTTTTAACTTCTACCATTTACTATACTTCCTTAATAATCTCAGAAACTTGATTTAAAGTATCATCTGGATTATTTCCAGCATCAACTCTACTTAAACAATTTTTATTTTCATAAAAATCTATTAATGGTTTTGTTTGTTCTACAAATGTTTTATATCTAACTTTTAATGATTCTTCATTATCATCATTTCTTTGATATAAATCAGATCCACACTTATCACAAATACCTTCATTTTTAGGCATCATTTCTGGATTATTGATATTGTATATTTCACCACATTTAGAACAAATTCTTCTACCTGTGATTCTATTTATTAATATACTTTCATCAACATCAAGTAAAATAGCTTCACCTAAATCTATATTTAATTCTGAAATTATTTCATCATATTTTTTTGCTTGTTCTATATTTCTAGGAAAACCATCTAAAATAATTCCATTTTTAACATCAGGTTTTTCTAATCTATTTTTTAATACTTCATATACAAGTTCATCATCTACAAGCAAACCTTTTTCTTGTATACCTTTTATTTTTTCTCCTAAGGGAGTACCACTTTTAACAATATCCCTTAGTAAATCTCCTGTTGATATATGAATATAATTGTATTTTTCTACTAAAGCATTTGCTAAAGTTCCTTTTCCTGCTCCTGGAGCAGCAATCAATATCAAATTCTTCATACTATCTTCTTGAATAACCTCTTTTATAATTTCTACTAACTAAACTTGCTTCCAATTGTTTATATGTTTCAAGTAAAACTCCAACAACGATTAACAAACTTGTACCACCAATTGATACAGTAGTTGGCATCTTTGTTACAGCACTGAATATAATTGGAATAGCAGCTAAGAATGCAATAGCAAAACCTCCAACTAATGTAAGTCTTACTAATACTCTACTTAAATAATTTTCAGTTGCTTTTCCTGGTCTTACTCCTGGTATATATCCACCAGCTTCATTAATATTTTTTGCAAATTCATCTGGTCTAATTTGAATAAATGTATATACATATGAGAATAAATAAATTAATAATACATAAATTATAAATCCTACTGGTTGTGTATATGTTAAATATTTATTTGCAAATGAAGTAAATGCTTCATTTTTAGCAAAATTTGCAATTGTTGCAGGTATTGCAAGTAAACTTGATGCAAATATTACTGGTATAACTCCAGCTACATTTATTTTAATAGGCATATATGATCTATTATTAGCATAAGCAATTGTTGTTTTATTAGCGTATTGAATTTTAATTTTTCTATGTGCTTCTTCAACAAATATAACACCTATAATAACTAATAAATAAATAACTATGAATCCTATAAATAATGCTGGTCCAACAATATCATTATAAGTTCCTTTAGAAATTAATTCTTGGAATGCTGTTGAGAATGTTTGAGGCATCTCAATTATAATTCCAGCCATGATTATCAAAGACACTCCGTTACCTAAACCTTTTTGAGTAACTTGATCTCCTAACCATAATAAGAATGCTGTACCTGCTGTTAATATTAGTGATATATAAAGATATTCAAATGTGCTTTTTCCACTTCCTAACATAAGGAATGAATAAGCAAAACCTTGAATAAATGCAAAAGCAATTCCTGTATATCTTGTTATTTTAGTAATTTTTTGTCTTCCTGTAGGTCCTTCCTTACGCAACTCACTGAAATATGGAACTATATCCATTTGAAGTAATTGCATAACGATTGATGCACTAATATATGGCATAACACCTAATGCAAATATTGAAAAGTTTCTAAGTGCTCCTCCACTCATTGCATTAACTATTTCCATAAATCCAAGTGAACCAGTATAATCTGTAGTTCCTGGAACACGTACATTAACACCTATAACAAAAATTAATAATACTAATAAAGTAAAATAAATTCTATGTCTTATATCTTTATTAGATGGTGAAAATATAAGTTTCAAATTACGAAACATATTAGATCACCTCGTATTTACTTCCTGCTGCATTTATCTTTTCTATTGCAATTTTTGAAAATTTATTAGCTTGAATTGTAACTTTTTTAGTTAATTCACCATTTCCTAATACTTTAACTCCGTCTTTTTGATTCTTTAAAAGACCACTTTCTTTTAATAGTGCTGGTGTAATTAAAGTATTGTCATCAAAAACATTTAAATCACTAACATTAATAACTGAATAAGTTGTTTTAAATTTGGCATTAGAGAATCCTCTTTTTGGTAATCTTCTATATAGTGGTAATTGTCCACCTTCGAAGTTAACTCTAACTCCTCCACCGCTTCTTGAATTTTGTCCTTTTTGTCCTCTTCCAGCTGTTTTTCCGTTTCCTGTTCCTCTACCTAAACCTTTTCTTTTAGCACGATGAGTAGCACCGATATTTTTTTCTAATTCATGTAATTTCATTATCCTAAAATCTCCTCTACTGTTTTTCCTCTTAATTCTGCAACATGTTCAGGTGTTTTTAATTGTTTTAATGCATTTAATGTAGCATTAGCCATATTATTTTTAGTTCTTGAACCTAATGATTTTGATAAAATATCATGAATTCCAGCAAGTTCAAGTACAGAACGAACAGCTCCACCAGCGATAACTCCAGTACCAGCTGATGCAGGTCTTAATACAACTTTAGCTGCTCCACTTACACCTAATAATTCATGTGCAATTGTTCTATTATCTGTTATAGGTACTTTAATAACATTTTTATTTGCAGCTTGAATAGCTTTCTTTATAGCATCAGGTACTTCAGCGGCTTTTCCAATACCTAATCCAACGCGACCTTTTCTATCTCCAACAACTACAGTAGCAGAAAATCTTCTTTGTCTACCACCTTTATTAACTTTAGTAACACTTTTGATTTCAATTACTTGTTCTTCAAAAATCTTATTAGCCTTTGGGTCTTTCTTTTCTCTTTGCATAATTACCCTCCTTTTAGAATTCTAAACCTTGTTCACGTGCTGCTTCAGCTAATGCTTCAACACGTCCATGATAAAGATAACCACCTCTATCAAATACAACTTTTTTAATGTTAGCTTTTAATGCTTTTTTAGCAATGTCTTCACCAACTATTTTAGCTGCTTCAACATTACTTCCATTTGTTATCTTTAAACTCTTATCTGTTGAAGTAGAACTAACTAAAGTTTTTCCACTTTCATCATCAATGATTTGAGCAGATATATTAGAGTTTGATCTATAAACGTTTAATCTTGGAACAGCACTAGTACCAAAGATTACATTTCTTTCACGATCATGTCTAGCTTTACGCATAACATTTCTTGATTCTTTTTTAATCATAAGTAACTCTCCTTATCTTAATTTTTAAGCAGCCTTTTTACCTTCTTTAGTATGAACGACTTCGTCTTTATAACGAATTCCTTTACCTTTATAAGGTTCTGGTTGTCTTACTTTTCTTACTTGTGCTGCAAATTCTCCTACTAAAACTTTATCAATTCCACTAATACTTAATTCAGTATTACTTGGAACTTCAACTTTTAATCCTTCTGGTATATCTAATTCTACAGGATGAGAATATCCAGCATTAATTACAATTTTATTTCCTTTTAATGCAAATCTATATCCAACACCAATTATTTCTAATCCTTTTGTGTAACCATTAGTTACTCCGATCATCATATTATTGATGTTAGCATTAATAGTTCCTTGCATAACATTAGTTGTATCGTTATCTTTTACTTTATGAACTTCTAAAGTGTCTCCTTCTACTTTAATCTCTATACCTTTTACAAGATGAGTAGTAAGTTCTCCTTTAGGTCCTTTAACAGTTACAACGTTGTTATCTACATTAATAGTAACTCCTGCAGGAATTACCAATTTTCTATCTCCTATACGACTCATAATAGACCTCCTTACACTTTATCCATTCTACCAAATATACGCAAGTACTTCTCCACCAAGATGTTGTTTTCTTGCTTCTTTATCTGTCATTATACCTTTAGAAGTAGAAATAATAGCTATTCCAAGTCCATTTAATACTTTTGGTATTTCTTCTGACTTAGCATATACTCTTAATCCTGGTTTTGATATACGTTTTAATTCAGTAATAACTCTTTCTTTATTAACATATTTTAAAGTTAATATAATATTACTTTGGTTTTTGTCTTTTTCAATTTTATAATCTTTTATAAATCCTTCTTCTTTTAAAATTCTAGCAATTTCTTCTTTAAGTTTAGAAGCAGGTACTGAAACTTCTTCATAACGCATTGCATTTGCATTTCTAATACGAGTAAGCATATCAGCGATTGTATCAGTTACTACAGCCATTTTTATTTCCTCCTTCCCAATTACCAGCTTGATTTTTTAACGCCTGGTATTTGTCCTTTACTAGCTAATTCTCTAAAGCAAATACGGCATATTCCAAATTCACTCATAACTGCATGTGGTCTTCCACATCTTTTGCAACGAGAATATTCTCTAACTTTGAATTTTTGCTTTCTATTAGCTTTTACTATCATACTTTTTCTTGCCATAATTTACCTCCGATTACTTTCTAAATGGAATTCCAAGTTCATCTAGTAAGTCAAATGCTTCTTCATTAGTTTTAGCAGTTGTAACTAAAACAATATCCATTCCTCTTACTTTAACTACTTTATCAAATTCTATTTCTCCAAAAATTAATTGTTCTTTAATTCCTAAAGTATAGTTTCCTCTTCCATCAAATGCTTTAGGAGAAACTCCTCTAAAATCACGAACACGAGGTAATGATATAGATATAAGTTTATCTAAGAAGTTATACATATTTTCTCCTCTTAGAGTAACTTTACATCCAATAGCTTGACCTTCTCTAACTTTAAATCCAGCTATTGATTTTTTAGCTTTAGTAATTATTGGTTTTTGTCCAGAAATTAAAGCTAAATCTTCTACTGCTGCTTCTAACATTTTAGAATTAGTAGTAGCGTCTCCTACACCCATATTTATTACTATCTTATCAAGTTTTGGTACTTCCATAACTGATTTGTAATTATATTTTTTCTTTAAACTTGGTACTATTTCCTTTAGATATTTTTCTTTTAGGCGGTTCATTTTAACACCTTCCTTTACTTATCTATCTTTTCGCCAGATTTTTTAGCGACTCTAATTTTTTTATCTTTGTTGATAGTATGACCTATTCTAGTAGGTTTCTTAGTTTTTGGATCAACTAACATAACGTTTGATGCATCAATCTTAGCTTCCTTTTCTATAATTCCACCAGTTGATGTAGCGCTTTGTCTTTCATGTTTTTTTACAATATTAACACCTTCAACAATTACTTTGTTTTCATTTTTGAAAGTTTTAAGTATTTTTCCTTGTTTACCCTTACTAGCTCCAGTTATTACTTCAACATTATCTCCAACTTTTAACTTCATAATGTCCTCCTATAATACTTCCTTAGCTAAAGACACAATTTTCATGAAATCTTTTTCACGAAGTTCACGTGCTACAGGTCCGAAAATACGAGTTCCGATTGGGCTCTTATCATCTCTGATAATTACACATGCATTATCATCAAATTTAATATAAGATCCATCTTCTCTTCTTATTCCGAATGTTGTTCTTACTATAACAGCTTTAACTACAGCTCCCTTTTTTACAGCTCCATTAGGTGTTGTATTCTTAACTGTACCAACAACTATGTCTCCTATGTTTCCTGTTTTAACTTTACTTCCACCAAGGACTTTAATAACTAAAAGTTCTTTAGCTCCTGTATTATCAGCAACTTTTAAACGACTTTCTTGTTGAATCATAATTAATCCTCCTTCACCTAATTATAATATAACTGCTTCTTTAACAATCTCTGCTAAATAGAAACGTTTAGTAGCTGAAATTGGTTTAGTTTCAACTATTTTAACTACATCTCCTTCTTTAGCTTTGTTTGTTTCATCATGAACAGCATATTTTTTTGAATATTTAACTCTTTTTCCATATTTTGGATGTTTTTTATATGTTTCTACTAAAACAGTGATAGTTTTATTATTTTTAGCACTAACAACTGTTCCAATTAATTCTTTCTTAACCTTTTCCATACTTTAACCTCCTACTTTTCCAACTCACGTTCGCGTAGAACTGTTTTCATTCTAGCTATTTGATGTCTTAATTCTCTAATTTTTGAAGGCTTTTCTAAATTACCTGTTGCTTGTTGGAAACGAAGATTAAATAGTTCTTCTTTAGATTCCTTAATTTTATTTAAGATATCTTCAGTGGATAATTCTCTTATTTCATTAATCTTCATTTGTATCACCACCATCTTCTTTTCTAATAAACTTAGTCTTAATAGGTAATTTGTGTGAAGCAAGTCTTAAAGCTTCTTTAGCTATTTCTTCACTTACACCTGATACTTCAAAAAGGATTTTTCCTTCTTTAACTACAGCTACCCATCCTTCAACTGAACCTTTACCTTTTCCCATACGAGTTCCGATTGGTTTCTTTGTTAAAGGCATATGAGGGAAAATATTAATATATACTTTTCCACCACGTTTCATATAACGAGTCATTGCTACACGAGCTGCTTCGATTTGATTTGCAGTAATCCAAGCACCTTCTTTTGCAGCTATACCATATTCACCTTGTGTTAATTTAGTATTACCTTTTGCACGACCTTCATAAGGTAATCTATGAACACGACGATATTTAGTTCTTGCAGGTATTAACATTCTTAATTACCTCCTTCAGTCTTATTTTCTTCTTTTGCTTCTACATTTGCTCTAGGTTTTCTATTACCATTATTTCTTCCGTTGTTTCTTCTGTTATTTTTTTCTTGTCTATCATCATTATTTAAATCTTTTCCAAGGATTTCTCCTTTATAGATCCAAACTTTTACTCCGATTTTTCCAAAAGTTGTATCAGCTTCATCTTGAGCATAATCAATATTAGCTCTTAATGTATGAAGTGGAATAGTTCCTTCAGTATATCCTTCACTACGAGCAATATCAGCTCCTCCTAAACGTCCAGATACTAAAGTTTTAATTCCTTTTGCTCCAGCTTTCATAGCACTTTGAATAGCTCTTTTTTGAGCAATTCTAAATGATACTCTTCCTTCAATTTGAGTAGCAATATTATGAGCAACTAATGTAGCATCAAGTTCAGTTCTTTTAACATCAACTATTGAGATTTGTACATTTTCATCAACTAGTTTTTTAAGATCTTTCTTGATATTTTCAATTCCTTCTCCACCTTTTCCAATAATTACACCAGGTTTTGAAGTATGAACTATAAGTTCAGTTCTTTTATTATTTCTTTCAATTTCGACTTTACTAATTCCAGCATTTGCTAAGTTCTTTTCAACATATTTACGAATTTTTATGTCTTTTTCTAAGTAATCAGCAACTTTAGAACTATTAGCATACCATTTAGCTTCCCAGTCTTTATTAATTCCTATTCTAAATCCGATTGGACTAACTTTTTGACCCATACTTTCCTCCTTCTCAGATTATTTATCTGCCACTACTATAACTATATGGCTTGTTCTTTTATCATTGTGTCCTATACGACCTCTTGAATCAAACATATGTCTTTTCATTACAGGACCAGCGTCAACTCTAGCTTCTTTAACAAATAAAGCATTAACATCCATGTTATAGTTATTTGTTGCATTAGCTACAGCTGAATCTAAAACCTTTTTAGTTAATCTAGCTGATTTTTTATTTGTATTATTTAAAATATTTAAGGCATCTTTTACACTTTTACCACGAATTAAATCAACAACTAAGCGTGCTTTAATAGGTGATACTCTAAGAGTTTTTGCTATTGCTTTTGCTTCCATTCTCATTTACCTCCTAGTTCTTATTTCCGCCATGACCACTAAATTTACGTGTTAAAGCGAATTCTCCAAGTTTGTGTCCTACCATATCTTCAGTAACATAAACAGGTATAAATTCTTTACCATTATGTACTGCAAAAGTGTGTCCAATAAAATCAGGATAAATTGTAGAACGGCGTGACCATGTTT
>OCVV011318968.1_pt1 | contig 11633 bp, 13 predicted proteins | sample 1539721 | NCBI WGS metagenome assembly OCVV01 (sample SAMN02144230, study PRJEB22623) | gut metagenome | biome: sheep rumen | host: Ovis aries | place: New Zealand | reverse complement strand
AAAATGATTTTTTGTTATATAATCTAAAAAAATTTAAAAGGAATAAAAATATATGGAAGTTACTAAAATTGAAACTAATATGAGAAGAAGTCTTTTCTGGAATATAAGCAATCCTTCAGTTAAAGAATATTCTGATAAGTGTGAAATGAAAGTTTTAAATGTATACCCAGAAATTACCTATCAAAAGTTTTTAGGCTTTGGAGGCGCTATTACAGAATCTAGTGGCGTTGCTTATTCTTATCTTCCAGATGATAAAAAAGAAAGCTTTCTTAATGATGTATATTCAGAAGGAGGCTTAGATTATTCGATAGCTAGAGTTCCTATAGCCAGTTCAGACTTTTCAAACAAGCCTTATAGTTACTCTAAAAAAGAAGATTTATCTGACTTTTCAGTAAAAAAAGATGAAGAATATGTTTTACCACTTTTAAGAAAAGTTAAAGAAAAAAAGGATTTAACTATATTTGCTGCACCTTGGTCTCCTCCTTCATTTATGAAATCAAACAAAATACTAATTATTGGTGGAAAGCTTGAAAAAAAATATTATTCAACATATGCAGATTACTTAATTAAGTATATTAAAACTTATAAAGAATTAGGATTTGAAATAAACTTTATTTCTGTTCAAAATGAGCCAAATGCTAGACAACCTTGGGAATCTTGTTTATACACTCCTGAAGAGGAAGCAGATTTTGCAATTAATTACCTTTCACCTAAATTAAAAGAAAATGAGTTAGATACTAAAATTTTAATTTGGGATCATAATAAAGAGAAGCTTTATCTTAGAGCTAAAGCTGAGTTTAATATAGAAGGATCTGATGTAATATCTGGGATGGCATATCACTATTATTCAGGTGATCATTTCGATAATATAAGAATTGTAAGAGAACAATATCCAGATAAACTTTTAATTCATACTGAAGGTTGCACAGGTTATTCTCATTTTAGACAAGAAGATGAAGTTCATAATGGTGAATTATATGGTCATGACATTTTAGGAGATTTAAATGGTGGTGCAAATGCATATATAGACTGGAATGTTATTTTAGATTTCAAAGGTGGACCAAACCATAAGTTTAATTACTGTAATAGTCCAGTGATGGTAACAAAAGATAAAAAAGACTATCATAAAAACCTAACATATTTTTATATTGGTCATTTTAGTAAATATATAAAACCTGGAAGTGTTAGACTAGGAACAAGTACATATTCTGATTCTATAGAAATTACTGCATTTAAGAATCCAGATGGAAGTATCGCAGTTGTATTATTAAATAAAAACTCTTGGAATATGGAATACGATTTATGTATTGGTGAACATCTTTTACATGATAATTTGGACCAACATGCAATTGTAACTTATCTTTTAAAATAACAAAATAAGCTTAGCAGCAAGCTAAGCTTATTTTATTGTTTCAACTTCTTTTTTTACTTTTTCTTCTTTTCTTATTCTTCTTCTAGTTGGAATGAAGAAAATTGTTCCAACTATTATTGGTAGATAAAATACATATAATCTCCAAAATAGCATTGATAAAGCAAGTGTACCATTCTCAAAAATTCTTTCAAAGAATAATCCAAATCCTCCTTCTGCTCCTAAGCCAGCCCCAGGTGTTGGAGTAATAGTCATAAGAAGCATTAAGAATGCTTGTATTGTTATTACTTTGAAGAATGGTGCTCCACTATTTCCAAAAGCTCTATATATCATATATGTTATTGAATAATATAAGAAGCTTTGCAAAACTCCTAGTAATAGCATTTGAGTAACAGTATCTTTTTGTTTATTCATTTCTTTAAATTGTTTATTAAAGTTATCCATACTGTTTTTGAAATTTTCAATAGCAGTATCCACATTTTTTACAAGTCTGTGTTTTCCAAAATGTATTTTTCCACCAAGTTTTATAAATGGTGTACAAATCTTAATTAATATTTGTTTCTTAAATCCTGCTAGGAATAAGAATACAATAAGTAAAACATTAAGTGTAATACCAATTATTCCGAAGTGGCAAGTAATCTCTAAATATCTCTAAGAATGTGTCTAGTTGTGAAATTACAACTGTCACTGTGAAAATAATCAAACCTGTTTGCATTAATATAAATTTCATCATTAGTACAGATAACGTATCCGAAGGTCTTCTTCCTTGTTTATATAACGAATACACCTCCATAAATTGTCCACCTGAAGCAAATGGTGTCAAGTTATTAAACAATTGTCCAACCATTGTTACTTTAAAAGTATCCCAGTATTTTTGATCTGGATATAACTTTTTCAAAGGTAAATGAATTGATAGAGCTTCTATAATCCAATACCCTATTAAACATAATACTCCCAGAAAAACCCATCTATAGTCTGCTGTTTTCAAAATATGGTCTATATTTTCTTTTCCATCTACACTAAATAGATAAATAAATACTCCAATTAGTACTGCTAAAATAAAAATTATATTTAGAGCATACCATTTTCTATTTTTCTTAAGTGTAGCTGCAGCATCAATTTCTGGTTTCTGAGGAATTTCAATGTCCTCTTCCACTTTTTTCTCCCTTTTTCTACAATTCTCTATCTATTATATCACTTTTTCTGTTTTCTACAAGGAGAAATGTGTTAATAATTATTCATTTAGGTTACAGAAATGTTAAAAGTACTAAATATATATTGACTTTGTGCGATTAATTTGGTAAATTGTTTTCAAACAAAAGATAGAAAATAATTTAAATTAAAAAGTAGGAGGGATTATTTATGAACAAAGCAGAATTAGTTGAAGCTTTAGCAAAAGAAACAGGTGCTACAAAAAAAGCAGCTGAACAATCTTTAAATGCTATCACAGAAATCATTTCAAAATCATTAAAGAAAGGTGACAAAGTTCAATTAGTTGGATTTGGATCTTTCGAAGTTAGAAAAAGAGCAGCTAGAAAAGGTAGAAACCCACAAACTGGTGAAGAAATCAAAATACCTGCTTCTAAATCTCCAGTATTCAAAGCTGGTAAAGCTCTTAAAGATACAGTTAACAAATAATTGTTTTAGCCGTCAGCCTGACGGCTTATTTTTTTACAATAATTAGAACTTATATTTTTAAGTATAAGTTCTTTTTTATTTGTTTTACTAATTGTATTTTTTCACAACATGAGGTATCATTATTAATGTATTTTTAAGGAGATTTAATATGAAAAAAGTAAGGAAAATTATTTCTCTTTTAATAGTATTTTTTTATCTTTTTTCAAGTACTTTTTCATATGCAGCTTCCATCGATAAGAAAGCTGAAGAATTAACTGCTTCACTTCGTTCTGATGCAGTTTTAATAATGGAAGCATCTACTCGGAAAAGTAATTTTTGAAAAGAATGGATATGATGTTAGGTATCCCGCTTCTACTACTAAAATAATGACAGCAATACTAACTTTGGAAAACTGTGATTTAGAAGATCAAGCTGTAGCTTCTGAATTTGCTATTAAATCTATTCCTTATGATTATTCAATAGCAAATATAGAAATTGGCGAAAGTGTATCTGTAAAAGATTTACTTAATGTTATGATGATACACTCAGCAAATGAGGCTGCTTATGTTTTAGCTGAACATATTGGCGGATCAGTAGAAGGATTTTCAGACATGATGAATGAAAAAGCAAAAGAGTTAGGTTGCAAAAATACCCATTTTGTAAATCCAAATGGTATTCAGGATGAGAACCACTACTCTACTGCTTATGATTTAGCATTAATGTCAAGATATGCTATGCAAAATGAAACTTTAAGACAGATAGTTAAAACCCCATCATATACAATGGCAGGAACAGAGAGGCATCCATATGGTACAAGAGTTTTTACTAATACAAATCATTTGATATTGCCACCAACAGAGGCTGTTCCTAATAAATATTATTATAAAGATGCTATAGGAATAAAAACTGGTTATACCTCTGCTGCACAAAATTGTTTATTATCTGCAGCATCAAGAAATGGAACTGAATATATATGTGTTGTTCTTGGAGCTCCTAAGGTATTCGAAAATGGTGAAAGCATAAGTTATAGATACTTAGATTCAATAGCACTTTTTAATTATTGTTTTGATAATTTTAAAATGAAGAATTTAGTATCAAGTGGTGATTTCATAACTTCTGTTAAGCCTGATTCCTTTCCAGAGGAAATGGATGTAGCAGCTTCAGAAGATGTAGTTGCACTAGCTGATAATGACACATTAAAAAAAGATCCTGTTCAAAATATAATTTTAAGTGATAACTTATCTCTTCCAGTAAAAGCAGGAGATACAGTTGGAATAGTAGAATATACTATAGGAGATGAAACTTATACTACTGAGCTTGTTTCACTAGAAGATATAGAGCAACCTATGCTTCAAAAAATAACATCTACTTTAGATGATTATTCAGGTTATTATATTGCAGCAGGTGTTCTTCTTATTGTTGGAGTTTTAAGTTTAATTGTTTGTATTATTATTCTTATTAAAAAGTCTAGGAAAAAGAAAGTATTGAATAATCAATTTATTGTACAAAAAGAAATCCTAAAAAAAGAAGATTCTAATAATGAAGAAGAAAAAACTCCACCTTCTGACACCTCTTCTAAAAGCAAAGCTCATTTATATGAGTCAGATGTTGAAGGAGAACTTAATTCACAAATATTTAAAAAGAAGAAATAAAAAAAGAAGCTTGTATTGAACTAAACGGGGTTCACTTCAGTATAAAGCTTCTTTTTTATTATCTTTTTAATAAGCTGCAACCATATTAGAATAGTTTAGCATATCTTCTCCAACGATTATGGTGTAATCATAAGAGCTTAAAATCTGTCCTTCTGATTCTTCACCATATCCTAAACAATCAATTAATTCATCTGTAACTTCAGCATTTTTGTTTGTTCTATTAATTGTTCTTGTTTTACTAGCTACTGTTGTTTTAGCTGTATCTATAACATTGTAACCTTTTTTCTCTAATCTTTTTACTGTCTCATCAAAAGTTTCGCTATCACCAGTTCCATCTAAAACTTGTACTTTTATTTGGCTTGGTGAAAAAACTAAATTTGCAGTACCACCAGCATCAAATGCAGCTTGCTTAAATGTAAATAGTTTTTCTATTATAGGTGCTAGTTCTTTTTGATTTACCTTAAAGAATGATAAATGATTAAGCATTGGTGTTGTTCCTGGTACATAGTCTGTTTCAATTGCTGCTGTGTCAAATTCTACTGCAGCTGGAGTATATTTCATTAAGTAATTCATATCCATATTTGTTTCAACATTTCTATATACAACTTGAAGTAATTCATTTACTTTAGTAACATTCTTAAATTGAAGTGTTTGTTTTAATGTCTCTGTAATGAATGCTCTTTGTGTTTTCATTCTTCCAATATCATTGTTTCCATATTCTGATGGATATGATTTCATGTAGCCATTTACCATGTTATCATGTCTATATCTTACTAATCCTTCTGCTTGTTCACCATTTAATCTTTGATAACCTTTCTTTAAGTGGATGTGTAAGTTTTGTCCTCCATCATCATAATTCATGTCTATTGGTACATCGAAGTCAACTCCTCCGATAGTGTCTACGATCTCGATAAGGCCTTGATTTTTAACAATAACATAATTTGTGATATTCAATCCAGTTATCTTATTTACTGCTGCTAAAATGCCATCTATGCCCTTATAAGAGTATACTGCATTTATCTTATCATAACTTGTTGCTGTTGCTTCACTTTTTCCTACGAAAGTATCTCTTGGTATTGATAGCATTGAAGCTTGTTGTGTTCTTGGATAATATGCTGCAACAATAATAGTATCTGTTAATGTTAATCCTTCATCTGTACTTACTCCTAAGATAAGTGTATAAATTGGTGGAAGATTATCAATATCTTTTTGTGTTTGACCTGTTGCGATAAGTGCTATTCTCTTCGCTCCACCTCTTACCATCTTATTGAAGTCCCAATTATATGTAAAACCTAAATAACCTATGAATATTCCAAGTAATAGAACTATTATTAATATAAGAACTAAAATGAATTTTAGTATCCCTTTAATAATTCTTACAAAGATATTTCCTTTTTTCTTTTCCTTCTTTTTCTTCTTGTTCTTGCCTTTATTTTTTGATGTTTTCTTTGCGGAATCTGCCGAATGACTAGTTCTTGCTTTAAAAGGAACATCTAGTTCATCATCTATTAATTCATATTCTGATTTTTTAGATTTAGCTTTATTTTTTCTTTCTTCACGAGCACGACGCTTTCTTTCTCTTTCTTCTCTTTCCTCTTGCTCTCTTTTTTCTCTTCTACTCACTAAAACTACCTCAATTATTTTTATTTCACGTTTTTATATTATAGCAAAGAAATAAATAAGTTTCAATTATTTTGCTATTTTATTAACAATAATATTGTTATCATAAATCATTTCACCTAATGTTGAAGATTGGATTGTCTTGCCAATATTGCCATTTCCTGCGAAAGGATCTAATAAGAAACATATAGCAAATACAGCATAAATTATTACTATCCCTTCTAAAAGTCCTACTACAAATCCACCCACTTTATTAAACTGTTTTATTATTGGAAGATTTCCAATAAAATCTGCAAGTAAATTCATTATTATAAGTAGTATTCTTAATACTATAAGCAAGCTTATAAATATAGCAAGTTCTACTATAGTAACAGCTAAACTATCAGAAACAAATCTTGCAACATCTGATTTCTTTTCATCTATCGCTTGTTTAATATAATCTTCTCCGATAAGTAGTAATTTATTTTCCTTCTTATCTTGATCACTTATATTATTAAAATCTTTGTCACTTATTTTTGAATAAATAGTATTGCTTATGTTTTCATCTAATTGTGTTTTATCCATTACTACTCTTGCTATTGGCTTGTAAAGAATGATTGTTAAAAGTAAGGCAATGATTAGTGCAAATAATCTAATACCAACTTTAATTAATCCTCTTTTATATCCAATAAAAATTGAAAGCATCATGAATAATACAATGAAAATATCAATAGCTATTCCCATAGGCTACCTCCAGAACATAAAAGAAATGTTTCTTTTATAATCGAAACATTTCTCTTTCTTATAGTCTTACTATGTCTATCTTGTCTCCATATATTATTAAACCTAATTTATCAGATACAATTACATTTTTAATATCTTGTGAACTTGTATATTTTTTCATAACCCATGCATTACTATCTAAGAATACAACTTCATTTCCTAGGTTTAAAGCTATAGTTTTGTCTTTTGCTACAATCGATTTTAGGCTTCCTTCAATTATAAAAGTTTTTTCAGTTTTATTATTATTTGTTATTTTAAGTCTATAATCAGATTTGAAAACACTTGATTCTTCTTTGTCTATTCTAACAAACTCTTTATTCATATTTACATCTATATATGCTGTAAGATCTGAATATTCATATATCTTGTTTGCTTCTTTTTCTGTAAGTCTTACTATGTAAGAATCAAATGCACATAATACTTTATCTTTGTCTTGGAATTTAATTCCTGTTAGAACATCTCCACTTTCACCATAATATGTGTTTAATGTAGCTTCTTCACTGTTTGATTTTGCCTTATCTATTGATATTAATTCAACTTTAGTGCTAGGTGAAATCTTACTATTGTCTGCTTGTGCTAAAGCAATATATTTATTATCAGCAGATATTTGTGCATCTAAAACATATGTTGAAATGTATTTAGTAAACTGTATATTTCCTTTTTGGTCATAAAGCATTACCATTGATTCATATGTCGTTCCTGTTGTAGAAACAACTACATATCCATTTTCATTTACAGCGACTTTTGATATCTTACCTTCTACATCTGCTTGCCAAACTATATCGTTTTTGGTAATTAAACATACTTTTTGTGCACCACTATCACCTATTACTAAGTACTTTCCTTTTGAATTAGCTATAGGTTTAGAAAAAGTTAATTCAGTATTACTAATTTCCTTACCATGTTTATCATAAAAAGTTAGTTTTCCTCCGCTATATGTAACTATATTGTTATCATATGCATATATTAAAGCTAAACTATCTGTGTCTACTGCAATAGATTGACTATTACTTTCTCTAACTTCTCTTCTTAGAATGTAAGTATCAATAAAAGATCTAAATCCTTTATTTGCTATATATAAAGATACAATAATAAGAATAACAACTGCAGCTAGAACAACTAGGCTATATTTCGTCATTCTCTTATTCTTCTTTTTTTCTTTAAACTTTTCTAAAGAATATTTTTTCATTCGCAATCTCCTAAACAGAGTTCTTCATTTTTATTTATACCAATTAATGAACATTTTTTCAACAGTATTTGGCTACAAATTGAAAATTGAAAATTTGATTAATACTGATTGTTTTTTAATTTTAAAGAGAGTATAATTTGTCTTACAAAAAGTGGAAGGAGAGGTCTATCATATGGTTATTAGAAAAATTGCTTCTTTTGACCTGCTCGTAAAAGAGCTTAATGACCTAGGGAGATTCTCTTACAATCTTCCGATCCGAGGAGTATCCAGAGACGTTATAAATGTCTTGGACTACCTTTTTGATGAGCTTAAAGACTTGGAACAGAACCATCAATTCTCTGGTAATGGTCATCTTTTCGAAATAGAATTCGATCTTGATCATATCACCATAAATACGGTTCATAAAGTAAACCTTGTTCATGTAAAATCTTTTCATCTTTCAAAAGAAGATGTTGAGACTTTCAGAGAACTACTTTTACTTGTTCCATCTAAATACTCATCTATAAAGGTTGGACCTAAGCATTCCTATGTCCCTGAACATCTCCGAAGCTTTAATTATCTTGTTGAGTACAATAACTCACAACAAGAAAGAACACAGCCGTAAAATAGCTGTGTTCTTCCTTTATTATTCATTTTCAGTTTCAATGGTATTTTCTGAAGTATTTGTAGTATTATCTCCAGATTTTGCAGGAGGCTCTTTATCTTCTTCTCCGTCTGGTTTTGCAGGAGGTTCTTCTCCCTCTTCTCCATCTGGCTTAGCTGGTGGCTCACCATCTGGCATTTCTCCATCTGGTGGCATTCCTCCAGGACCTTGTCTATTTTCTTGAGAAGTTCCTTGTACATTTTGATCTGCCAAATTTTCATTTGATTTGTTTTTATTTATTACTAGAAATACAGATGCAGTTATTATAGCTCCTATTAATAAACCGATAATGAATGCAAATATCTTATCTTTCATATCTCTTATCTCCTTTTTTCTAAATTTTTTTAAAATTCAAATCAAGTAATTACTTTTTATTTACCTTATGTTACAACATTTTTCTTAAAAAAATCTTAATATTAATAAAAAATCATTTTAAAAGTCTTCAATCCGTTCTCAAAGCCTGCTGCAGCTTGAGTTTTAGCCCATTTTGTGGTATAATAATAAGTGAGATTTTTTTGCTTTATTCATCATCACGAATGCGTGATACAGTTACTACAGAAAGGAAATTTGAAATGGAAGAAAAAAACTCGAAATTGCTGAATAAGCACTGCCTGGAGAGAAGGAGACGGAGTTGCGACTGCTGCAAACATCATTTAAGGTGTGTGCTCTTTGCCTTAAGCCTTATCGCTAAGCGGTTTGTGTTTCTGTTAAAGAGAAATGTCTTAACAATGTTCGTCGAGCGGCCAAAATCTAAAATCATTTCTTTCGGCAGAAGACACCGCATGTTAGTTGCCGGCTTAGCAATGAGTGGTATTCTGTTTTCTTGCCTGTTCGTTATCATAGTTCCGACCCTCGGGGCAAAAGATGTTCATGCAGGAACAGAACTCCCCTTTGCATCTACAGATGATCCTTTGGATGACGTTCCGACGCCAGTAATTCCGAAGAATATTTCAAATGTAGACAATGTGCTCGTCGGCGCTGGCTTGCCTGCCACAGACACCCAGGAGGTTACCACAGATGTGGTTAATAGTCTTTCTCAGGAGACAACAGATATTGTCACGGCAGTTTATGTCAAAACCGAAGAAGCTGTTCCAACGCGAGATGAAAAACTTAAGCAGATTCTTTCCGAGTATGATGTTCCGCTTGATTATGATGTCGAGCTGGCCTTTAGAGGCATGGATTACTTGGTTCTGGAACAAGGCTTTTCAATCGCAGGAGCTTCAGGTGTGATAGGAAACTTTTACGCTGAGTGTAGGTTTGACTCATCTTTAATTGGTGGCTCTCACAAAGGGCTTGCCCAATGGGATTCTACTGATAGATGGCCGATGATAGCTGAGTGGCTAAACGCAAATGGGTATGAACTGACTTCCTTTACAGGACAGTTAAATGCCATATTCTATTCAAGAGACGCCAATGAATTCAACTCTGGCAACCCATATAGGACTTTTGAAAAGATGCGTGAAGCCGAAGATCCGAGAGATGCTGCTCTTGTCTGGCTCTATGAGTATGAGCGTGCTCCTGGTCAGGCAGAAGGTTTGAGACAGGATATCGCAGAGCTGACATACAAGCTCTATATTAAAACAGTCTAAAAACACTACTTAAAAAAGCAAAAAATCTTCCATGCGTGGCTGCCTTTGTAAGGTGGCTACGCTCTTTTTTTGCTTTTAGTATAGACTTTTAATTATTCTTTTGTTATACTTTTCCTGTTCGCTTTTTATGTAATCAAAAATAATTATTTATAGGAGGATTTTTTTATGGAATTGGTCGATAGGTTCGATAACAAAAGAATGCCTTTAAATAAGGTTACAGAAAGATATGACCGTGTAAGAGGAGAGTTAAGACAATCAGTTCACCTTTGGATTAGAAATAGTAAAGGTGAATTTTTAATTCAGCAAAGAAGTTTTACGAAAAAAGTATTTCCTGGACAATGGTCAATCACAGGTGGCGCTGTGGATGCTGGAGAAACGCCACTTTCTGCAGTTAAAAGAGAGTGCAAAGAAGAACTTGGAGTAGATCTTGATGAAGATAATTTAACACTGGTTCTATCATTCATAAGAGAACTTGATTTTGTTGATGTGTTTTGGTTAAATCAAGATGTTAATTTAGAAGATGTTAAAATGGAGCCTAGTGAAGTTATAGATATTGCTTATAAGACTCCAGAAGAAATTAGAAAAATGATGGATGAAAAAAATTTCACTCCTTCAGTTGAATTTTATTATGACATGATGCTTAAAACATATGATTATTATATAGAAAATGGTGGAAATGTCTTTGATAAAGATGGAAATCTTCTACCACATGTAAAATAAAAAAATCCAGACTTTAAAGTCTGGATTTTAATTTTATTTATTTTTTCTGTTCTAGCATCCATTTAAATAATTCAGGTCTTTTATAATATCCTTGAATTGTATTATGTGTTGCTCCTTGAATTACTTCCAACTTTACATTTTTATTTCCTGCAGCTTTTATTTGATTTACTAGGTTAGTCATAACTGGTCTAAAGTATTCTTCAAGTTCTCCAGTAGTACCACATATTGCCCATATAGGCATATCTTTTAAGTTTGCTGGATTAATACCAAATATTCCACTCATTGGTACAATAGCTGCAAATTTATCTGGATGTGCTGCACCTAGATACCATACTCCATGTCCACCTCTAGACATACCTGTTAGGATTATTCTTCCTTTATCAACTTTATATTTATTAGCAACTTCTTCAATGATATTCATTGTTGCATTTGCAGAGCCACTATCTGTCCAGTGTCCTCCATTTAATACTGG
>OCVV012859113.1_pt1 | contig 11634 bp, 4 predicted proteins | sample 1539721 | NCBI WGS metagenome assembly OCVV01 (sample SAMN02144230, study PRJEB22623) | gut metagenome | biome: sheep rumen | host: Ovis aries | place: New Zealand | reverse complement strand
AAAAACTTGTATCCAGTCTATTTCTTCGCACGCTTGAACCCGAAGGTCTTCGTGGTGTTGTCCGTCGTCTTGATAACATCACCCTTCTTGTAAGACGTGCTTCCGTCTTCGTTGGTTGTCGGTTCGTCGGCGACGTATGTCGCCTTCGCATCGAAATCGAACTTCGCGATGTAGGCTCCTGTCCCGAGCCTCTTGCCCGACTTGCTTGCCGGGGACCCGTTAGGCGCCATCCATTCGAGGTTCAGCTTCAATACACCGTCTTCCGTAATCTTGTCGTAGCCGATATCCTTCATGTTCATGCGGATATCCTGCTTGGCGATAAACTGCCCGAGGTTGTCGTAGACGTTCATCGTGAACCGGATGACGAAATCGAAGATGGGCTTCCCGAAGTCGTCGGTCTGCAGGGCCGAAGGCATCGTGATATCCACGATAAACTGCGGGCCGGCGTGCTTGTAGGAATTCGTGTCGAGTACGGTTGTTGTCGGGATAACGGTTCCGTCAACAAGCTTCGTGAGCAGCTCTGTCCCGTTCGGGTTCATGATGGTCGCGCGGAATATTTCGTTTTCGCTTACGGCGGTTCCCATATACGGAACTTCACGAGGCGGCTTGGTAACATCGCTTGCGAGCGTGACCTTGAACTTTGTCTTTTCGGCGGTGGCGCCAGAGACTATAACCCACGGGTTGTTTATGGTGGGGAAGTTACCCGCCTTGTCCTTGTAGCGCGAAAGTTCCTTGATGGGCACGAGCCTGATATAGTCGCCAATGCGTACAGCGCCTTCGGATTCCTCGGTGTAACCGAAGTTTTCCTTCACGTCCTGCTTTGTCGATACGGAGAGCGGCTTCAGGTAGATGCCTTCCTGCGAACTGCGCTTGCGTTCGATGTATTCCAGCGCCGGATTGTCGATGACAACGAGCGGTTCGGACATGGTCGCTTCGAGGAACTCGTAAGCGCCGGCAGAGGTCTTTGTCGCCTTCACGATGATGGGCGGGCACTTGTCGATGAGTGTCGCGTTCGTGGCATCGAGCAGGCTCTCAATCGGTCCCTTGCGGGGGAGGATTGCTCCGTTGCCGCCGCTAGATCCGTAGGTCATGTTCTTGAACAGGTCTCCCTGAATCTTAATCGTGAACGCGCTGTGTTCGGATTGCACGGAATCCCAGCCGAGGGTGTCGACCTTGGGAATGAACGTGGAATCCTGCGTGGTCTGGTACTGTGCGCACTTCTGCGATACGGTTGTAGAGATGGTATCTATCCTCAGGAGCGTGCTGTCGGCCTTGATGGTTTCCTCGGCATCGACGTAGGTGTAGGTGTAGACCTTCTGCGTTACGTAGGTCGTGTCGTCCTTGAAGTCGATGCAGGTCTTCTTGGCGGTTCCCTTTATCCAGGTTCCGTTTGCGGAATCCAGCTTCGTAATGGCGACAGGAGTCTTTTCGCCATAGACCGTGGTAATGTCCCAACCGCCGGCAGGGATTGCGAACGGTACGTATGTAGAGGGGTTGCCCCAGTACACGTCGACCGTGTCGGGGATGTTCTTGTCCTTGAGCACGCGCACGAACTCGATGTAGATTTCATCGGGCTGGCCGTCACCTTCGAGGTCGGTTATGGTCGCGTAGTGCACGGGCACGGGGCGGCTCGATTCGATGATGGTTACCGGAGCGCATGTGGCGAGCGTGTTTGTCGCCATGTCGGTCACGTTGAATGCGGCATCGATTTGTGCACGGAAACCGGGCTTCACCAAGTTACCACCGGCATTTCCCTGAATCACGTACATCCAGCTCTTGCCTTCGTCGTTTGTCGTTGCCGAAATCACGCGGATGCCGGCTTGCACCACTTCAGATGTCCCGTCATAGACGGTCAGCGGCCATTCTGTCTTGGAAGGCAGGTTGATGGGTTCGGAGAAGCTAACCTTGAGCGTGTCGTTTTCGTTCTCGTGGTTCTCGTTTTCGAGAATAGAGACGCTGACGAGTTTGGGCTTGACGGCGTCGGTAATGGTGGCGGACGACATCTGCTGCTTGCCATCTTCACGCATGTAGACAGTTACCAAGCCCTTCGGGTTCGCAAGCCCGACAAGGGAATCCGCGAACGTGAATGTTGCCGTAGCGCCGACTACCGGAGCGGCCGGAGTCAGCATGAACGACCTTTCTGCAGAATTTGCGGAGGTGAGCGTTACCTCGACGCTGTCCAGGATGTTCCTGGTTCCGTCGAACTGGCTTCCGCTGAATTCTATGCTCAGGGTGTTTTCCGTGACGGCATCGCCGGTAATGGTGCACACGTCGCTAGCAATAAGCGCCTTCTTGGGGTCGGGTCGGGTCGGCTGCGAGTAGAAGTAAACGGAGTCGCGTTCCTCGTCGTCGGCAGGGTCCTGATACTTGACCCAGATGGTATCGCCACCCAGGAAGTTCACATTGGGGAGACCCGCTTCGCTCGTCGATGCCTTGAGCCATTCGCCTTCAAAGTAGCCCAGCGCGTCGTTGGTGCGGCTCAGAATGACTTCGGTAGAATCGCCCGTGCGGGAATTGAACAGCTTCACGGGCATGTTCGCGTTGTTCTTGTTGTCCTTGTCGCGCAGCTGGATCTGGAACTGGAGCGAACCGTCAATCGGGGCGGGGCTCGTTACCGAACTGCCGTCCTTCTGCACCAGCAGGAGCTTGCCCTGCGTGCGGTCGCCCTTGCTGAACTGTACATAGTAGGTGCGGTTCACGAACGCGCATCCGCCATTCTCCTGGCATTCGGCGCATTCGGGGTTCGGGCCTGCGAATATGGTCACGTCCACCTTGTTGGTACCGATAGTCATCTTTGCCGGGATATTCAGGTCGAATCGCCCGGTCTCGTAGTTATAGACCGCAGCCTTCGTGAGCTGTTCCTTCGAGAGGGCAACGCCGTTCACCCAGATGGCGTTCACGTAACCGCTTTCCGAAATCAGGGCGGTACCCGTGAGGTACATCGTGCTCCTTGCGGAATCAATCTGCACGTAAGACCCGTTAGACACGTTGAACGGCGGGTTAAATGCCACGGTCATGTCGTAGTGGGCGCGCTTGGTGGTCATTTCCTTGTAAGAGGGGCTGAAGCCGGAGATGAACTCGTCCTTGCGGTAGACTACAATGTAGGGGTTGATGGGAGCCTGTTCGAAGTCGCCCTGGTCCTTGTCCCATGCGGGCACGCCTTCGTAGTCGGCGCCGTCCACGTCGCGCTTGTGGGCCGCCCACGACCAGTCGGGAGAATTACCGCCGGTCACGAGGCGCTTCTTTGCGGGGGTTCGCAGGGTTTCGCACATGTTGTTCTGGTAGATACCGCTCGAGAACCCGAGGTCGATACGCATACGCGAGGACGACTTGATGGTCGTGCCACCCAGCGGTACCGGGATGTACCAGTCGTATTCGCCCGTTGCCGGGTTGTAGGTGTCTTCAAGCTTTACGGGTACTGCATGGCGCAGGTAGTAGCGCAGCGAGTCGTCTACGCTTTCGCCGGCCTGGTTCACGCAGGGGCGGTTGAAGCCCGCTTCGTCGTAGGCCTGGCAAATATCTTCGTCCACGAGCAGCGGGCAGGTTCCCGGCTGGTTGTTCTGTCCGGGCTGTGCCTCGATGTCTTCGGGTTTTGCGGTCACGTAGAATCGCAAGGTCAGTTCGTTGAACGCGCGGTCTTCGTTGTTGGTAAGGTTCAGGTTCAAGAAGTCCATCCCGCCGAACTCGTACTGGTACACGCTCACGTCGAAGTCGTAGTGCGTCACGGGGGTGGTAAACTTGAGCGGCATGCCGTTGTCGTCGGTACAGCGCTGCACGCCGTTGCTTTCCACGCAGTAGTAGTATGTCGTCTTTTCCTTGAGCTTGCCAATCTTCACGTAGTGGAAGCTGGTCGGGATTCCCGAGACGTCGGCGTTGCCGTTGATGTCGCAAGAGCCTGTTCCCGATACGGGGCAGGTCATCTTGTCGTAGCTTGTGAGTGTCGTATCCCAGTAGACCTTGGATTCGTACTGGCCGTTCGGGGTGTACCACATGATCTCGGCGCTGTCGGAACTCAGGTTGCAGACCTTCACGTTCTGGATGTCGGCGGGTGCCGGCGGGCTCACGAGGGTCGTGAACGTGAACGGGGTCGTAGTGCTGTCGACGAGCCACTTGGTGGCATACGCCTCGCTCCGGATGTTAATCGCAATGACCTTGAAGTAGTAGGTGGTGCCGTTCTGCAGGCCGGTCAGGTGAATCTCGTGGCTCACGCCGTTCACGGTATCCTTCGCGGGGATGTTGAACGGGCCGGTCTCGTTCGTGCTGTAGAGAATCATCGCGGGGCCGCGCATGTCCTGCGTCACCTTCACGATTGCGGAATCGTAACCCACGTAGCGGATTTCCACGTTAATCTGGGAGGGGGCGCGGTTGCGGTCCTCTTCACGGACGGCAACGGCGCACGATGCCACGAACATGGCCGTAGCGTCGATACAGGTTTCAGAGAGGTGGTAGTCTTCCCAGCTGAGGGTCGAGGGCGACCAGGCGTTCTCGGTACCCGGGGTCACGCCGCCGAACAATGCGCCGGTAGGCGGATTGTACTTGTAGCCTGCACCCGGCATGTTCTTGCCTTCGGGGTTCGATGCACGGTGGTGCGGGTGGGCGTCGTTTTTGTCACCCACGCCCAGCAAGAAGGAAACATCCCAGGGGTTCACGCCGAGCATGTAGTTGAGCTGGTTTATACCGAGTTGCTTCATGGCGGCGGAGTTCCAGTTCTGCATGCCCTTCTGCGGCAGGTTGATGCCTTCCAGGTCCTTGGTCACGTCGGAGTAGGCGAGCACTTCAAAGATATTGCCCGCCTGGTAGCGGTTGTAAATCCAGGTCTGGTCGGTCTGCATGTTGTACCACAGGTCTCCGAACGAAACAGGGGTCGGGCCGTTCAGGGTCGGGATAGTAATGCTCTGGGAACCGCTTCCGCTCAGGTAACTGATGTTGGTTCCGAGAATCAGGGCCACGTTTTCGGCGTAGGTCAGGCGTGTCTTGTCGTCGATGCCGTACTTGAGGCCGGTTTCCTTGTCCTTCAGGAGCATCTTGTAGAAACCGTACAGCGTGTAGGTGTAGGCGTTCGCCCAGCTCGTGTTCTTGCTGGACTTGCGCATGCCGTCACGGTTCCAGGCCATCCAGCCGCCATGGAAGAACCCGGTCGAGGCTTCCTGCGGCACGCCAATCTGCGTATCTTCCACGGCGTCGTTCAGGTAGTCCATCTTGCCGGTCTTTTCGTAGGTGGCGTAGTGGAGTGCGATAGCCGCAATGGCCAAGTCGTCGTGGGATTCGTTGTTGCCGTTGTAGGCCGGGCTCGACCAGCCGTCGGCAATCGTGTTGTGCACGTAGGCCTTTCCGCCGTCGTAGGTTCCGGGGCCAAGGCTCTTTTCCTTGAGTTTCAGGTTCTTGGCGAAATCGTACATCTTCTCGGCAACCACAAGGCAGCTGTCTGCGAAGGGCTTGTCGTATGTCGCGTATTCCTTGCTCAATATGGCGAGGCCCGCTGCAATCTGGCCCGAGATGTTGGAACCCAGTTCGCCCAGTCGGATGTCACGTTCGTGCGGCCCGCCGCGTCCGGTCAAGGTCGTCGGGAGGGCGTCCTGGTTTTCGGGTCGGCCCCACCATCCGTGGTCCGCACCGAAGTTTCCGATGGAGACCGCCATGTTGTCGATGACCCCGTTTGCGAAGGTGTAGGCGCGCATAAAGAAGTCCGCACCGTGCTTTGCCTCGCGCAGAATGTCGGGGATACCGTCGGTATTGATGGTTTCGCCCATGTTGTAGGCATAGTGGTCCTCGTCGCGTTCCGGGCTAGAAGCCGCCATTACAGCGAGCACCATGAATGCGTAGGCCTGGGTCTGGGATTCCTTCAGGTGGTCACCGCAGTCGTACCAGCCGCCCTGCAGGGCGCCTTCCTTGGGGGTGAACCCGGTAACGGCGCCGACACCCTTTACAAACTTGCCTGCACCGTCCTTGGTGTGGCTCGGCTTGTGGAACCAGGATTCAGAGTTGCCGGAACGGTTGATGCCGTAGAACTTGAGGGTCGCGTCGCGGACCATCGAGTAGACCTTGTCACTAATAATAAATGTAGCGGAATACTGGTTGAGCACCTTTACGCGGTAGCGGGTGTTCATCTCGAGGCCCGTTGCCTGGGTCAGGTTGCCGATACATACCTTGCCCGTGGGGCCCTCGGCGCTGGCGGTATAGCGTCCCTGGTCGTTTGTCGCGGCGTCGGTGCCCGCCTTGATATCCCAGCTCGAACCGGTCGACTTGCCGGTGTTGGTGAAAGTTCCTCCTGTAAAGACTTCGTTACCATCCAGGTCGACGACAGAGAAGTTCTCGCCACAGGTCCCGGCAGAAACATAGTAGAACTGCTTTTCAGGGTCTTCGGGCAGGTATCCCGCCTGGTTGATGCGGATACGGCCTATGCGCAGGTTCTGGGCGTCACGATATGCCTGGTTCAGCGAGTCGGGGATAATCCCGTTTGGCACAAAGTCCTGGGGCATCGAACCGATTTTAGGTACGGTATTGTGCTTCTTGCGGTTGGGCGTGTACTTGCTGAAACTTTCAACGGTACCGCCATTGTCGGTCGCGGCAGTATCCCACTTCATGGGCCAAATCGGTCTAATCAAATCATAAGGTGTCGGTTGCTCTTGGTCAACAGCGGCAAAACATAACGACACCAGCAAAAGGACTGGAACAAGTAATAGCGGCATAAAGCCCTCCCTTAAAGAAGTGCGCAAAACATCCCATATAGAAAATAGACTTTTTTAAGGTCGGCCGTAAAATCCGTATCAAAAAAAACTACACTTTCGGGCTTTTTTTTATATATTTCAGAATATGAATTCAGTTCAAGATAAGATATTGCCTTTATTAAAGAAAAAATTTGTTTACAAATTTGTTCCGGCCGCGTTTGCGAGCGGTCTTGCTGTTTTTGGCCTTTCTGCCTGTGGAGAGGATCCTTCCAGCCCGGATACACCGGAGCCGACCAGTACCACTTCGCAGGACCCCATTGAGAATTCTTCCGATACCCCTTTGTCGCAGGGTGAAATTCCGCCGTCTGTAACGTCTTCGTCGACGCAAACAACGAATTCGTCTTCTTCGAGGGCGCCCCAGCCTGTGGTGTCTTCTTCGTCCAAGACGGCGACCGCTTCTTCTGACGAGGTATTGAACGAGCCCAGGATGGCTGTGAACGGAGCCTGTGGCCCGATGACTCCCATAATCGAGAAGGGGGCGATGGCAACCTGGTCGTTCTTCCGCGAGTCGGGCGACGTTTTTGATGCCATCATGGCGCCGTTCGTATGGACCTTCCCGGAACTGAGCAAGACTGTGCAGGGTAACGGGATGAACTCCGTGAATGTTTCCTACGAACAGTCGGGAACCTACACGGCGACTTTGAATGTCGATGGAACCGAAATTGCCTGCGAACCCTTGCAGGTGCAGGGTATTCCTATAACGATTAATTCCTGCAAGGCCGACAAGGAAACTGCCAAGGCGGGCGAGACAATCACGTGGACCGTCGAGGCGGAATCCGAGGCGACCATTACCGGGTATTCCTGGACGTCTACGCTCGGGACAATTTCCGGCTCCGGCACGAGTGCTACTTTATCTGCAGAAGCGTCTATGCACAAGCAGAAGGTGGCCCCCGTTGTCGCCGTGACGAACGACGACAGGACCACGCAGACATACCAGTGCGACGGCGTGACCGTGCTTGACCCCGAATCGGTGGACCTGGTGCTTGCTCTGGGCAGCATCAACGACCAGGCTTCTTACGGAGAGACTGTTCTCCCGAACTTGCCCGATTCGCTGTTCATCCAGGCCCAGACGCCCATGACGGTGCAGGTCCCTGCTGGTGCGCCTTCTAACTGCACCATCGGGTGCAAACCCAAGGTCGGAGCGGATTACATGAGCCTGAAGCTGACTTGGGACGGCGTGGAACAGTCCAACTTTGCCTACTTCAACCCGGCGGGTTGCGCTCCTGGAAAGAAGTACTCCATCGAGGCTTCCGTTACGGCAATCTGCGTCGTGAACAAGTAAGTGCACCGCAGGTGCACGCACGATTGTATTCGCGTCCTTGCGTTTTAGGTCCGCACTTGTCGTGAATACAACGTGTCAGGAGGATTTTAGGGAGGGCTGTGCGCCCTCCTTTGCCGTATTTTTGGGGGTAAAGTTGCGAAAGTGGCGGTGAAAATGATGAAAAAAGGCCGATTTCACCGCCGGAAATTACTTTGTATGTACGTTTTTGCAGGGAAAACGCCTTTTTCCCCATAGGAATACGGTCTATTTGCTGTTTCAAAGAGAAAAAAGGGGGCTATTTTTATGGGAAATTTGAAAAAATAGCCTGTTCTTTTTAGATAAATTAAAAAAGTGGCGGTGAAAATGGCAAAAAAAAGTCCATTTCACCGCCAGATTTGCAAAATAGCGTGCAAAATAGCGTGGAGTCTGGGGCTTGTTGCAAAAAATAAGACCGGTTTTCAGCCGGCCTTTTAAACCTGTTGTCGAACGAGCGGTCTTCTGTGAACGGAAAAGGCTCGTATCAACGAGCCTTTGCAGTGAGAGTGAGCACTTACCGGAGTAATTCAATACCCAATGTGGTGCGAACGGTCTTTTCCGTGAACAACAAACGCCTCGTATTAACGAGGCGTGGTTGTGAGAGCACTTTGACCACTTAGCGCTTTAGCGCTTACGTGGGCATGGTCCCCCTTGCGGGGAGAGTGAGTAACCGGAGGTTCCTCACCCAAGATGTCGAACGAACGGTCGCTTTCGTGAGCAAAAAGCGACCGATATTAATCGGTCGCGATTGCGAGAGCGAGTGAGAAACCGGAGGTCTCGTCACCCGAAATGTCGAACGAGCGGTCATCCGTGAACGGAAAAGGCTCGTATTAACGAGCCTTTGCAGTGAGAGTGAGCGCGGTCCGGAGACGTAGCTCTCGCATTAAGCGCGAACGGTCGCTATCAGTCCCCGGTGAAGATGATCACGAGAACAGAAGCGACGAACAGCGCAGACACCACGAGGAATTCCCACGGGTTTTCCATGATGGTGGTCTTTGCAGAACCCATGCTTTGGGCTTCCATCTTCTGCTGTTCTTCGGCCTTTGCCTTGGCTTCAGCTTCGGCAGCCTTCTTTTCTTCTTCGGCCTTGGCGAGAGCGGCGGAGTCTACCGGGGCTTCTTCGGTCTTGGCTTCGAGGACTTCGGTCTTGGCGGAGTCGGCCTTGGCGGAGTCGGCCTTGGCGGTGTCGGCGGCGGAGTCTGCCGGTGCGGCAGCAGAATCAGCAGGAGCAGCAGCTTCGGCAGCCTTGGCGGTGTCGGCGGCGGCAGGAGCAGCTTCGGCAGCAGGAGCGGCGGCAGCTTCGGCAGGGGCGGCTTCAGCGGCAGGTGCCGGTGCGGCTTCGGCAGCGGGAGCGGCGGCCGGGGCAGCTTCAGCGGCAGGGGCCGGAGCAGCAGGTGCAGCAGCAGGAGCAGCAGCCGGGGCAGCCTCAGCAGAAGCGGCTGCAGGTGCAGCGGCTTCGGCGGCAGGTGCCGGTGCGGCAGCGGGGGCTGCCTTCTTGGCGGACTTGGCCGGCGCGGCGAATGCGACTGCCGCAGCGAGCATGGAGACCATCAAAATCTTTTTCATCATAGATTCCATTCCTCTTTAGGGGTTGTTTTTAAACTTACGCTCTAAAAAATAGCACATCTTGGGGCGAATTGCTAAAAAAAAATAAAAAAAATTCAAATAATCCCCTTTTTTTGTACGCTCATCGGCGTTTTTTTCAAAAAAAGGCTTTGTGCCCGGCGAGACCGCCCCCTTCGGTCAGGGCAATTTTTATCTTATGAATCAAAATTTAACCCCTCACTAGAGACACAAATTATGGCATTCAAATACGAAGCAACCGTCCAGCACGGTGAAGATACTACCGAATACGTGAACCTCGGTAAAGACGGCGTTTCCGTCGCCGAATTCGAAGGCAAGAAGATTCTGAAGGTCGCCCCCGAGGCGCTCACCAAGATCGCCCAGGCCGCTTTTGAAGAAGTTGAATTCTGCCTGCGCCCGGCCCACACGGCCAAGGTCGCCAAGATTTTGCAGGACCCGGAAGCTTCGGACAACGACAAGTTCGTGGCCCTCACCATGCTCAAGAACGCCTGCGTTGCCGCAAAGGGCATCCTCCCGTTCTGCCAGGACACGGGTACGGCTATTTGCGTAGCCCACAAGGGCCAGCAGGTCTGGACGGGCTTTGACGATGCCGAAGCGATTTCCGAAGGTATCTACAACGCCTACACGACGAAGAACCTGCGCTACAGCCAGATTGCTCCGCTCACGATGTACGAAGAAAAGAACACCGGTTGCAACCTGCCTGCCCAGATCGACATCCACGCCGAAGAAGGCGCCGAGATGAAATTCCTCTTTGTGGCTAAGGGCGGTGGCTCTGCCAACAAGACTTACTACTGGCCGATGACCAAGGCGCTCCTCAACCCGAAGTCCTTGGAAAAGTTCCTCGCCGAAAAGGTGAAGACCCTGGGTACTGCGGCATGCCCTCCGTACCACCTCGCCATTGTGATTGGCGGTACTTCTGCCGAAATGAACACCCATATGGTGAAGCTCGCTAGCTGCGGCTACCTCGACGATATCCCGACCACGGGTTCCGAAGGCGGCCGTATTTTCCGCGACCTCGAAATGGAAGAAAAGGTCCTGCACATTTGCCAGAAGACGGGCATTGGCGCCCAGTTCGGCGGCAAGTACCTGGTACACGACGTGCGCGTAATCCGCGCCCCGCGTCATGCAGCAAGCTGCCCGGTTTCTATCGGTGTGAGCTGCTCTGCCGACCGCAACATCAAGGCAAAGATTGACGAGAACGGCCTCTGGCTCGAAAAGATGGAACACCATCCGGAAAACTACATTCCGGCAGGCAATGCCGTGAACCTCGCTCCGGCTGTTGAAATCGACCTTGACCGCCCGATGAAGGAAGTGCTTGCCGACCTCACCAAGTATCCGGTGAAGACGCGCCTCAGCCTCAAGGGCACCATGATTGTGGCCCGCGACATGGCCCACGCGAAGATCGCAGAAATCTTCGACAAGCAGGAACGCGGCGAAGAACTCACCGACGAAGAAAAGACCGTGCTCAAGGTCGTGTCTGACCACCCGATTTACTACGCCGGCCCGGCCAAGACTCCGGCAGGCATGCCTACGGGTAGCTTCGGCCCGACGACCGCCAACCGCATGGACCCGTACGTGATGCGCTTCCAGAGCAAGGGTGCTTCGATGATCATGGTCGCGAAGGGCAACCGCAGCCAGGACGTCACTGACGCCTGCAAGAAGTACGGTGGATTCTTCCTCGGCTCCATCGGCGGTCCGGCAGCCATCCTCGCTGAACAGAACATCCTCAGCAACGACATCGTGGCCTTCCCGGAACTCGGCATGGAAGCCATCCGCAAGATCACCATCAAGGACTTCCCGGCATTCATCCTCGTGGATGACAAGGGAAACAATTTCTTTGAAGGACTGATCTAAGCCCGAATTGTCATCCTGAGCGGAGCCTGTCATTCTGGAGCCCTGGAGCGTAGCGATAGGGCGATAGAATCAGGCGAAGTCGATATACGAAACTTGGCTACTTGTTGCCTTAGTTGAGTTAGGTTCGTAGGAGCAGGATCCAGACCCGAGTCTAAAAAAAATCCCACCGGA
>OCVV011357922.1_pt1 | contig 11635 bp, 11 predicted proteins | sample 1539721 | NCBI WGS metagenome assembly OCVV01 (sample SAMN02144230, study PRJEB22623) | gut metagenome | biome: sheep rumen | host: Ovis aries | place: New Zealand | reverse complement strand
GCGCATGGCCTGGGCTTCGCCCTTCAGGGACAGCGTCATGGTGATGGCGGCGGTCAGGGTGGTCTTGCCATGGTCAACGTGACCGATGGTACCGATGTTTACATGGGGCTTAGTCCGCTCGTAATGTCCTTTTGCCATTGGGATTTCCTCCTCCTGTTATATCGCTCAAAAGCGAATGGTGATATTTGCTTCCGAGTCATTGATGCGGGTTGGAGCAGGTGATGGGAATCGAACCCACGTGACCAGCTTGGGAAGCTGGAGCTCTGCCATTGAGCTACACCTGCATGTTCCGCATCAAGCCTTGAAAGACTCGCGAACAAACTGTATTTTATCCGTTTTTTCAATATGTGTCAATAGTTTTGGGGAAACTGTCCGGAAGGCTGCGGCTTTTGCCGGTATGCCTGCCGGAATTGCCCGGGAGTGGTGTTCCGAAGCTTCCGGAAATCCCGCACCAGGTGGCTGCAGTCGGAATAGCCGGTGTTCTGGCTGATGTAGTTCAGGTCGCAGTCGGTGAACTGCAGGTAATACTCCACACGGCGGATGCGGACCTTTTCGATGTATTCCTTGCAGCTGGCGCCGTAGATCTGGTGGAATTTCCTTGCGAACCAGGGGTAGCTGAGCCCGCAGTACCTGGCGAGGTCCTCCACCTTCAGGGGATCCTGGATATGCCGGAAAATGTAGGTGGGCAGGGAATAGATGGGATCGAGGCGGGCGCCGTAGCGCTGGGGGGTGAAGCCTGAGGCAAACCAGAGGCGGACCGCGTGGGTGAAGATCAGGTACAGGAAGGAACGGATCCGAAGATCATAGCCGTATTCCTGGTTGCGGTATTCCTCAATGCACTGGCTGATCATGAAGTCCGCGTGCATCTCCCGCAGCTCCTGGCTCGTGAAAACCATGGAGACGCCCTGACGCTCCGCCTCCAGGATCATTCCCCGCAGGTCCGGGGTGAAGGATGGAAGGTCACCGAACTGCTCCATGTCCAGCCGGATCAGCTCATAGGTGGCGGTAACTCCCGCCTCGCCGTAGTCCACCGAATGGTGGATCATGGGGGTGAAAAAGATGGCATCCCCGGCGTTGAGCAGGATGGTTTTGCTGCCCCGGAGAACCTTCAGGGAGCCGGTGCGGACCCGGATGATCTCGGCAAAGTAATGCCAGTGCTCCGTCACGGGAAAATCCGGTCGGTCCGTTGTGCGCAGCAGGCACTGAAAGGAGGAAAAAAGGAGATCGGAAGGGTTTTCAGGGGCTTTTCCGGGAAGATTCTGCACAGGACCGCCTCCATTCTGGTTCAGGATGGATTCCTACTCAATATACATAGCGTCGCCGAAGGAGAAGAAACGGTATTTTTCCCGGACTGCCTCCCGGTAAACCCGCAGGGCTTCTTCCCGGCCCATCAGGGCGCTCACCAGCATCAGCAGGGTGCTCTGGGGAAGATGGAAATTGGTAATCAGCGCGTCCACCGCCTTCAGGGGCACGCCGGGGTAGATGAAGATGGCGGTGTCCCCGGCGCCGGGAATAACGGTGCCGTCGGGACGGGACCAGGTTTCCAGGGTTCGCACGGAGGTGGTTCCCACACAGACGATGCGGCCCCCGGCGGCCCGGATCCGGTTGAGGGTGTCCGCCGCTTCCTTTGTCACCTGGCAGAATTCGCTGTGCATCACATGCTTTTCCGCGTCTTCCACCTTAACGGGGCGGAAGGTGCCCAGCCCCACGTGCAGCAGCACCGGCACCAGGGTGATTCCCTTCTGCCGGATGCGCTCCAGCAGCTCCGGGGTGAAATGAAGGCCGGCGGTGGGGGCGGCGGCGGATCCGTCCTGCCGGGCGTATACGGTCTGGTACCTGTCCCGGTCCTGCAGCTTCTCGTGGATATAGGGCGGGAGGGGCATTTCCCCCAGCCGGTCCAGGATTTCCTCAAAGATCCCGTCGTAGAGGAAACGGACGGTCCGGCCGCCGGTTTCCTCCACATTCCCCAGGATTTCACACCGCAGCAGCCCGTCGCCGAAGGAGCAGACGGTGCCCGGCTTCAGCCGGCGGCCGGGGCGCACCAGCGCTTCCCAGTCGGTGGCGTCCTGCCGGCGCAGGAGCAGCACCTCCACCGGAACGCCGGTATCCTCCTTGACGCCCAGCAGGCGCGCGGGGATGACCCGGGTTTCGTTGACAACCAGGGCGTCCCCGGGGTTCAGGTAATCGATGATATCGAAAAAATGCTTATGTTCAACGGTTCCGTCCTTCCGGTGGTAAACCAGCAGGCGGCTATGGTCCCGCGGTTCCACGGGAGTCTGGGCGATCAGTTCTTCCGGCAGTTCATAATCGAAATCCGAGGTTTTCATGCTTTGTCAGATCTCCATCCTGATTTGCGCTTCCGCCGCGGCGGGCATGTCTTTCTTCATGTGGGCCCAGGCGGCGGGGGTGCAGATCCTGCCCCGGGGAGTCCGCATCAGGAAACCCAGCTGCATCAGATAAGGCTCGTATACATCCTCGATGGTCACCGCGTCCTCTCCGGTGGTGGCGGCCAGGGTGTCCAGGCCGACGGGCCCGCCCCCGAACTTGTCCATCATGCAGCCCAGGACGTTACGGTCCACCTTGTCCAGCCCGAGCTCGTCCACATCCAGCAGGCTCAGCGCTTCCCGCGCCACATCCCGGCTGATATGGCCGCCGGCCCGGACCTCCGCAAAGTCCCGGACCCGCTTGAGCATGCGGTTGGCAATCCGGGGAGTGCCGCGGCTGCGGCGGGCGATTTCCAGCAGCCCGTCCTCGTCCGCGTCCACATTCAGGATGCCGGCGCTGCGCTTTACAATCAGGGCAAGCTCCTCCGCGCTGTACATTTCCAGCCGGAAAAGCATGCCGAACCGGTCCCGCAGGGGAGCGGAGAGCTGGCCGGCCCGGGTGGTGGCGCCCACAAGGGTGAACTTCGGCAGGTCCACCCGGATGCTCCGGGCAGTGGGCCCCTTGCCGATCATGATGTCGATGGCAAAGTCCTCCATGGCCGGATAGAGCACCTCTTCCACCTGGCGGGAGAGGCGGTGGATTTCATCGATAAAGAGCACGTCGTTGGGACTCAGGTTGCTCAGGATGGAGGCCAGGTCCCCGGGCCGCTCGATGGCAGGGCCGCTGGTGACGCGGATATTCTGTCCCATCTCCGCGGCCACGATGCAGGCCAGGGTGGTTTTCCCCAGCCCGGGAGGGCCGTAGAGCAGCATATGGTCCAGGGCGTCATGCCTGGAAAGGGCGGCCTGGATATAGATGTCCAGGCTGTCCTTCACGGCCTTCTGGCCCACATAATCCCGAAGGGTATGGGGACGGAGGGACTGTTCCACGGCGTTGTCTTCCGCCATAAAGGAACTGTTCATCAGTCTGTCTTCCACGGAACGCTTCCTCCTTTCACATGCCCGCCATGGCGCGCAGGGCCAGGCGGATCAGATCCTCCGGCGTTTCCGCCTGGTCCCGGATCCGGCTGACGGCGTTGCGGGCCTCTGTGGAGGAATATCCAAGGGCGATCAGGGCTTCCACCGCTTCGGAAGCGGAGTCCGCGCCTGTAAAGACGGGGGAACCGGCGGGAACCGTCCCGTCGCTCCGGGCGGAAACATCCGCCTGGGAGATTTTGTCCTTCAGCTCCAGCGCGATGCGCTGCGCTGTCTTTTTTCCGATGCCGGGCGCCCGGGACAGGGCGTTCACATCCCCGAGGAGAATCGCCAGGCTCAGGTCCCGCAGGGACATGGAACCCAGCAGGCCCAGGGCTGTTTTCGGACCGATGCCGCTGACGGAGGTAAGCTGCAGGAAGAGCTCCTTTTCCTCCCGGGAGGAAAACCCGAAAAGCTCCATAGCGTCCTCCCGCACGGAGAGGAAGGTGTAGCAGCGCATTTTTTCCCCCACCGCGGGAGCAGCCTGGAGGGTATTGTTGGAACAACTCAGCTGCCAGCCGACGCCGCCGGCCAGCAGGATCAGGGAGCCGTTGGTTTTTTCACAGACTTCGCCTTCAATGAATGCGTACATACGGGACCCTCCGTTATTTCATCAGGAACTGCTTTTTCGCAATACCGGCCTGGCAGTGGGTGATGGCGCAGGCTACCGCGTCCGCGGCATCGTCCGGCTTGGGAATCTCGTCCATCTTCAGCAGCAGCTTCACCATCTGCTGCACCTGCTTTTTATCGGCCTTGCCGTAGCCCGTAACAGCCTGCTTGATCTGCATGGGCGTATATTCGTAAAGATTCTCGGTATATTCGGCGGCGGCGATAATCGCAGCGCCCCGGGCGGCACCCACCATCAGGGCGGTGGTGACATTCCGGGCAAAGAACAGCTCTTCAAAAGCCACGTCATCCGGTTTGTAGATGGCAAGCAGGTCCCGCACCCCAAGCTGCAGGGTGCGCAGGCGGTTCTGCATGGGAACGCCGGCCTTGGTTTCAATGCAGCCGTAGGCGACCAGGCGCATGCGGCTTCCCTCTGATTCAACCACGCCCCAGCCCATCAGCGCGTACCCCGGATCGATCCCCAGAACGACCAAAAAACCGCCCCATTTCCAATATCTTCAACGAAAACAATGGTAAACGTTCCCCCGGAGAATGTCAAGGCGAACAAAGGCCGGCGGGAGGCGGGCCCCGGGCATCCGGGAAAGCGTATTTTCCCTTGCGAAAACGGGGGTTTTGTGTACAATGTAATCAGGAAAATTTGGGCTGCGGGCTGGAGCGGAAGGCCCGAAGGCAATGTATAAGGAAGGAAAACACTATGAGGCTGACGGACGCTGGACTGAAACAGGTACAGGAATGGAAGGAACGGGGAGTGGCGCTGCCTGCCTACGACCGGGAGAAAATGATCCGGGCAACGATGCAGGATCCGGTCTGGGTGCACTTCGGCGCCGGCAATATTTTCCGCGGTTTTATCGCCGGGCTGCAGCACCGGCTGCTCAACGCCGGCGAGGCGGACCGGGGCATCATTGCCGCGGAAACCTTTGACTGGGAGATTATCGACAGGATCTACAAGCCGTTTGATTCCCTGACGCTGATGGTATCCCTGAAGCCGGACGGAACCACCGACCGGGAGGTGATCGCTTCCCTGGCCTGCGGACTGAAGGCCACCCCTTCCGAGGAAGAGGACTGGGGAAAGCTGAAGGCTATCTTTGAAAAGCCCTCCCTCCAGATGGTTTCCTTTACCATTACGGAAAAAGGATACGCCCTGCGGGACATGAAGGGGGAATACTTCCCCGTGGTCCGGGCGGACCTTGCGGAGGGACCGGAAAAAGCCCGCCACGCCATGTCCGTTGTAACCGCGCTGATGCGCCACAGGTACGTTTCCGGCGCTGCTCCCGTCGCGCTGGTGAGCATGGACAACTGCAGCCATAACGGGGAGAAGCTCCGGGGCTCCGTGCTGGAGATCGCGGAAGCGTGGGTGAAGGCCGGGTTTGCGGACGCCGGATTCCTGGCCTGGATCGGCGATGAGTCGAAGGTCTCCTTCCCCTGGTCCATGATTGACAAGATCACCCCCCGTCCCGCGCCTTCCGTCACGAAAGCGCTGGCGGCGGAAGGTTTCGAGGATATGGAACCGGTGGAAACCGCGAAGCATACCTATATCGCTCCCTTTGTGAACGCGGAGGTTCCGCAGTACCTGGTGGTGGAGGACCGCTTCCCCGCGGGCCGGCCGGCGCTGGAAAAGGCCGGGGTTTTCATGACGGACCGGGATACGGTGAACCGGACGGAGCGGATGAAGGTCACCACCTGCCTGAACCCCCTGCATACGGCGCTGGCGGTTTACGGGTGCCTGCTGGGATATACCCTCATTGCCGATGAGATGAAGGACGCCGACCTGAAGCGGCTGGTGGAGCGGATCGGATACCGGGAGGGACTGCCGGTGGTGACGGATCCCGGAATCCTGAGCCCGGAAGCCTTCCTGAAGGAAGTGCTGGAGAAACGGCTGCCGAACCCCTTCATGCCGGATACGCCCCAGCGGATTGCCTGCGACACCAGCCAGAAGGTGCCGATCCGCTTCGGGGAAACCGTCAAGAGCCGCCTGGCCAACGGAACGGCAGGGGAGCTGGAAGGCATTCCGCTGGCGATTGCCGCCTGGCTGCGGTACCTGCTGGCGGTGGACGATGAAGGAAAGCCCATGGAGGTATCTCCGGATCCCATGCGGGAGGGGCTGCAGGAAGCGCTGAAGTCCGTGAAGTTCGGGGATCCCGACAGCGTGGGGAACGCGCTGGAACCCATCCTGTCCAATCCCGTGATCTTCGCGGTGAACCTGTACGAAACCCCGCTGGCCGGAAAGATTGAGAATGCTTTCCGGGGCATGCTGGTGCCCGGCGGCGTCCGGAAATCCTTACAGAAAGTGTGATAACGCTATGAAACTTTGGGGCGGCAGATTTGAAAAGGCAACGGACGGGCTGGTGGACGATTTCCATTCCAGCATCTCCTTTGACCAGCGGTTGTATGAGCAGGATATCACCGGCTCCATCGCCCATGCCACCATGCTGGGCGAGCAGGGAATCATTCCTCCGGAGGACGCTGAAAAGATCGTTGCCGGGCTGAAGGGAATCCTGGAGGACGCCAGGGCCGGAAAGATTACCTGGCGGACGGACGCGGAAGATATCCATATGAACGTGGAGACGCTGCTGACCGAGCGCATCGGGGAGGCGGGAAAACGCCTGCATACCGGGCGCAGCCGGAATGACCAGGTGGCGCTGGACACCAGGATGTATGCCAAGGCCGCCTGCAAAGAGACGGAAGCCATGCTGGAGGACCTGCTGGAGACCCTGCTGGACATTGCCCGGAAGAACCTGCATACCATCATGCCGGGATACACGCATCTCCAGAAGGCCCAGCCCATCACCCTGGCCCACCACCTGATGGCTTATGTGCAGATGTTCCTTCGGGACAGGGAGCGCTTTCGCAGGGCTTTTGACTCGGCGGACGTAATGGTGCTGGGCTCCGGGGCGCTGGCCGGCACCACCTATCCCCTGAACCGGGAGAGGGTGGCGGAGCTGCTGGATTTCTCCGCCGTTTCCGAAAACAGCCTGGACGGCGTTTCGGACCGGGATTATATGCTGGATTACCTTTCCGCGGCTTCCATCTGCATGATGCATCTCTCCCGCTTCTGCGAGGAGCTGATCCTCTGGAATACCAATGAATTCCGGTTTGTGGAGATGGATGACGGCTTTGCCACCGGATCGAGCATCATGCCCCAGAAGAAAAATCCGGACGTGGCGGAGCTGATCCGCGGAAAAACCGGCCGGGTATACGGCCACCTGATGGGACTGCTTACGGTGATGAAGGGCCTTCCCCTGGCCTACAACAAGGATATGCAGGAAGACAAGGAAGCCTTCTTTGACACCCGGGATACGCTGGTAAAAGGCCTGACGGTGTTTACCGCCATGCTGAAGACCGTAACCTTCCGGAAGGAAGAAATGGAAAAGGGCGCCTCCGGCGGCTTCACCAACGCCACGGACTGCGCGGACTACCTGGTGAAAAAAGGCGTGGCCTTCCGGGATGCCCACAAGGTAGTGGGTGAACTGGTGGCCTACTGCCTGAATGAGAAAAAAGCGCTGCTGGACCTGAGCCTGGAGGAGCTGAGAAAATTCCATCCTGCTTTTGAAGCGGATGTGTTCGAGGACCTGAGCATGATTTCCTGTGTGGAAAAGCGCAGGATCCCCGGCGCGCCGGCGCCGGCAATGGTGCAGAAAGCCATCGATTCAGCGGCTGAGAAACTGAAACACTGACACAGGAATCCGGACGGGAAAAAGACAGGCGGACCGGGGGAGGGACTTCGGATGAAAAAGAGCACGGCGATTCTGTGGATTGCAATTCTTGCTTCCGTTGCAGCCGTATTCTGCGTGCTCTTCATCTCCGGAAGCATCCGCTACAGCGGCGAGATTGAGCGGCTGAAGGGTGAAACGGTGGACCAGGCGGCCCGGATTATGGAGCTGGATGCGGACAACACGGAAAAAAGCGGCCGCATCGGGAACCTGTCCGAGGAAGCCGCGGTGCTTTCGGAGGAAGTGGACCGGCTGACCCTGGAAGCCGCGGACCGGGACGCCGCCCTGGAGCAGAACGCTTCGGACCTGGGAGAGCGCGATGAGAAAATCCGGACCCTGCAGGAAACGGTGGACGCCCTGAAGACGGTGAAGGAGCAGTATACCCGGGATGCGGAAAGAACCGCCGGGGAGATGAAAAAGCTGGAGGAGGAGCTCCTGGAAAAGACCGGAGCGCTGGAGACCCTGGCCGCAGAGAAGGCGGAGCTGGAGGAGCAGGCCGCAAAGCTCCGGGAGGAGCTGGCTGCCGAAACCGAAAGGAATGAAGGCCTTTCCGGGGAACTGGAGAAAAGAAACGGCGAGCTGGAGGAAAAAACCAGGAAGCTGGAAGAAAAAATTGCCGAGGAGGAATCCGTAAAGCTGGAGCTCGAAAAGAGCCGGGAGCAGGAGAAAGCCCTGAGCGGGGAGATCGAGGAGTTCAAGGCCCTTACGGAATCCCTTTCCGGGGACCTGGAGGCCAGCCGGAAACAGGCAGGGGAACTGGCTTCCGAAAACACGGCAGGGGAAACGGCCCTGGCGGAAAAGGACCGGCGGATATCAGAGCTGGAGGAGGAAAACAGCGCCCTGACCGGGGAAGCGGAAGAGAACCGGAAAAAGATCGCGGATCTTACCGCAGAGGCGGAAGCGTACAAGAAGGAAATAGAGGCGCTGACCGGAAAGGCCGAGGAAAGCAGGACCAGGATTGAAGCGCTGGCGGAGGAAAAAGGAAAGCTGACTTCGGAAACGGAGGAGTACAGGACAAAGGTCGGCGATCTTACCGCGGAAGCGGAAGAGTACAGGACGAAGATCGGGAACCTTGCCGCGGAGGCGGAAGAATACAGGACGAAGGTCGGGGATCTTTCCGCGGAAGCGGAGGAGTACAGGACGAAGGCCGGGGATCTTTCCGCGGAAACGGAAGAGTACAGGACAAAGGTCGGGGATCTTACCGCAGAAACGGAAGAATACAAAAAGGAAATCGAGACCCTGAACAAAGAGGCGGAGGAAGCCCGGAAAGAGAAGGAAGCCCTGACGGCGGAAATCCAAAGCCTGGACGAGCAGCTCATGGCGCTGGAGAATGCAGCGGTGGCCTCCGGTGCGGAACTGGAGGAGCTTCGCGGGCAGGTTTCCGGCAGGGATCAGGAGATTGCCGGCCTCCGGGAAACCGTGGCGCAGCTGACGGAGGAGAGGAATGCCCTGCAGGAGAAGGTGGACAGGGTTTACGGCAAATCCGTCATGCAGTATGCTGTCACCAACGAGCCCAGGGTCCGCCTTCGGCAGCAGCCGGACACCGGCAGTTACCGGATCCGGGAGCTGCCGCTGGGAACCACGGTGCTGGTTCTTTCCGAGATGGTAAACAGCAGGAATGAATCCTGGGCGTCTGTCGAGGTGGACGGCCGTTCCGGCTATATCATGCTGCAGTACCTGGATTATACGGACAGCCCGGAACCGTAACAGCTACCGAATATGAGCTTCAGAAAAAATAGGCTGGACAAACCGAAAACCCTTTGATATAATATCCGTCGCTGGTTGTGCCGATGTGGCTCAGTTGGTAGAGCAGCCGATTCGTAATCAGCAGGTCAGGGGTTCGAGTCCCCTCATCGGCTCCAGCTTCGAGGTGTAGCGCAGTTTGGTAGCGCGTTTGGTTCGGGACCAAAAGGCCGCGGGTTCGAATCCCGCCACTTCGACGGTAAAAACCCTGTAGTTTCAATGGCTGCAGGGTTTTACTTTTGCCTTTGTACCGCAACCGTACCGCAACGGGCTTTTCCTGATCAGCCAGGGAAGAATTTCCCCGTCATTTTTTTGAGGTTTTTTTTCGAGTGAATTGAGCATTCTGATTGATGAATCCGGTGACTTTGGGGAAACAAAGGATGTACGAGATTATTATCTTGTTATGTTTGTTTTTTCACGATCAGAGCAAATATATTTCACAGGACATAAAAACTTGAAAAAAACCGGGAAAGGAAGCATCCTTTCCCGGAACTTTTTATCCCCCGATGGAATCTATATACTTTTGCATTCTGTCAGCGCTGTCTTTTCGCATCTTTTCTGTCACATGCCCGTAAACATCCAGGGTGAACGCGACGGTGGCATGGCCGAGATTTTCAAGGAGACAGGAAGGAGACAGGGGACGGTTCCCTGTCTCTTTTTGTTGACGCTGTTTGATAAGCCTGATAAGATATAGCAGAAGAAGAAACAGCGTACTGACAAGGAAAGAGGGATAACAAATGCCTCGTACCGCCAGGAAAAAGAGCTGTAAGCAGATCTATCACATCATGCTGCGAGGAATCAATAAACAGCAAATCTTTTATGAAAAAGAAGATTATCAGTTCTTCCTCAGCATATTGGAACGGTATAAGGAAATATGCGGATATGAGCTTTATGCATATTGTTTGATGGGAAATCATATTCATTTGTTGATCCGGGAAGGAAATGAGGTATCAACGGGAGATATATTCAGGCATATAGGAAGTTCGTTTGTTTATTGGTATAACATCAAATATGAGAGGGTAGGACACCTGTTTCAGGACAGATATAAAAGTGAACCGGTTGAAGATGAATCATATCTTTTGACAGTGTTCAGATATATATTGATGAATCCTGTAAAGGCGGGATTATGCAATAAGGCAGAACAGTATCCGTATAGCAGCGCGGGAGAATATCTTCAGGGAACAGAGGGGATAACAGATACAGCATTGATCAAGGGAATGTTAAAAGAAAAGAGCATGAAGGAATATATATACGAGAAGAATGAAGATCAGTGCCTGGAAATAGATGAAAATGTGCGAAGAAGGGTAACAGACGAGGAAGCTAAGCGAATAATAGGCAAGGAACTGGGTGGTGTTATACCTGCAATAGGGAAAGCAAAAGAGCGCAAAGGACTGAATGTATCTATCAGCAGGATAATACATGCCGGCGTTTCTATTCGTCAGTTGAGTCGCCTGACAGGAATATCAAAAAAGGTTATTGAAAACGCGTTGAGCTAATAACTAAAATAGGAGACACGGAACCGTCCCCTGTCTCCCATGAACTGCTGAAGCAGACATTCGAAGAATAAGCTAAATTTTGAAATTGTTGGCTAAGACAGAACAGAATTTGGGGGAGAAACAGAAAGTATGGGTAAAATTGAACGATATGAAGTAAATGAAGAATGGAATCACTCCGGGCTTGTAAAAGCAGGTGATTATTGTTTCCTGAGTTATTGTGTCGGCAATATCGGCGGCACGATTGAGGAACAGATCAATGGTGCCTTTGATAATATGGAAGAAAGACTTGCCATGGTCGGGCTGACACTGGAGAATGTGGTTCAGATGGACTGTCTTTTCCGGGACGTATACAACATTCCCGTAATGGAAAAAGTGATTAAGGAAAGGTTCAAAGGGAAATATCCTGCCCGGAAATCCATCCAGACGAATTTCGCCCATGTCGGAGGTCCGGACGGCCTGCATTTCCAGGCTGACGCGATCGCATATTGCGGATGATTCCGTAGGCTTCTATCTTTTGATTTTTCTTTTCATGGAGGATTGTGTGGAAAAGTTGTATTTTGAAATACCAAGTATTGCGAGAAAAGAGGATGCCATTGACTACATCCGCGAATTCCATGAATATCAGTCAGATATCAATGGCACCGGCGGACTGGACAGGTTT
>OCVV011260835.1_pt1 | contig 11636 bp, 13 predicted proteins | sample 1539721 | NCBI WGS metagenome assembly OCVV01 (sample SAMN02144230, study PRJEB22623) | gut metagenome | biome: sheep rumen | host: Ovis aries | place: New Zealand | reverse complement strand
AATATATATTTTAAAATGGAGTGCGTAAGCGTTCAGCTTCTGCATACTGCCATTGTAACAGGCAGAGCCTTAACAATGGGCAGCAAACCGGAGCGTTAGCGGAGGGCGCCTGGAGCAATTGACATATATAGTTCAATTATATAATCTATTATATAATTGAACATATGAAAATTGCGACACCAAACGGAATGATAAAATATATATTTATAAGTTTGAATTGAATCGAGATCTAATCTGAGTTTGGAGAATTTAAATGAAATTTGAATTAAAAGAAAATGAAAGAATTGATGATTTAGAATATAAAGGTTTAAAGATTATACAGAATAAAAAAGGATTTTGCTTTGGAATAGATAGTGTTTTATTAACAGACTTTGCAAAAGAAATAAAGCCTAATTCAAAAATAATTGATTTAGGAAGCGGAACAGGAATAATTCCAATTTTGCTATCGACTAAAACTAAAAAAACACACTTTATTGGAGTAGAAATACAAAAAGATGTTGCGGAAATGGCCAATAGAAGCATAGAATTAAACCATTTAGAAAATAGAATAAAAATAGAAAATGACAGCATTTTGAATTTGAAAGATAAATACGAAAAAGGAAGCTTTGATGCTGTTACAACAAATCCACCTTATAAACAGCTAAATACAGGAATTGTTAATGAAAATAGTCAAAAATTAATATCCAGACATGAAATAACCGCTTCTTTAGAGGATTTTATAGAGTCGACAAGTTACTTATTAAAAGATTTTGGAGAGTTTTATATGGTTCATAGACCAGATAGGCTGGTTGATATTTTGTATTTAATGCGAAAACATAGTATTGAGCCTAAAAAAATCAAGTTTGTTTATCCAAATAAACAAAAGCCAACTAACCTTATCCTCATAAAAGGAGTAAAATGTGGAAAACCATTTTTAAAATTTGAAGATAATTTGTATGTATATGATGAAGATGGAAATTATACAGAAGATATTTTGAGAATATACAATAAATAGATGTGTAGGGGCGATTTTAATCGCCAGATATAATAATATAAATAAACAATGAAAGGAATTAAAAATGAACGGAAAGTTATATTTGGTTGCTACACCAATAGGGAATTTAGAAGATATCACACTAAGAGCATTAAGAGTGTTAAAAGAAGTTGATTTAATAGCAGCAGAAGATACTAGAACAACTTTAAAACTACTTAATCATTTTGATATAAAAAAGCCATTAATTAGTAATCATAGACATAATGAAGAAAATAGAGAGGATATATTAATTGCAAAATTGAAAGAAGGTCAAAATATAGCAGTTGTTTCAGATGCAGGAACACCAGGCATTTCTGATCCAGGTGAAGTAATTGCCAAAAAAGCAATTGAAGAGGGAATAGAAGTAATACCTATTCCAGGAGCTTGTGCTGCAATTTCTGCATTAATTGCTTCTGGATTAGATACAAAGGAATTTGTGTTTTTTGGTTTTTTACCATTAAATAAAAAGTTAAGAAAAGAAAAACTTGAAGAAATAGAATCTGAATCTAAAACTATTATAATTTATGAAGCTCCTCATAAATTAAAAGAAACACTAAAAGATTTATCTGATATTATTGAAAACAGGCGTATTGTTTTAGCAAGAGAATTAACTAAAATTCATGAAGAATTTATTAGAGGAGATATTTCTGAAATTATAAACAAAAGCGTTAATTTAAAAGGTGAAATGATTATTCTAATTGAAGGAGCACAAAAGGAAAAAAAAGAAAATTTTTTAAATGCTTTAGACTTAAAAGAACACTATAAATTTTATGAAAATCAAGGATTTGAAAAAAAAGAAATAATAAAAAAGATTGCAAAAGATAGGGGAGTAAACAAGAATGAGGTTTATAAGGAGTTTGTGTAAATTAGAGGGGGAGAAGTGTAAGGTAGAAGTTAAGAGGTTGGAAATCTGACTTCCAACCTCTTAACTTCTATTTATATAATTAAATCTTGTCATTACATTTCATTTTTTAAATCTGAAATCTTATCTAAGCACTTTTTACAAATAAGTTTGTCTTTATATACTTGTAAATCTTTAGAATTATTGCAAAATATACAGCCTTTTTCATATTTTTTCAATACAATAGAATTACCATCAATATATACTTCTATTGGATCTTTTTGGTCAATACCTAATTTCTTTCTAATTTCCTTAGGAATTACAATTCGACCTAGTTCATCAAGATTTCTTACAATACCAGTTGATTTCATAATAAATCCTCCTCTTTTTTATTAAAGATATTTTTAGAATTATTTGAAATAATATTACCATATTTTTACAATTAAGTCAATACTGTTTGTAAAAAAATTCCATAAAAAACAAATATAAAGATTATTATACTCGAATTTTGTCGAAATATGTCACACGATTTTCCTTGACAAATTATGTAAAATGAGTTAATATGATTTTAGCAAGTTGATAAAATTAATTGTGAATAATTATTAACCAATAAATTATTACAATTAAATGAGTAAATTAAAAATCTATTTAAAATTAAATCAAAGGATGTTTTATGATTCTTAAAATTTTAATATTTGTTTTTATATTTTTAGTAATTTTTATTTTTATTAAATTTTTAATTATAAAATTTTTATCAAAAAAATTAATTAAAGAGTCAAAGTAATAGAATTCAAAATAAAAGACATTAATCTTGTAGAGAAAATAAAGCCCCTTAAACAACCAAAAATGAAAATATAAATTTATATCCCCACCAAATTGAACAAATTTACATCTCCATTTTATAATAGAATATTATTTTCTCTACAATTGTATATATAATGATTTATGTATAAAATATAGCTATAAAGTTGAAGTCAGAGATTACTCAAACTACATTCTACTTAACTAATTGTTATTACATCACCTGGATAATCACGTTTTGCAACAGACAAGTTGAATCCATCAATATTAGTACCATTTGAAATTATTTCATCCATAACTGTTTGATATGCAAGTTCAGGAAAATTGCTTTCTTTGCTTAAATGTCCTAATACAGCTTTTTTCAACCCCGAATTAATTAAATAATTAATTGTTTGTCCGGCAATTTTATTAGATAAATGACCAGTAGGACCTGCAATTCTTTCTTTAAGCTTAAAAGGATATTTTGTATATTTTAAAACATCAGAATCATAGTTTGATTCCAAAAGGATAAATTCACTTCCATCAATTTTTTTTATAATATCATTTGTCATATGACCAATATCTGTTGCTATACTTATTTTTGTATTGTCTGCAAAAAAAGTGAATCCGCAAGGGTCTGCAGCATCATGAGGGATTTGAAATGGTAAAATCTCAATATCTCCAACATAAAATTTTTCATTGATATTAATATTATTTTTATTTATTTCAGAAATTTTTTCTGTCTGTTTTGGCATTGCATCAAATGTGCCAGATGTTGCAAATACAGGTAAATCAAACTTTTTTGATAGATTACCTAAACTTTGTATATGGTCAGTATGTTCATGTGTTACAATAACAGCATTTAAATCTGAAGGTTCAACATTAATACTTTCTAATCCTTTTTCTATTTTTTTTAAGCTAACACCTGCATCAATTAAAATTTTAGTGTTTTGTGTTTCTACAAATAAGCAGTTTCCACTACTACCGCTATATAAACTTGTAAAATTTAACATATGTATTTCCTCTTATTATTCTTCAATTCGTTCAATTTTTGCACCTAAATCTCTAAATTTTTGTTCAATATTTTCATAGCCTCTGTCAATATATTCTAGATTATAGATATCAGTAGTTCCTTTTGCAATAATTCCAGCTATAATCAAAGCTGCACCAGCACGTAGGTCTGAAACAAACACTGGGGCACCTTTAAGTTCTTTAACACCTTCGAAAAAGGCAGTTTTTCCTTGAGCATTAATTTTTGCACCCATTTTGTTTAATTCTTCAGTATATTGGAAACGCGATTCCCAAATACTTTCATTTATTGTACTGTTTCCGCTCTGCAATTGATAATAATACACCCATTTGAGATTGCATATCAGTAGGGAATCCAGGGTATGGTAATGTTTTAATATTAGCTTTTGATGGTCTTCTATTCATATATACTCTAATAGAGTCACCATAATCTTCAACCATTGCGCCAACTTCAAGCATTTTTGCTGTAATTGATTCTAAATGCTTTGTTATACAGTTTTTTAAAGTTACATCACCTTTTGATGCAACTGCAGCTACCATAAATGTACCTGCTTCTATTTGATCTGGAACTACGGAATACGAGGTTCCACCTTTTAATTCTTTTACTCCAGTTACTTTAATAGTATCTGTTCCTGCGCCTCTGATGTCAGCCCCCATTGTATTTAAGAAGTTTGCAACATCAACAATATGAGGTTCTTTTGCGGCATTATCAATAATGGTTACACCATCTGCAAGGACACTTGCTAGCATTACATTTATGGTTGCACCAACTGATGTTATATCCATATAAATTGAAGTACCAGTCAATTTTTTTGCTTTAGCAACTATTTTTCCACCTGTAGTTTCGACATTAGCTCCTAATGCTTCAAATCCTTTAATATGTTGATCTATAGGTCTTGCACCTAATTTGCAACCGCCTGGCATTCCAACTGTTGCTGTTCCCATTCTACTTAGCAAACTACCAAGTAAATAATATGATGCTCTAAATTTACTGGTTAATTCTAAAGAAGCTTCTGTTGTAGTAATATTTGAGGTATCTATTGTAATTTCATGTTTAGAATTCCATATTATTTTTGCACCAAGAGTTTCTAAAATTTCACAATAAATTTTTACATCACTTATATTTGGTAAATTATTTATTGTACATATACCATTTATTAATAAAGTTGCCGGTAATATAGCAACTGCTGCATTTTTTGCTCCGCTTATTTGTACTTCTCCTTTTAAAGGAGTTCCACCTGTTATAACTAATTTTTCCAATTGTATACCCCCAATGAATTTTATATTTCTTTTAGTAATATAACATAAAGTTGGTAATTTTACAACTGTTTTTTTAAAATAAAAAAACTGATGAAGGAGGTAGGAAGTAGGAGGTGGGCGATAGAATGTAAGTAGTATGATAAAGCCTTAACACTATAAACTCAAACTTATAACCTCCGATCTCCAACCTCCAACTTTAAACCTTATTTTTACCTAATATAAAACTATTACTAAACAATTCAACTAATTTAAATTTAAAATTATATGTTGGAGTGTTTTCTGTAATAAGAGCATATTCTTCACTAGTTAGAATGTTTTTCAATTCTTCTTTTGAAGATTCAGGTAATATTCCAGAAGAAGCATCAATAAAACATAAACTCGGATAAAGAACACACCACCAGTTTTGACCAGAATGTGAGCCAATTTTGATTTCTAAAGCATCATAGTAGCCACTTGGAAGAGATATATCTTTATATTTCTTTGTTGGAAATTCGTAGTTTCCAATTTCAACATTTGATGAATAATTAAAACCATTTTCTATAATTGTGTAATCTACTATTTGTTTGAAGTCATTAATATGTTTTTGAGATAGTTTTATGACATCTTCTTTTGAGAATGTATCTTTACAGATTTCATTCATATAGGAAATAATATTGTCCCTAACTTTGTATTTTAGATCTTGATCTTCTTTTGAATTACTATTTGCAATAATATGTAATCTAAATACTTTATCCTCAATATTATTTAAAATATTACTAGCATAACAATAGAAATTTACAAAAATATATAATGTAAATAGAATAATTAAAAATAAAAATCTTTTTTTCATAACAATAATTACCTTTCTTGAATAAGAAGTGTGGGGTGAGAGGTGTGAAATGAGAACTAAGATTTAAAATTTATTTATTCCACATCGCACTTCTTACTTTTAATCTCAACTAAAGTAAATTATTTACAAAAAAACTATATTTATACATAAAGTCTTAAAGTCGAAAAAAGTCAATGAAATATAATTGAAACATTATTGACATATTTTTGAAACAATGGTAAAATTTTCCATATGAAAGGAGAGGGTATGATGATCACAAAAGAGCAAAACATGAATAAATATTGTTGCTTATATGTGAGCGAATATCACTTAGAAATGATATTACTTCCATTTATTAAAAATAAATTAAAAGAATCAGAAATTTTGATATTTACACAAAATAATCTAGTACAAACACTACATACTTTATTAAACAAAATCAATTTAAGTAATGAGAATAAAGAAAAAATAGTAAATATAAAAAATTGGAATACAGAAACAATAGATTTAATTAATAATCAAGATGTAAAAGAATATACAGTTATTATTAATGGAGATGAAGAATATAGAGATAGAATAAATAAAAAAATAAGAAAGTTTAAAATAAATGTAAAAAATATTGTTGATTGCTATGATGTAAATAATAGTAGTATTAAATCAAATTATATACAAGATAGTTATAAGGGGATACTAAATACAGAGAGTATATAGAGGTGCAATTATTTTTACAAGGGGTATTGCCAAAAAAATAAAAATAGTGTATAAAGATGTTAAGAATAATTTATCTATTTCAATAATAAATAAAAAATAATTAAGGAGGGTTTTAAATGGAACACAATATTGAAGAGATAAGACATACTTTAAAAAAATACAATCAAGAACATCTTTTAAATTTTTATGATAATATGGAAGAAAGCAAACAAAATAAATTATTAGAACAAATTGAAAATATTGATTTTGAGCTTATTAAGAGTCTATATGATAAAACTAAAGATGGAATCAAAAATGAAGATGCTGAAATAGAGCCAATAGATTTTATGGATAAATATAAATTAAATGAAGATTACAAATATTATGAACAAATAGGAGAAAAAGCAATTAGAGCAGGAAAACTAGCTGTAGTTACAATGGCAGGAGGACAAGGAACAAGACTTGGACATAATGGACCTAAAGGGACATATGATATAGGTTTAGATTCACATAAATCATTATTTGAACTTTTATTTGATTATATAAAAGAACAGAATATAAAATATAATGTACAAATACCATGGTTTATTATGACAAGTAAAGAAAATAATGAAGCAACAGTTAAATTTTTTAAAGACAATAAATATTTTGGATATGAAAAAAACATATTCTTTTTTATACAAGGTCAATTACCAATGATAGATACAGAAGGAAAAATACTAATAGGAGAAGATTATTTAATTAAAGAAGCAGCTGATGGCCATGGTGGAGTATATGAATCACTTGTTAAAAGTGGAATGGTAGAAAAAATGAAACAACTTGGAATTGAATGGGTATTTATTGGTGGTGTAGATAACTGTCTAGTAAAAATGGTTGATCCGGTTCTTATGGGAATTGCAATAGATAAAGGTGTAACTGCTGCTGGTAAATCAGTTGTTAAAGCAAATCCACATGAAAAAGTGGGAGCTTTTTGCAAGAAAAATGGAAAACCAAGTGTTGTTGAATACTCAGAAATTACAGATGAGATGGCAGAAGCAACAGATGAAAATGGAGAGCTTTTATATGGAGAATCTCACATTTTATGTAATTTGTTTAATATTTCTGCAATAGAGAGAATGGGAAGTGAGCCATTACCATATCACTCAGCATTCAAAAAAGCAACTTATATTGATAAAGATGGAAATAAAGTAGTTCCAACAAGCCCAAATGCATATAAATTTGAAGCATTTTTATTTGATGCTTTTGGAGAAGTAGATGATATGGCTATTTTAAGAGTTAAAAGAGAAGAAGAATTTGCTCCTGTAAAAAATGCAACAGGTGTAGATAGCCCAGAAACAGCAAGAGAATTATATAATAATTTTCATAAAAAATAATTCAAATAAAAATGGAGAAATATATTATGGGACGACGTTATATGTCTCAAAAGGATATAATAGAAGATATAAGAAAGAATAATGCTAGATATAAATATAGAAATATTGCACGATATGGTTACTATTTTGTTCCAATTGATGATAGTACATTTATTTTTTTAGATTTATTGATGTTTTTTATGTCTTTGGGATTGTCTATAGTGGGGCTTTATATTATTTTTTCGTATAAGCCAATAATTATTGATCCACTTGAAAACACAAAGAATTTGCTTTTGTTTTTACACCTAGTATTAATAATGATTATTAGTATAGTTTATTATACATTCTATATTAAAGTTGTTAAAAAAAACGAGTTTTCATTAGTAAAAGTTCTTGTTATTCTAACAATAGTATCAGTTGTTGCACTATTGATATTAGTTGGTATTAGATTAGAATTAGATTCATCTTATTTAAAAATTGGTTTTGAACAAATGAAAACAGGTAATTTATTTAAAAAAAATATTGAAGGTGTGATTTCAAATAGGGAAGAATATTATCATTCAGAATACCTAATGGTTTATGATATTTTTAAACTAAAATCATCTATTATGTTTGGAATACAGCTATTGCTTAATATATTATTAATTTTTAAAACATCAAAATTAACTAAAAAGAAAAGAAAACAAGACAAAGTAAAAGAGTCAGATGATGTATTGTTTGATGAAGAAGAAAATATTAAATTTTAAAATCCGTAATAATTACGGATTTTTTATACTCTAGGAAAGTCATCATCGAAAGATGATAGACTTGACGTAGAGGATAAATATGCGAAACTTAAATTTTCTTTGCGACATAAGGAGCTTAGAAAATGTTAGTTTCGTTTTTTTATATTATGTTTTTTAAAATAATCTTGTTTTTTTAAAAAATTACTGATATGATATGAATATAAAATTGAAAGGAGAGTGAATGTATGAATTATTTAGAAGAATACAAAAAATGGTGTGAAAGTGATGAATTTGATGAAGCTACAAAACAGGAATTATTGAAAATTAAAGATAATGAAAAAGAAATTGAAGATAGGTTTTATCAAGAACTAGAATTTGGTACAGCAGGGCTTAGGGGAATAATAGGTGCAGGAACCAATAGAATGAATATTTATACAGTAGGTAAGGCAACACAAGGCCTAGCAAATTATATTATAAAAAGAGGAACTCAAAGCAAAGGTGTTGCTATAAGTTATGATTCTAGACATATGTCACCAGAATTTAGTGAATTAACAGCATTAATCTTAAATGCTAATGGAATTAAAGCATACGTATTTGAAGAGTTAAGACCAGTTCCTGAATTATCTTATGCCGTAAGACAATTAGGATGTACTGCAGGAGTTATGATAACTGCAAGCCACAATAAACCTGCATATAATGGATACAAGGTTTATTGGGATGATGGATCTCAAATAATAGCCCCTGTAGATAAAGATATAACAAGTGAAGTAAAAGCCATTACAGATTATAAAATGATAAAGAAAATGGATAGAATAGAAGCTGAGGAAAAAGGTTTATTTAATACAATTGGAAAAGAGATAGATGATAAATATATTGCAGAATTAAAATCAAGAGTTATAAATCCAAACATTGTAAGAAAACAAGGAGAGAACATAAAAGTTGTATATACACCTCTTCATGGTGCTGGTGGAGAAACAGCAAAAAGGATTTTAAGTGAAATTGGAATAAAGAATTTATATGTTGTTCCAGAACAAGAATTTCCAAATGGAGATTTCCCTACTGTTGACTATCCAAACCCTGAAGCAAAAGAAGCATTCAAATTAGCTTTAGATTTAGCTAAAAAGGTTGATGCAGATATAGTTTTAGCAAATGATCCTGATGCAGATAGATTAGGTATTTATGCAAAAGACTCTAAAACTGGAGAATATATGGATTTTACAGGAAATATGTCAGCTCTATTAATTGCAGAATATAGAATATCTCAAATGAAGGAAAAAGGAATATTGCCACAAAATGGTATGTTTATTTCTACAATAGTTTCATCTAATCTTGCAAAAGCAATAGCTAAAGAATACAATTTGGACTTTAGAGAAGTGTTAACTGGATTTAAAAATATTGGTGAACAAATCAAAATTGAAGAACAAAAAGAAAATGGAAAAAAATATGTTTTTGGTTTTGAAGAAAGTTATGGATGCTTAATTGGTGATTATGCTAGAGATAAAGACGGAATCTCTGCTGTAATGAGTTTATGCGAAGCGGCATGCTTCTATGCTGAACAAGGAATTACTTTATGGGATCAAATGATTAATATTTATGAAAAATATGGTTATTATAAAGAAACTCAGGTTGCTATTGTTTTAGAAGGAGCAAGTGGTGCAGAAAAAATCAAACAAATGATGGAAAATATGAGAAATAATTTACCTGAAAAAATAGGAGAATACAAAGTTTTAGAATTTAAAGATATAAAATTAGATATTGTAAAAAATATGATTACTGGAAAAACATCTAAAACCGGACTTCCTACATCAAATGTATTATATTATGAACTTGAAAATGATGCTTGGTGTTGTGTAAGACCTTCTGGTACAGAGCCAAAAATTAAGCTTTATATGGGAATAAAAGCAGATACAAATGAAAAAGCTGAGGTAGATTTGGCAAAACTAAAAGAAGCCATGAAAGAATTGGTTAAATAGACCAAGATGGGAGTAACTTATGAACTCAAGTATAATAAATGTTTATGATTATTATAGAAATAAATATCAAGCGAATATAGATTCATTAGAAATTGATATACATGTTTATGGGATTGCCTTTAAAGATGGAGAGATATTGATCTCTCCACAATTTGATGGATTTGACTTCCCTGGTGGAACTGCTGAAAAGGGTGAAACCCATATTGAAACTTTAAAGCGTGAGATAAAAGAAGAAACAGGATATTTAGTTGAACCTATTGAATTAATAAATGTCTATACATCTTTTTTTCATCATCCAAAAACACAAAAAAATTATCAAAGCTATATGATTTTCTATCTAGTAAGTATCATTGATGGTGAAATTTCTGATAGTGGATTTAGTGAAGAAGAGAAAGAATATGCAAAAAAAGCAAAATGGGTAAGTATTAATGAATTAAAAGATATGAAACATATATGTTCTTTAGACATTAAAGATGAATTATTGGAAATGGCTTTGGAGAAAATCCACCTAAATAAAATTTAAAAAACATTGAAAGATGAAATTTTGTGTATTTAATTAAAATAATTAGAGAAAATGTGTCATACATAGTTGGAAGTGGGAGTTTAATAGCAAGAACTCCTACTTTTTTGATGCAAAAAAAGTTTGTGTAATTGCGGTACACATACGAACAAATAATATAACACAACCTGAATTACCATACATTATTATGATATTTAAATAATAATATATATTTTTGTTTTTTTGTCAAAAAGTAAACCACATATGTAAACAAAAACACGTAACGCTTGACAAATCGGCATTTAAACGATATAATAGATAGCAGTAATAAAAAAATTACAACTAATAAAAAAGAAAGTATAATCTATGGAGGAATAATTTATGAAAAAAAAGTTATTTACAATGGTGCCACTTGTAATTATAACCATATTAATAACAACAAAATCATTTGCTACTGCAACAAATTATAATTGGAAAAAAGGAACAAGTTGGAATGACAAAAAGATTTCAATAGGATCAAATTACCAATTACTATCTCAAGCAAATGGCTCAATAACAAAAGTAGCAAGTTATGATCCGTCTGATGGAAAAATGGATGGTTCGACTGTAGCAGGAAATTATTTAGTTTTTGCTCAATATAATTCTAAAAATGCGTATACCACTATAA
>OCVV011184978.1_pt1 | contig 11636 bp, 10 predicted proteins | sample 1539721 | NCBI WGS metagenome assembly OCVV01 (sample SAMN02144230, study PRJEB22623) | gut metagenome | biome: sheep rumen | host: Ovis aries | place: New Zealand | reverse complement strand
AAATATTAAAATCTAATTTATTAAAAATATTTTGATATAATAATTTGTCAATTTCTAAATCAGTAAATCTTTTTTTTAAAAGATTTGTCATTTCTTCCTTAATACTAGAATAATCAAATATCATATCCCCAAGATTTTCATCAAACAACGCCTTATAAAATTCCATATCATCGGATGATACACATACATGATCAATTCCAAGTAATGAAACAGCCCGTGTAATATGTTCCAAATAAGCATCTTTTAAATTCTCATGATTATCAGAGTCTCTAGTAAAAACACTATAAGCAACAAGCCCTAAAAGCCCTCCAACACTGCCTAGCGCTTTAATTTGGTCATCATCTAAATTTCTCTCATGATGACATATTTCATAACAATTTGAATGGCTAGCAATCACCTTAACCTCTTTCCCCAAGCTTTGTTGCTCTCTAATCAAATCAATTGTATCATAAAATGTTTTTTTATTCATATGACTTAAATCTAATGAAATTTCTAAATCAATGGCCTTTATTAAAAATTCTTTTCCTAAATCAGTAAGCCCATAATCGCCTCGATTACCAGAACCATACTTATTAGGACAATTCCACACAAGCAAAATATTACGAAGACCTAAATCATATAATCTTTCAAGTTGAGAAATATCATCAATATAATCACAACCTTCAATACTAAAGACAACCTTTTCGTTTGGAAGATATTTTTGAAACATTTCGATAGACCTTTGAAACATCTCAATAACATCAAAATTTCTACTACCAAGTTCTCTCTCCATTTCATCTAAACTCATATAATAAAGATTTGCTATCAGCCCCGAGACATTTCCATCATGAAAATTCTTAATCCATTTTTCCAAAAAAGAATAATCATTTTTTTTATAACAATAATACATAATTGACAACAAATCATGATGTAAATCAATCACAAAATCATCTCCTCAAGTAATATAAAAATGAAAAAAAGACAGTACAAGGAGTGCATAATAATACACGGTACCATCCTTTTTTTTACTTAATTAAATAACGGCATTAACCGGGATTTCTCCATCTATAGAGTAGATAAATAAGCATTTAATAGTGTTTTCACCAACCACACATTCTCTAAAATTAAATAATCTTATTATTAGTTCTAATCATCGACTTATTGATATTATAATCAAAATAATCGTTTTTTTCAAGAAAAAACAGTAAATATTATAACTCCCTCTATTTTCTTTAAAAAATAGACAAAGCTTTTATACTAAACTTTATAACCAACTTATTTCTAACGAATTTGGCAAGAACCGTTAAAAGAAGTATCTATAGAATGAAAATCCATATCGATAACAGAATCAGTAGTAATAGAATCAATAGAAGTCTCAGGTATTCCTTTTTCTAAATCACCAACACTCACAAAGTATTGATAAGTGCCATTATTATATTCCACTTTAACGTATCCACTAATTACTTCTCTAGAATAATAAAGGGGTAAGTAAACATAATTTCCTAAATCGGGATAAGAAAAATAATATATACCTGCATTAGAAAAAGCATCTTTTTCACATTCAAAATTTCCTTTCACAATAGCTTTTTCAGTTTTAGAAACGATTCTTTTTGCAGCATAAACATAATAATAGGAAGGAAATGAACTAATTTTCTTTTTTATCTCATCAAAATGGAAAAAGGCAACAATAGCAAATGAAACAAATAAGAAAATAGAAACAACTGTTAAAAATATTTTTTTATATTTATATTCTCTTTCTAAAAATGTAGTATCATCTAAAGAAGAAGTAAAAGCATGTCCTTCATAAAAACGATTTCCATAACCTATGAATAAAAGATAAACAAATGATAATAAAGCCGTTAAAATGCCATTATAGCGAAAACTTTTCCCTAAATGATAAAGAAGAAGAAGAAAAATAATTTGACCAACAATAGGAACAAAAAGCAAAACTCCAATCCAAGACTTATGAAAAACAATATCCGACAGCACCATACCATTATAAACAGGAATTAAAGCAGACCACCAAAGTTTATTACATTTCATAAAGATTAATTCAATGGCATAAATATATAAGAATAAGATTGAAATTATGATAGCAAAAACAGAAAAAACAAAAGTTGAATTATTAAAAAAGCAAAAGATGAGAGATACAATATATGCTAAAAGAGTGGCAAAAAAGCAAATCTTTTTACTTCCTGTACTATTTCCAATACTTGTTTGAACAGCCACATCATTATTTTGAACAGCAAATTCTCCTGATCCAACTTGATAAGTTCCTTTTTCTTCAATCGAAATAAAAGGTCTCATTTCTTTATTAGCATCGTGATTATAATTCAAATTACCACATTTCATACAATAACGAGAATTACCATTCATTTCTGCTCCACATCTAGAACAATATATTACATTTTTTTCTTCATTCATCTATTATCACCATCTTATCAACTATATCTATTTTATCATAGAAAATAGTTCATGATTCAAAAAAATAAAAAAGAAGCATTATTTTGCCTCTACAATTAACTTTATAGCCGTTCTTTCTTCTCCAGCAATTGATATATCTTGAAATGCAGGAATACAAACTAAATTTTTTCCAGAAGGAGCAACAAATCCCCTAGCAATAGCAATAGCTTTAATAGCTTGATTAAGAGCGCCAGCACCCACCGCTTGAACTTCAACTACACCTTTCTCTCGAAACACATTAGCTAATGCTCCTGCTACACTATTTGGGTTTGATTTACTACTAACTTTTAATATTTCCATAATTTCCTCACTTTCATAATTAATAATATGAACAAATTATAAAAATATGTAATAAAACCTTTGAAAACAAAAATAAAAAGTAAATAGTATTAATTATTACTATCTACAATTTTACGAACAACTTTAAATAATCTTTTATATCCATCTTGATTTAAATGAACTCCATCATCTGTATACTTTTCATTCAACTTATCATTAACACTAAGTTCAGAAAAAACATCAAAATAATGTACATGAACATCATCACAAATAATCTTCAACTCTTGATTAAACTTTATCAAATCTTTATTATCCTTTTCTAAAAACATATCATCTGGATAGCCATCCACATCTTTATTAATAGGGAAAAAAGATTCTACATATATTTCTGCATAAGGACGATTTTCTTTCGTTTGAGTTATAATATCCCGAATATTTCTTAAAATATCAGAATCACTCTTTCCATCTAAATAATCTGCTATTCCTAATTCAAAAAAAACAACTGAAGGATTATAATCATAGATGTTTTTTTTCATAGAGTCTAAAATATCATCAGTAAAAAGCTCTCTTTTACTATTTTTTACATATGGAAAAGACCCCCCCAATTCATCTAAAGAAAAATCATCAGTATGATATCCACCTATAAACAAGCAATTAGTATCAATTATATTATCTTTTTTAACATTACTATCTTTCTTTTCTACAACACCTTTTTTATTATTATTACCCTTGTCAACAAAAAAACGATTATTAAAAAGAAATACAAAAACCAACGCAAATAAAGACACAAAACCCAAAAAATAAAAAGTATTTCGAAACCTTCTAATAGTAGAAACATTAACTCTCTTCTTTTTACTATTCTTTTTCTCTAGTTTTGCTTCTTTAGTTAAATTATTTTGTCTTCTTCCCTCCAAAAAACTAGTATCCAAAGACTCAAAATCATTTAATCTATCCTTATCAATGCGGATTCTTGTTGTATTTTCAAGGAGATTCCTATCTTTAAAAAGAGATTCCTTTTTGCCACCATTTCGATTATTGTTTCTCATTGAATTATGATTACGATTATAACTAGGATTATGTCTATTTTTCACACCATTACCATAAGGCCTTTTTCTTCCCATACTACCAACCTTCCTACGAAAAATATTATACCAAAAAAAAAGAAAAATGGAAATTTTTATTTCCACAAATAAAAAGAAAAAATTAAAAGCTACCAAATAACACCCCTTTTATAGAATCAAAAAATAATTCTAAAAAAGAAAGTTTTCGAACATCTTCACTACTAATAAGTGAAGCACTTGAAATAACTTTATTTCCATTTTTAGCTTGAATAACCCCCAATACATCACCCTTCTTAATAGGAAAAGACAATTTTCTTAGTTTTACATTATAAGTATACATATTTTTTTTATTTGGAGACTCAATAACATTTAAATCATCTTTTAAAATATAAAATATCCTTTTAGGATCAGTTTTAGAAAAAGAAACATTTTTTACAATACTACCTTTTTTTTTCAAAGTCTTCATCTTAATACTTTGAAATCCATAATCAAGTAAATTCATAGTTTCTTGATTGCGAACTTTACTGTTTTTTTCGCCCAAAGTAATAGCAATAAGCCGCAAATTGCCCCTCTTTACTGTAGCAGCCAAGCAATAACCAGCATCATCAGTATGTCCTGTTTTTAATCCATCAGCCCCTTCATATTGACTAACCAATTTATTAGTATTAACAAGCCAAAATTTTCGTTCACTATCTTTACGAAGATAATCTTCATAAATAGATGAGAATCGAAGAATTTCTGGATATTTCATCAACAATTCACGAGCAATAACTGCCATATCATAACTACTAGAATAATGATTTTCCTCATCAAGTCCAGTACAATTTTGAAAGTGAGTATGTTTTAGTCCTAGTTTTTTTACTTTCTGATTCATTCTTTCAACAAATTTTTCTTCTGTTCCACTAATATACTCAGCCATAGCTACTGTGGCATCATTACCACTCGCAACACTGATTCCTTTCATTAAATCTTCAACGCTCATTTTTTCACCAGTTTCCAAATAAATTTGACTTCCACCCATAGAACTAGCATTTTGACTAACTGTAACAATATCATCCCATTTAATTTTTTTAGATCTAATTTCTTCCAAAATAATAATTTGAGCAACCATCTTTGTCATAGAGGCAACACTAACCTCTTTATCTTTTTCTTTTTCAAAAACAACTTTACCAGTACTAAATTCCATTAATAGTCCACTTTCTGCATTTGGAAGAAAATCCTCTGCAAATACGGAATATGGAAGCAGTAAAAGAAAAAGAAATATTACTATTTTTCTCATAAATCCTCCTATCATTTTTTATGTAAATCATAGAAAAATTATTCATAAAATAAAAATTTAATGCTATGATAAATTAGGTGATAAAATGAAAAATAGAAAAAAAAGAAAATTAAAAACAAAAAATATAATAATAGTTTTAATAGTCTTTTTAACATTAGGACTCACAATGCAAACAATTGTAAAAAGCAATCCCAAAAAGCAAAAGGAAGAAAAAAACGAAGTAAAAACAAAAAAAAAGACATTAACAGAACAAGAGGAAAAATACAAAGAATTAAACAACATTAATAAGAAACTAGATTATTTTAAAGATGATTATTTAGAAAGATATTTAAAATATAAAAAAAATAACCAAAACCTTACAGATGAACAAATTATTAAAAATGTAAATATGAATTTAGATTTAGAAAAGTATGAACAAAAACAGCCAGCAAAATACCTAAATACAGAAAAAATATTAGTAAATAAATATTACTATTTAGAACCTGACTATGTTCCAGAAAACCTCGAACCAATAGATAGTCAATATGCAAATAGCAATATGAAAATGGTAAAAATAGCAAAAGAAGCTTTTGAAAAACTTGCTACTGCAGCAAAAAAAGAGAACTTAAATATCATTGCTATGTCCACTTATAGAAGCTACGATTATCAAACAAACTTATATGATAGATATGTTCAACAAGACGGAAAAGAAAATGCCGATACTTATTCTGGAAGACCAGGACACTCTGAACATCAAACAGGTCTAGCCGCTGATGTTTACAACAAAATAGAACCCTATACAAATTTTGAAAAAACTAAAGAATTTGAATGGATGCAAGAACATGCCCATGAATATGGCTTTATTTTAAGATTTCCAAAAGATAAAGTGGATGAAACAGGATATCAATTTGAATCATGGCACTATAGATATGTAGGTCTTGAAACTGCTAAATACATAAAAGAACATAATATTTCGTTTGAAGAATATTATGCAACTATAATAGACAAATAAAAATATGGATTAACCATATTTTTTCTTTAAAAAACAATACAAATGATAAAACCCTGTAAACACTAACCAAAAAAGTAATATAAAATTACTAATTTGTACAAAACATAAAATCGTATTATTTTGATATAACTTAGCAATATCTATCAAATCTACTCCATCATAAGCCGCTAAAGCAACAAAGGACATAAATAGAAAATATAAAATGCTAAAAAAGAAATAATTAAATATTTTCTTAAATAATGTCATTTTCTTACTAAACAGAGTCCATAAAATCATAGTCGTTACAAAAACAATAATAAAAAAATAAATAACTGTAGATGGAAAATAGACGTAATTCATAATAGCCTTTACAAAAGAATGAACACAAGTTTTTACATATGTTGTATAGCTAATTAGTATTCCAATCAAAAAGCCAATATAAACACCAATAGCTAATCTTTCAACAAAATGATTTTTACGTTTTAAATTAACAGTTAAAATAATAAATAATAAAAGGCTTAACATGAATATCTCGATAGAAAGAAAAGAAGAAAATACATATTGAAAAATAACACCCAATTTTTCTAAAAAAGACAAATCCATGTAATCACCCTCTCTAGCCAACTAGTTCAGAAATATAAACAGTTTGGGTATAATCATTGTTTTTTGTACAAGTAACCATTGTCAAAGTCGTTTTAAACTTATTTCTTTGAATAGAAACTATACCATTTTTTTCAACCTCATAAATATTTACAAGTTGATATTCATATCTCCTACCACCATAAGTAACATAAATCATATCACCTACATTTAAACGATACAAATAAGCAAAATAAGAAATATAGGCATCACCAGAATGCGCCATTAAAATTAAATTTCCATTTTCAACATCTGGTAATGTAGAACCTTGTACCATTGTAACATTATACTGAATATTATTATATTTTGAACCAACGTTATAAAAACCCCTCTTTAAACCAATTCGTGGTATTTCTAAAACTGCCAAATATTTACTATAATCAACAACATAACTATTATTATTAGTTTCATTATCTACATTTTCAACAATAGGAACATCTTCAACTGTATCAGTAACAGCATTTTCATCAGAATAATCATCCATCATAGCAATTCGCATATCTGAATAAACTTCATCACGTAAACGAATAATTTCATTCCATGAAAGAGAAATAATTCCCATAAAAATAAGGAAAGAGCCAATCAATAATATATGGCTCTTTTTAATTTTATTGTTGCTTACTCTTAACCGGTTTTGCATTTGCATAAACAATGCCGACACCACATAATAGTATAATTAAACCAATAAAGTAAATTGTTTGAGCAACATTCATTCCTGTATTAGGAGTACCAATAAATTCAACTTCGATTCCTCCTAAAACATCACCAGGCTTAACACTTGCCATACGTTGAAGATTAGCATCATTCTCAACATAATAATATGTACCGGATGTTCCACTAAAATGACCAGTAACATTAACACTTACTTTTTGAACAGTCTCAGTTACTTTTTCTGCAGGAACTCTTAAATAAAACTTAGTTCCTGGTGCAATATTAGTAGTATTAATAACCTCACCATCTTCACCTATTGCTACAGCTCCTTCTAAACCAGATAATGAAATATCATATCCTAAAAGACTATTAGCAGGATCAGCACTTACTGTAATTAATGAAGATTGATAGTATTTTTTATCGTCTGTTTTTGAAATTGTATCATCAGCTTTAGTAACAATAACTCGATTACCTGCGCTAGTTGCTGCTTTAGCATTATTAACTAATGCCATAATCTTACCATTTGGACCAGTTAACCCATTATATCCTTGGAAAGCACCTGGAGCAGTTGCCGTTGGGTCAGTAAATGATAAATATACCGTTCCATCAATATCCATAACTGCCTTATCATCTAAATAAGCATTAGTATCAGTTCCTACTCTAAGTTTATATGCATCTACAGTTGAATACTTATCATTTAAATAGTACCATATTGCAGACTGCACTACCCAAATATTTACATCATCACCATAATCTGTTACTGCCTGTAAACTAGCCTTATTACTACCAATTCCTAATAAATATTTGATACCTTCATCATTATCTTGACCAAATAAATCTTTGGTTCCCTCTCTAGCAGCCACAATCTGTTTATAGCTCTTATTATTTTCTACATCCTTATTTCTTTCAATACAATAAACAACATTTTCAGGGTTATTAGCAGTATCATAAAAATATGTCTCCATGAGATACGCTTTTGTCATAGCAGTTGCATCATTATAAGCAAATACCTTTTTCCCCATTTTCAATGTAAAAGTATCACTTGAAACAGGAGCAGCATAACTAACAGTATCAGTTCCTTGATTTGTAACAATACCAAACGTTGCAAGGGAAAATACTGCCATAATTGCAACTACAAATGACAATACAACTGAAAAGTCAAACTTTTGCTGTTTTTGTTTTTTGAATTCTTCCATATAAATTTTTTCCATTAAATTCACCTTACCTTATACTTGTATTATACCATAAATTAAATAAAGTCAAACAAAAACTTTCAATCTATCATGAAAATATCATTAATAGAAATATTTGAAACATCTTTATTTACGTAAAGCGTAGCTAAAACCTCCCCTTTTTTCACAAAATCTCCAACTAATTTATTCAACTTTACTCCAACTGTATAATCAATTGTATCATCAATATTTTCTTTTCCAGCTCCTAACAAAAGAGACAATTTACCAACTTCCAAAGCATTTATTGCTTTTAATGTTCCAGATGATTGGGCACACAAATCGTATGTTTTTTCACTAACTTTTATTCCCTCTATGTTACCATTTTGAGTTTTTACTAACTCTAAAAATTTTTGATAAGCAGACCCATCCTCTATACTATTTTTGACCATCATATAAGCCTTTTCTTTGGAAAGAGAAAGTCCCATACTAACCATTTCCGTCGCCAACTCATAACAAAGATTAACAAAATTGTTATTTTTTTCTACTCCCTTTAATACATCAATAGCTTCTAAAACCTCTAAACTATTTCCTACACACTTTCCAAGTGGAATATTCATATCACTAATAATAGTTCGAACTTCTCTTTTATATTCTTCCCCTATTTTAATCATCAATTCACTTAATTTTTCAGCTTCTTCCTTTGTTTGTAAAAGAGCCCCATTGCCTACTTTGATATCAATTAATATTTTATCAGCACCACTAGCTATTTTTTTACTCATAATACTAGATGCTATTAATGGGATAGAAGACACTGTAGCCGTAACATCTCTTAAAGCATAAATAACCTTATCCATTGGGACTAATGATCCAGTCTGTCCCGTAATAACAATATTAATATTTTTTACTTGCTTAGAAATTTCTTCATCCGTCAAATCCACTCGATATCCTGGAATACTTTCCAACTTATCAATAGTCCCACCAGTATAACCAAGTCCTCGTCCACTCATTTTAATAACAGGAATTCCTAATGATGCCACAATTGGTGCAATAACTAATGTTGTTTTATCACCAATTCCACCAGTAGAATGCTTATCAACCTTGATACCAGGAATATCCGAAAAATTCAAAACATCACCACTATCAATAAATATTTTTGTTAGCCCAAAAATTTCTTTATCTGTCATCCCATTAATGCAAATAGCCATTAAGAAACTGGACATTTGATAATCTGGCACATTACCTTTTAAATATCCATTAAAAATAGTATCTAACTCTTCATAACTTAATTCTTGACCTAATCTTTTTTTATTTATAATTTCTAATATCATACAATCACCTTCCGAAAAATATCAGATTCTCTTTTAAAGTATCCACAACTTTTATATAAATGATGAGCCGCTACTCGAAAATAACTACAACTAAGTTGCAAATACATAGCATTTTCTCCTTTAGCAATCTGATAAGCATACTCCAATAGTTGTTTCCCAAATCCTTTTCTTCGATAATTTTCAGAAACACACATATAGTCAATTAAAAAATAGTATTTGTTCTCAATAGGATTTAACACTCTTGTAAGCAATAAATATCCTACTACCTTATCATCCATCTCTATTACAATCTCTCTAAAACATAAATCTTGAAAGTTTCTTTTTTCAATTGAAAAAGATTCTTTCAACAAGCAATTTACATCATCTAAATCATCATTTCTATAATCTCTAACAATAGCATTCATTCTATCACTACCTTAAAAAAATTATAACATGTTATAAAATAAGAGTAAATAAAAGACTGTCAACAAAACCTGTCAACAGTCTTTATTCTATTCCTAGTGTTTCTTTAGATAACTTTTTATATACACACTTTGCCAAGCTTTTCTTCTTTTATCATAATGCTCCTTACATTAAACTTTTCTTTTTCATCACATACCTAACTGGTTTCTCGCTAATATCAAAAGAGGGAACTTCAAGACCGCTCACAGATTGACAATCAGTACACGACCTCATATATTTTTTAAACAATTCATCAGCTAATGCCATTTTATCTAAATAATCTTTATATTTAAAATAATACATAGCAGTATCAGTCATATTACTGATATTCAATTGAGCTATAACAGAATCCTCAAAATACACATCTCCGTTGAAATCTTTCCATACTTTAAATCTTTGAAAGTCACTATTCACAAAATCAATAATATATTTCCTTGCACCAATATAAAACGCATCTTTACCATTATAATGAGTATCAAATACTATACTAGCAGCTTTTCCAATTTGAAGCAAAAAAGCAAAACGATTTGCCAATTCCAAATATTTTGAATTAATATCTTTTATATAGCATTTTATCATTTCATCTAATTTAGTTCCACTTGCACCACTTATGCCTTCAATAATTACCCAAGGAGTTCTTAGTTCTTCTCCTAGCTTTCCCTCGTTCTTCCTAAACCAAGCCTTACCACATCTATAAATAAATCTATAGGCCAAATATTTACCCAACTTTTTGTTTTCTGGACTTATTATAACTTTTTCACTTTCTGGACTCATAACTGGCTTTTCGAAATCTTTTATAGCCTTCTCACAAATGCCCTGCATTACAGAACCCATTTCCCCAGAAGAAGCATTTTTCACAAAAAAATTATGACAATCTGTTCCATACCCCCAACTTTCAAATTTTCTAGGCATATAAAATAATGCTTTCAAATTGTATAACCCACAGAACCATTGATTTAATTTTCCAAATTCATCTACAGGAGAAAAAGAAAAATCATCATCTATTATAACCGCCTCATCTGATATATGAAACATTTTTGAATATTTGTCCTGTTTCATAACTTTCTCAATAAGCATCTTAATTTCTTTACAATTATCAACAGCATTATGTATAGCATACTTTGAAAAGTCATTATCTTCTTTAATTACTGTTGCATCATCACTAAATTCTTTATAAATTTTATCAAAAAATTGACTAAGTTCTATTATTTCAATTTTTCTACTACAATTATTTACTATATTATAGTAAAGATAGCCTAAGAAAAACATTTGAAAATATTCTTCTCTTTGAGCATCTTGAGCATCGCGACGCTCTTTTTCACGATCCTTAAAATCTTCGTAGCCTGTTGTTTCCACAAAATTCACATCCTTTTT
>OCVV011032963.1_pt1 | contig 11636 bp, 1 predicted proteins | sample 1539721 | NCBI WGS metagenome assembly OCVV01 (sample SAMN02144230, study PRJEB22623) | gut metagenome | biome: sheep rumen | host: Ovis aries | place: New Zealand | reverse complement strand
TTAAATATATTTAGTTATCATTTCGCAAGTTTTCTTGCAACAAATTGCTCCACACCCGATGACTTCTAATGTAATTTTTAAGGGTGTCCCCAAATTTATCCCCTAATTTTCAAGGGTGTCCCCAAATCTTTCCAACAAAAAAACAACACACAGCAGAGCGCCGTGTGTTGCCTTTAAGACTTAAAACCTATTTAATTTATAAAACATAATTTATTCAGAACTTAATTAATCATTATATTTCGCATCTTTAATTAGAACGAATTCTTTCTTAAATAATCCAGGCATTTCGCGTTCTTGGTTAATACAATACCATTCGCCACCTTGTCTGTAATATAATTTTCCATCTTTTGTTAAAGTATATGTTCCATCTGTAGCAGTTGATGATAATCCTTCATCCACAAGTTCTAAATGAGCTCCTGAAGAATTGCTTGATAAATTATATTTCTTTCCGCTTTCTGTTACTAATTGTACAGTACTTGTTGTTTTTCCAGCTGAATATCCATATTCTCCTTCAAATCTAGCATTTTCAAAGTTTTGTTCTACTAATTCAGGAAGTGCTAAGCTATTATATCCACCCCAATAATAGATGTCATTGTTTTCATTAATTACCCAAATTGATTGGTTTATATATGCGAAATCTTTTACTACGCCCATATTAGTTATACTTGAAACATTTTTTGGTGTTCCGTTTGAATGATTAGTAGTTTGTCCTATACCTAATAATCCGTTGTAATTTCTTCCCCATGTCCAAATATTTCCATCATTATCTTTAATTATTCCAACTCTGTCTGCTAGTCCATTTGTTGAAACATATAGATATTTGTCTACGTTATCTTTTAAAGATCTTGGTGTTGCAGAACCTGTACCAATAACGTTGTTGTATCCTACACCCCATAACCATAATTTATCATTTGTATCTTTACATAAGTAAGAATCGGCTAAAATAGTTGGAACAGATTCAGCATTTGTCAATACTGTTATAGGTGTTCTTGAACCTCTTGATGTATTTCCTATATATCCTGTTCCCCAAGCCCATAAATTATGGTTTTCATCTAAACAGAATACCTTATTTATGTCAGCTGGACTGCTTGAAGTAGTCATATTACCATAAATATTACCTACATAGAAGTCTAGTATTTTTCCACCTGTATATCCTGTTACTTCTTGTGCATCTCCACATGTATTTGTTATTCCAGATATACCTGAAATACTTGCGAAATCAGTACCAGTAGTTGTAGTTGAAGAACTTGGAGCTACTTTAAACCATAACTTATTATTTGAATCTTGTGCAAATACTACAGTTTGATTATTACTTGTTGTACATGTCCATACATCTTCTACATCATTAAATCCTGTTAATTCTACTGCTCTATATTCAGCATTATATCCAACATAGAAAGTATAAACTTTGTATAATTTCTTGTTTTCTCCTACTAAAAGTGTTGAACTATTACTTGGAATAACCTTACTAAATTTAACAGTTGAATCAATATTATAAATTCCATTACCATAATACAATGTAGCATCACCATTTGAGTCTATATAACATCCAGATGTTCCAGTAAATGATCCTCTATCTTTAATCAAAATAGAATCTTTTACTTTATTTGCTACCATTTTGTACCATCTTTCATATTCGCCTTCTTGTACAATTACCCAATCACCTTTAACCTCTTTAATAGTCTTTCCGTACAAATCGTTTGCTGAATTTCCATTTAAAGCTATTGGCTCTGAAGTTGTACCAGTTAATCCTAATTGTGTCGTGTTACCGATTGCCCATAATATATCATCAGTATCTTTTATTACTACTAAACCTACATCTGAATTCATATCTTTTGAACAGAAGATATCTTTAGCAACAATATCATATTCACTTGTAATTGATCTTGTAGTAGTTTTATCTGCTTGTGAAATTTCAATTACCTCACCGTTACTATCAACAGCATATACATATCCATTATATCCATATCCTATTTTAACAATTTTCTTACCACCTAGTAAATTGTTGTCGTTTGTTAATAATTCAGGTGCAGCATTTCTGTTTAATATATATACATTTCCGTTATCATCAATAGCTGTACCAGCACTGCTTGAACATATAGCATCTACAATTTTAGCGTTATTAGGGAATGTAATTTTAGTTGGAACAATACATTCGTTTGAACCTACATTATAAACATCAGCAATTGCAGGAGTTACACTAATATATGATTTATTTCCCCATACATATACATCTCCATCGCTTGTTACTGCTATAGCACAATCATCATCGTAGAAGTACACTTTTTCAAATTTTACATTTGATAAGCTAGAATACTTATCATTTAAACATTCAAATTTTGTATATCTACTAACAGTTGAATCTCCTACATATCCTAAATTGTATGTATTGAATGCATCTCCAGCTGTATATAATTTTCCTTGGTCATCGATTACACCAATAACATTATAATTTGATCCGGTATCGTTAGCTGCTATGTATTTAATATTTTTATGTGCAATTCCTGAATCTTCTATGTCTGACCAGCACATTGGTTTCATATATTCATAACCACTTTCATAAGTATTAGATGAATTATTGGCCATTCCAACAACATATCTGTTATTTATTAAACCTGTAATCCATAGCTTATTATCACTATCTAATATAATTGAACCAGCATTATCTCCAACTATATAATCTTTTACAGTTATATTTTCGATATATGTTCCTAATTCTTTGCTATTATAATTCTTTAAGCTACTATCACCATAATTTGCATTATAAAGCATTCTATTTCCTACATTTCCAGTTGTCCATAATTTACCAGTTTTATCCAAAATCATAGTTGAATTATTTCCAATACTCATATTTCTTATTTCCATCAAATCGAAGTATGAATCTTGAGGGAAATTAACTTTCTTTGGAACATTTGATATATAATCACCAATTCCAGCATATCCTAATGGAGCTGTAACGCCCTCACTTCCATAGGCTCCACCAGACCATAATTGTCCATTTTCATCTATACATATTACTGCACAGTTACCTGAATCGTATGAACCTGTGACATCAACTAGTTTTACAGTATCTAATTCATTTTCTTCTAAATCAGATATACAAACTGGCAATTTTCCAGTTATTGTAGAGTCTGTATAACCTAAATACTGGTAACCGTAATTATTATCACACCATCCCCATAGTTTTCCATCACTATCGATTGCGTATGTTACATTACCTTGTTTATCAGATTTAACCATCTCTATTTTCTTACCAGATAAAGGATTTCCATTTGTAGTTGTTAAACATATTGGATTCTTTATAGAGCTTGGAGCATTTTCATAACCAGAAGGATCTCCGGAACCACATACCCATAGCTCGCCATCGTTATCGATGAAATAAACTATACTATAAGCTGCTGATACGTATTTTACATTTTTACCTTTTAAGTTACTTTCATCTTTTTCAGTTACACAAACTGGTTGTGTTACTGTACTTTCATTACTTTCATATCCCTGAGTATTTTTATAACTGAAATCTCCCCATGAATATAGTTTTCCATCTTTATCTAAAACAAATACATTTTTATCACCAAAATCGAAGCTATCAATTTCTACATTTTCAAGTATTGTACCATCACTTATACATACTGGGTTCTCAGCGTAAACAGTTCCACTAATTCCTGTATAACTTCCAACATAGCTTAAGTTATTTCCCCAATACCATAATTTTCCATTTTCATCTAAAGCTCCATAATCTCCGTATTGTCCAACTGCGATTTTTTCAACTTTAGCGTCATTAAATGGATGGTTTTCTATATCGCTTATACATACAAAAGTACTTGAATTTGTTGTATTTGTCCATACTTTGCCATTTTCATCCAATAAAATCATATTTGCATCATAGTTACCAATAACCATATCCACGAATTTAACTCCGCTTAATTCTGGATACATACTATCAAACGCAATTGGTCCATTGCTCATTATATTTCGTGCACTATAAGAATTATTACCATCTACAACCAAATAGATTCTACCTTCTTCAGAAATAGCATATCTTTTATATTGACCATAAGCAAGTTTCTTGAATCCAGTTCTTTCCTTAACTGCAACTTCTTTTTCAACTACAGTATTTTCAACAATTGTTAAATCTTCTGGTTCTGTGTTAATTACACCATATTTTTCAGTTAAATCCACTAAACCTAATTGATAATTTCCAACTTCAATACCTGTAACTTCAACGCTACCAGCTCTTAAACTAATTGTATCTGTTGCTGTTGGTAATTTACTTCTTACATAATTTCCTGAGGCTGTTTTCTCAAATGTTAATACTCTTCCTGTTTCAGGGTCTAAAATTTTATATTTAGAACGTGGTACAAAGATTTTACCATTTTCATCTGTATAAGTTGTGCTTAATTTCAAGCTTCCAACTGGTTTGTCTTCCCAAACCTCAATTCTTGCTACCATTGTAGCACCTTCATATACTTTTAATTCTTTATCTGCAGGTACTACGTATCCTTCTGGAACTGAAACAACTTTTACTGTGTATGTTCCAGCTGGTAAAGCATTTATTTTAACCTTTTTATTTCCATTTGTTACATAAGTGTTATTTTCGTAAGGTAATGTTACTTCTTCACCATCTTTAAATAACTTAATTCCAACACCTGTTAAAGCATTTCCGTTTTCATCTGTTACATATATAACTGTTTTTGTAATTTTATTTACTTCTGACATTACTACAGTACTTAAGTTATCAATGCTATCTTGTCCACCAAATCCAAATTCTGTATCTAATACGTTTTGAACTTTGATGTTAACTGTAACTTCCTCATTGTTTATAACTTCTGGAATGTCAAAATAATATTTTCCATCTGTTGCATCTTTTTGAATTGCTACATAATTCTCACCATCTTTTATTTGGTATGAATATGTTGAATATTTTGGTTTAAATATTTCTTCAATTTCATATCTTCCTGATGCTAATCCTTTAATATTTCCAGGATTATTTCCATCAAAGAATACGAAATATTCTTTACCTGTGCTATCTACTAATTTAACTTCAAAGCTTTCATTTGCATCTAATTTTGCAGCTTGAATATCGGCAGCTGTTGCAGGTTGTCCGTTTGCTTTTAAGAATTCTTTTTCAATAACAACACTTGTGTTATCTCCAATTTGATTTCTTTCAATTTCAAATTCTGCATATCCAGTTTCATCTATTGGAACTTCAACAATTTGAGGAACATCTGGGCTATATCCATCAGGAACTCTTCTTAATTCTACTAAGTAGTATCCTGCATCGATTCCAAATAATTCTCCAAATCCTGAAATTCCTTCAACTAATTGTTCTCCACCAATTTTATTATATATTTGTTTTCCATTTTCATCTTCTGATAATTCAACTTCAGATACTGCGTATGTTATTGGTGATAAAGGTCCACCTTCTGGAATTGTTTTTGTTGTCATTTCTAGGTTACCTTTACCTCTTTTGTTCTCAATTTTTAACTCTAAAGGATTGCTTTCTGTATATTGTTTTTTGATGTCAACTTTCATTGGGTTCATTTCAATGAAGAATTGTGGTACTGTTTCTTCAAGCTCTACTAATTCGTATTCTCCACCTGCTTGAATTGCTTGAGATCTACCTACACCATATTTAACACCTTCAATTACTTCTGTATCTGTAATTTCAATTATTTGGTTAACATCAGCACCTGTTGTATCTTTACCATATAATCTAAACTTGATTCCTAATGCTTTAGATGCATCTTTTCCTTCTAATGATTTTAGAATTTTTACATATCCATTAGCATTTTCATTGTAAATTGTTGCAGTTGTTGTTCTGTTATAGTTTACTTCTGCTGTTATTGGAGTTGATGTTCTTTCATCTCCGTATTTTGCATTGAAGTAATCAGATTCAACCTCTGTTACTGTATAGTTTCCTAAATATAATCCTGAAACATATAGAACACCGCTTGCAGGTATATCAAATGTTTTATCGTAACTTGTATGATATAATGTATCATCACATTTTACTCTTACTTTGAATTGGTCTAATTCAACACCAGGTTCAGCTGTTTTTACAATTTTCAATGTTCCTGATTTATAGTTGTTTGATAATTTTACAACTACTGGGTTTACTAAATCGTGTGTTAATATTTCAGCATCTGCTGATACAGTAGAATATTTTTCTATTTGTGTATCATCAATATATGGAATATCGATTTCTTCTATATTATAGTAACCTAAGTATAAATCACTTATTGTTATTATTGCTTTTGTATCATTATTTTCTTTTTCTATTGTTACATTTGAAGGATTTGTATCTCCAATTTTAACTGTTAAATCTGTATTAATATTGAAGTTTAATGTTTCTGGATTTTCTATTATTCCATGTCCTGTAATATGGAATGTTAATCCATCAACTGTTTCTCCTTCTGGAACGGTTTTTTCAATTCTTAATATTCCTTTTCCTGGAATATTGTTGTAATTTTCTGTAATAGTTTGATCATCAACTGTTACATTTTTATTAAGAACTTCTGCAGCCCATCCTTTTGCTACTTTTGTTTCTGTAATTGCATAATCACCATAAGGTAGGTCAACAGCTATTGCTTTATTATCTTGTGTTGTTACTGTACGAATTGGATAGTCATAATCTTCGTTTGCTCTGTTAATTCTTGTTATAGTAAATGTTGCTTTTCTATCTGCTTCGCTGTTTGTTTCACCTTGCCATGTTTTATTAATATCAATGTTTCCTCTTTTTAATTTGTTGTTAGCTGTAACATTTTTTGTTTCTGCTGGGTTAACATTGAAATATACTAAATCAATTCCAGAATAATTAGTAAATTCTGTTACTTCATATAAGTAATATCTTCCACTTGGAATACTTCCAAATGTTGCAACACCATTTGCATCTGTTGTAGCTTCAATATCATTGTTGCTTGAGTCTTGTAAGAATTTCTTTGTTTGGCTTGCTTCGTCATAATATTGTAATTTAAATTTAATTCCTGCTAAACTGTTTACTCCATATTCTTGTGGTGCTACTCCTACTGGATAATTCTCAAATGTTTTTTGTACTTTTACATCTGATGATGTATCACCATTAATTACATAAGCTGCTGGTGAATATAATGTATTTGATGAATTATCAGATACTTTTGTATATTTTACTGCTGTTTCAGCACCTACCATACCTGATTGGTTTGGCATTGTCATTTCATATTTTAAAATTAATGATTCACCATCGCTTACTGTTTCAGTTGAATTTAATACAACTTTGATGTTTTTAACTTGTGATAGGTCTGTTACTCCTTCTTGGTATTCTACGAATGTTGTTGAATCGAATGTTGCATCTGCTTGGTTTGTTACGTAGATTGTGTATTTTGATGAGTCGATTGCTGTTTCTATATCTGAAGAATCACTTTTGTATAATCCTAAAATGTTTAGATTTGTTAAGTCTATTTGAGTTACTGCAGATCCTTGTGGATTTCCATTAACTTTATCTCCATACGCATCATAGAAAGAATCTGGTAATTGGTAGTCTGATTCTATTATTGGTGAATGTGTATTATTTAACTCTTCTATAAATGTGTTATTTTGCATTGGTAATCTACTTAACATTGTAATATCTTTTAGTGTTTCAGCTTCACTTGAGATTTTTGAATTAAATATTACATTACTATTAGATTCTACTACTAGCGGTTGTTCCTTTTCAGAATCTTCAACTAAACTATTTGATGGGCTAGGCTGATATTCTCTTCTTTGATTATTTTCTGATCTTTCAATAGTAGTAGATGCAGTCAATTTACTAACACCAACAACATTAAAAGATCCTGTAGCTAAGAATATTGTTTCTGGAGATTCTTCTCCAAATTGATTAACATTATTAACAGTATTATAGTAATTCTCATTATCTGTTAACATATATGCATTAACAGTATACCTCTTACTTGCTGGATCAAGTAATGTTCTTGTTAACTTGATATTAACATCTGCTTCACCATCAGTTCTACTATTATATGTTCCTGAGCATCCTATAATTAAATAATCTTCCCCGTTAACTGATATTAAATCTAAATCAGATATTGAAAGATTTCTATTTGTAGTTGTTAAAGTAATGTTATCAGGATCAATATCATAAGCAACTTTTCCATCATAGCTTCCTGGTAAGCTTACATAAAATCTAGGATTAACATCAACTACATAATTTGTTACATTTGCTGTATCAACAAATACATTTCTGTTTTTATACATTTTCAATTTTATAGTTTTTTCTTCTGGAATGTTTACATTACTTGTTGTAGTATCAAAATTATCACCTAAATCTAATTCCATATAAGAAATATCATTTGTAGTTCTTTCAACTGATTTTCTAATTGTGAATGTATCAAATCCATCTATTAAATTTGAATTGCTTGTTGTAAATCCAGCTGATATATATGTAATGTTATCTATTTCAGTATCTGATAAACCTAATTCATCTACATTTAATGTATATTTTAAATTGAAAACATCAAAACCAGGATTTCTTAAGAAGTTAACTAATTTAATAGTATAGCTATTTACACTTCCTGTAGCATTATAAGTTCCATCAAATGCTGTTTCGTCTCCTCCATTAACAAAAACTGTATCATATAAATTATATGATTCACTTATGCTTTTTAATCTCATTTGATTTGCTGTTAATGATATAGTTCTAGTAGAACCATTATCAGCTACATATTGTAATTTTGGTTGACTAACATTAATGTATCCTGTTACGTTTGGTCTTTGTCCATCTGCTCCTAATGTTGTAGAAACATCAAAATTAACATCTGCTGTTCTATTATTTTTTAATTTTTCTCTTATCTCATTACTAATAGTGAATGATGAACTTTGAGAATCTCCTATACTTGCTGTATATTTATTAACTTTTATCCATGCATCTTGACCAGGAGTATAGCTATATAATTCTATAGTTTTATCAGATGATACTGAATCACTTACAGTAATTTTTTCTCCTTGTTCTGTACTGTCATATTCTTTTGATAATTTAAATCCTATAGTATTTAATTGAGCATTAAAAGATACATGTGTTTTAAATTCAGCATTACTTACTGTTTTTGGATTTGTGTTTGGAGTATTATATAGTATAGAAATATTGTAATCCTTATTAATAACAAATGCTGTTTCACTATTATATGTATTAGAATCTGTTCCTTTAGTAAATGTATATGTTACAGATCCATCTGCATTTGTTGTTGCTGTTGGTGTTCCTAAATCTGTATCTAAACCATCCCAATTAATTGTGTAACCTTCTGACATTCTATTTGTTGTATCAACATTTTGTTCATTTGTACAACGATTAATCGTTACTTTTAATTCCAATTTTTGAGTTTTTTCGGCAGAGTATATTTTAACAGGATATACAGCTCTTACTCCTGTTGTGTACCATCCTACAACCTTATTTTCTGTACCAAAAATAGCCTCACCATATAAAACATTATTATCTGTTTTATTTAATGTAGGATTTTTTGTTGACTCTTTTCCACTTGAGTCTTTTTCTTTACTCCAGTCTACTGAGGCCTTATATTCAGTTATAGCTGTAGCAGGTTTAACTCTTGCTTGTAGTTCTTTTCTACTTCCGTCAAAAGTTTCCTCTATTTTACAAATTTCTCCTGTTGAAGGATCTTTGTATTCTCCTTTTAGTACTAATATAAGTTTTCTATCAAGTTCAGCTGCTGTATTTTTAAATGTAACACTTGCTTGTCCACTTATTGAAGTACCTTGGTTTACGTTTCCAAAAGATAGTAAAGCATATCCACTACCTTGTACTGATGATGCCTCTGCACCTGTTGTTCCTCTTAATGTTATAGTGTCATACGCACCATCTACACTATCTGTCTTCATTTCTAATGTAACATTTTGGAAACCTGTTGTTACTTTATTAAATGTAAGTGAAAAGTTATAACCAAACGAATCGTTTGTTGTTCCCTCTTCAACTTCTACACCACTATTCCAATTTGCATCAAATTCTATTATGTCGTCATCATCATCGTTTCCTGCTGCAAAGACAGAAATTGGAAAATATGGTAATGCTATTGCCAAGATTAATAATATTGAAATTATTTTCTTAACAATTCCGTTCCTTTCTAAATTTTTCATAAGTTCTTCCTCCTCAAAAATTGATTTTTTTATCTTCCTCCATTATAAAGATTATTTCTAAACTTGCAATATCAGTATTTTTACAATTTTTCTATTATACTTACGGATATTCGCATATTTCCGAATATTACATTTATATTAAAGTTTCGACTTTTTTTTGTAATAATTCAATTAAAATCAATTTTTTTCTTAGGGATTTCTTGATTTAGCGATTTCTTAATTTTAAAAATTTTTTTAGAATTTTTATATTTTTATATTTGTTTATGAATAAAGTTTTTATTAAACAAGAAAAATCCAACCCTATTAAGAGTTGGATTTTTCTTTGAGGTTTTTATGAGATATATAATCTCAGATCCTCAGTTCCGTCTTGCTTCAGAGGAATCATGGTGTAATTTTTATATCCATCGTCATTACGATAATAATACACAGCGTATTTGTCAGTTGTCACACCGTAAGTATTTGCATCATTTTCTACGAGCGTCCAATAATATCTGGGATTTTCTATTTTGTTTAACCAATAATTTTCAGAATCAGTAACATCTACAAATTTTGTAATATCTTCTGTAGGCATAACCTGAACAGCAACTTCCTTTATAAAATTAACACCATTCACTTTAGATGCAATGAAACTATAGTAAATAGGCTCTGATTCAGAAGTGTTATACACAATCTTAAATGCCGGAATATTTAACTGCTTCGCTGCATTCACAAATCTATTAAAGAAAAGTCTTTCAAGTGCTGCGCCACCACTTGTTACGCTTTCATTGCTAACATAATACTTACTTTCAACTGGAGCTTTAACTGTAAGGTCATAATTGTAGTTTGGATAACTACATTCTGTTTTACGACCGTTCTCACCTACAGGAATTAAATACCAGTTGATAAACTGGAACGAATTAGTAAGATTTTCAACCTCTAAACCATGATTGTATGACTCAGCGCCAACAGGTTCATTAATGTTATTTATTTTCATAACAACATTCTTATCTGTCTTATAAGCGCTTTCTGTTTTCTTGAAGTTTTCCTGTACATAATCCAGATTGTCGTCTTCAACGAGAGGTCTGAATGCAAGGTAATTGCACTTCTTGTACTGTGCTGCCTTGAGCTTATTCATATTCTCTGCGACTGTCTGAACTTCTGAACCTGGAATAACCTGTACGCCATAGCCGTAAGCTATGCCGTTTCTGATGCAATAATAGAGTCCTGGATCACAATACGCATACTCTACAGGATGGTTGGACCAAACGATTTCGTACTGGTCTATTCCGAAGAGCTTTGCTGTATTAATAAGAATCTGATATGTTTCATCGGAAATTTTTTCTCCGTTTCCATCATATAAGGATTCTTTCTGTGGTGGATTCCATGTATTTGCATTTGTGGTTGTTGTGGTTGTTGTGGTCGTTGTGGTTGTCGTTGTGGTTGTTGTCGTTGTGGTTGTCGTTGTGGTTGTCGTGGTTGTCGTGGTTGTTGTTGTCGTTGTTGTCGTTGTTGTCGTTGTTGTCGTTGTGGTTGTCGTT
>OCVV010906565.1_pt1 | contig 11638 bp, 9 predicted proteins | sample 1539721 | NCBI WGS metagenome assembly OCVV01 (sample SAMN02144230, study PRJEB22623) | gut metagenome | biome: sheep rumen | host: Ovis aries | place: New Zealand | reverse complement strand
GAAAAAGATATTGACTAACGGTCATTTTTGTAATATACTATTAGTAAAGAAAGAAAATCCAGATAAACAGAAAGGTCGGATGACATATGCTGAAATTCGGTGAAAAGATTGTCAAGCACAAAGTCCTGATATTGATAATTGGTCTTTGTATGCTGATACCCTCAGCAATTGGCTATCTTAATACAAGAGTCAATTATGATATTCTTTCTTATCTTCCTAGTGACCTAAGTACTATGGTAGGTCAGGACATTTTGAAAGATGAATTCGGAAAAGGCGGTTTCTCCTTTGTAATCGTGGAGGGGATGCCGGATAAAGATGTCAAAACAGTAGCTGAAAAGCTGGAAAATGTGGATGGAGTTGCAGAGGTTCTTTCCTATGCTTCCAAAGTAGATATTTCCATTCCGAAAGAAGTTCTTCCGGAACAGATTTTTGACAAGTTCAATTCCGGTGATTCTACTTTGATGGTTGTCTTTTTTGAAGATACTACTTCCGCAGATAAGACCATGGATGCCATCGACGAAATGAGAGCTATCACTTCCAAACAGTGCTACATTTCCGGCATGAGTGCTGTCACTACGGATATGAAACATCTTTCCGACAGTGAGACGTTGCTTTATGCATTGGTAGCGGTTATCCTGACAAGTATCGTGCTTGCAGTTGCAATGGATTCTTTCCTCATTCCGGTATTCTTCATGGCAAGCATCGGTATTGCAATCGTTTGGAACATGGGAACAAATTTCTTCTTCGGAGAAATTTCCTTCCTGACAAAGGCATTGAGCTTGGTATTGCAGTTAGGTGTTACAATGGACTATTCCATTTTCCTTTGGCACAGTTACAAAGAAATGCAGGAGACCTATTCAGACAAAAATGAAGCAATGGCTCATGCGATTTCCGTGACAGTTTCGTCAGTTGTCAGCAGTTCTTTCACAACAGTAGCCGGATTCTTGGCAATGTGTTTCATGAGTTTCACATTGGGTCTTGACTTAGGGATTGTCATGGCGAAGGGCGTTGTCTTTGGTGTTGTTGCCTGCGTTACAGTCCTTCCGGCAATGATTCTGATTTTCGACAAGGCAATTGAAAAGACTTCTCACAAAGAATTTCTTCCCGATTTCGAAAAACTTCCCACATTCATCACAAAGCATTTTGCATTGTTCCTGACAATCGGAATTGTGTTGTTGTTCCCGGCATTCTACGGCTATGAAAATTATGATATGTACTACAATCTTGACAGTACATTACCGGCAACCCTTGACAGCATGATTGCAAATGAGAAACTTTCCGAAAACTACGGCATGAACAGCACTCATATGTTATTGATGGATTCCAGCCTTGATGCCAAAACTGTCAACAACATGATGAGCGAGATGAAAAAAGTAGATGGTGTACAGTTTACATTAGCATTTAATTCCATTGTCGGCACTGCCATTCCGGATGAAATTATTCCTTCCAAAATGAAAGAATCCCTTGTTTCCGGTGATTATCAGCTGATGATGATTGGTTCTGATTACAAAGTTGCCTCTGATGCAGTCAATAATCAGATTGACAAACTGAATGCTATTATCCAGAAGTATGATGAAAATGCTCTGCTGATTGGTGAAGCTCCGGCAACAAAAGATTTGATTAACATTACTGCACATGATTTCAAAGTGGTAAGTATTCTTTCAATTGCCGTTATCTTCTTCATTATTGCATTCACATTCCGTTCCGTGACATTGCCTGTGATTCTGGTAGCTGTCATTGAACTGGCAATCATGATAAATCTTGGATTGGCATATTATATCGGCGAATCTCTTCCGTTTGTAGCATCCGTTGTCATTGGTACAATTCAGCTTGGTGCGACAGTTGACTATGCTATCTTGATGACAACAAGATACCGTTCAGAACGTTATTCAGGTAAAGACAAAATGGAAGCTGTCAGAATTGCCCTTGCAACTTCCATGAAGTCGGTTATCATTTCAGCAATGGGATTTTTCGCAGCGACAATTGGTGTTACGTTTGTATCCACAATCGGCATGATTTCTTCCCTTTGCGTATTGCTGGCGAGAGGTGCGTTAATTTCCATGGTCGTTGTACTGACCGTTCTCCCGTCTATGTTCGTACTGCTTGACAAAGTTATCTGCAAAACCAGTGCAGGCTTTATCCCGAAGGACAGCAACCCTAAAAATGGAAATCACAAAACTACTGTCCGGACAGAACCTGTTTCCGCTTGAATGAAAAGGAGTGTATGACTTATGAAAAAATATCAGAAAATTCTTGCTTGTTCCGTTGCAATCGCTATTTCCGCAGGGGCAACCGGTGTTTATGCATTTTCACAGATGCACAATGCATCCGCTATCAATACCGATACTGTTGAGACTGAAACTCCTGTTGTACAAGAAGAAACCGTTACAGAGCGTGTATCTGCTGAAGGTACTCCTTTCAAGTCTGAAACGGTGTATGTCCTTTGTAACAATGATTCCAGTGTCCGTGATATTATCGTCAGTGACTGGCTGAAAAATCCAGAAGCACTTGGAAATATTGCAGACATTTCCACCCTTTCCAATATCCAGAATGTCAAGGGGGATGAAGCATTTACACAAAGCGGTAGTGAGCTGACTTGGTTTGCAGGCGGAAACGATATTTATTACAAGGGCGAAAGTTCCGGAAGTCTCCCTGTTGATGTCAATGTCACCTACACACTGAACGGAAAACAGGTTTCCCTGAATGATATTAAGGGAAAAAGCGGTCATCTTGTCATTGAATACACCTATACCAATAATGCAAAGGTCACTAAGACTGTCAATGGCAAGGAAAGAAGAATCTATGTTCCATTTATGGCTGCAAGTACTGCAATTTTAGACAATGAGATTTTCCAGAATGTCAGTGTTACCAATGGCAAGGTTATTTCAGACGGTGAAAAAATGATTGTTGTCGGAATGGCTTTCCCATCCCTCGCTGAAAGTCTGGGTCTTGACGAAATGGAAGACCTTGATATTACCATTCCGGAAACTTTCACCATTGAAGCAGATGTGCAGAATTTCAAGATGCAGAATACCATTACAGTCGTTTCTAATGAAATTTTCAATGACCTCGATTTTGACAAGACGGATTCTCTTGATGAACTTGAAGAAAAAATCAACGAGCTGAACGATGCCGCAAACAAACTCTGTGACGGTACAACCCAACTCTATGACGGCATTGATGAACTCTCCAACGGTGTGGGCGATTTGACAGACGGCGTTGACCAGTTGTATGACGGTGCTGGAGATTTGAAGGACGGCGCAAATCAGCTCAGTGATGGTACAGGTCAGCTCCTTGACGGTGCACAAAGTCTCTCAGATGGTGCAAATACCCTTGCTGACGGTGCGGATTCCGCAAAAGATGGAGCTTCTCAGCTGGTGAGTGGTTTCGGGCAGGTGACGGCTGGCGGAAAATCTCTTGCAGATGGTATCAACTCTGCTAAGGACGGCGCAGGAAAACTCAGCGCAGGTATTAACAGTGCTTATGATGGCTCTGGTCAATTGGTCGGCGGTTTCGGGCAAATTATGGATAGCGCCCCTGCTCTCAAAGATGGTATTACCTCCGCTAAAGACGGCGCAACTCAGATTGATGCAGGTCTTGGAAGTGCAAAAGATGGTTCTTCTCAGCTGGTTGGCGGTCTGAATCAGGTCAAGGACGGTGCGAACGCTCTTGGAATTGGTATCAATTCCGCAAAGGACGGCGCAACTCAGATTGATGCAGGTCTTGAAAGTGCGAAAGATGGTTCTTCTCAGTTGGTCGGCGGTCTGGCACAAGTCAAGAACGGTGCATTTGCTCTTGATGCTGGTATCAATTCCGCAAAAGACGGCGCAAATCAGCTTGATGACGGCATTTCACAGGCTTTGGACGGTTCTTCTGCTCTGGTGGCTGGTTTTGAGCAAGTCACCAACGGCGCAGGACAATTGAAAGAAGGTTCGGGCACTCTGACAGAGGGTGTGGAATCCTTGTCAGATGGTTCGGAACAATTGAAAGACGGTTCAGCAAGCCTTGCAGATGGTTCAGACAAATTAACTGCCGGAGCTGGTCAGATTAACACATCTGCCGGACAGCTTTCAGAAGGTATCACTTCTGCCAAAGACGGCGCACAGGTTCTCTCTGATGGTATTACCTCCGCTAAGGACGGCGCACAGGCTCTGAATGAAGGTGCTACTACTATTACCGGCGGTCTGGATTCTGTTTCTGCTGGTTTGGATTCTGCGAATGAAAATTTGCAGGCGACAATTGCAGTCAATCAGCAGGTTTTGGCTTCCCTGAAAGCTATGAATGAAGCGCAACCCTCTGAACAGCTTGCTACTACTATCGCAACCCTCGAAAAAACGATTGCAGGTCAGCAGAAAATTGCTGACTCCATGAAAGAGGGCGGAGCACTGAAAGACGGTGTCACACAGTTGCAGGACGGCGCAACACAATTACAGGCTGGTCTTGGTTCACTCTCCGAAGGTCTCACAACTGCTGATGAGGGTGCAACTGCTTTGACTGACGGCTTGACAACAATCGACGAAGGCGGAAAGGCTCTTTCCGCTGGCACAAATCAGCTTTACACCTCTGCACAGCAATTGCAGGCAGGTGCGCACAGTGTCTCTGACGGTGCATCTGCATTGAATGACGGTATGACAGAATTTGCAGGCGGAAGCACACAGTTAATCGGCGGTCTGGATTCCCTCATGAATGGCATTGCACAGCTTTCCGCAGGTGCAAGCAATCTGAATGACGGTCTCGGACAGCTCAAAGCCGGAAGTTTCGCCCTCACAGATGGTATGGCGCAACTTTCCGACGGTAGCGCACAATTGAACGGCGGTTTGTCTCAGCTCTCTGACGGTGCAGGTGCGCTTGACGGCGGTCTCGGACAGCTCAAAGCCGGAAGTTCTGCTCTCACAGATGGCATGGTGCAACTCTCTGACGGAAGCACACAATTAAATGGCGGTTTAGTTCAGCTCTCTGATGGTGCAACTGCACTTGATGACGGTCTTGGGCAACTCAAAGCCGGAAGTTCTGCTCTTGCTGATGGGATGTCAAGACTCTGGCAGGGCGGAGAGGCTCTCACAGACGGCTTGACACAGCTTTCTAATGGCGCAACCGCATTGAATGACGGTCTGTTACAGCTCAAAGACGGCGGTGCAACACTGGTCGGCGGTATGTCTCAGCTTTCAGATGGTGCAAATGCTTTAAACGGCGGTTTAGGTCAGCTTTCGGGCGGTGCAGGTTCTCTTGAAGGCGGTCTGTCACAGCTTTCTGGTGGTGCAAGACAGCTTGCAGACGGCGCACAGTCCCTTTATGATGGTGCTGGCGAACTTTCAGACGGTGCAAGCCAGCTTGCAGACGGCGCAGGTCAGCTTTATGACGGTGTTTCTGAACTCCATGACGGTACAAAGAAACTCGCTGACGGCGTTCAGAAACTCAAGGACGGCGGTAAGGAATTGGATGATGGTATGCATCAATTCAAGTCTGAAGCTATCGACAATATCACTGACCTTTATAATACCGAAGTCAAAGATTTGATTGACCGCTTTAAGGCTGTCGGAGATACTTCCAAAGAATACCGCTCCTATACTGGTCTCGGTGACGGCATGGACGGTTCTGTCAAGTTCATCTACACCATGGACGGCACGGAATCCAACTGAACTGATACCAAATTCATGATATATTGTCCATATAATATGAAACAGCTCCCGATTTTATGGGGGCTGTTTGTTTTTGTTAGTTAGTTTTTCAAGTACTTGACATTATCCCAAAATCGTGTTATAATATTAACGTATTCGAAATGATACAAAAGTATTTGAGGAGGTATTTACCCATGTCAATGGAATTTATCAGAAAATTGCCTGTTCCGCAGGAAATCAAGAAAGAATATCCGCTTTCCGTTGCATTTGAACTCATGAAACATCAGAAAGATGCCGAACTGGCTAAGATTTTCACCGGAGAATCTGCCAAGCTGGTTTTGATTATTGGCCCTTGCTCCGCTGACCGTGAAGATGCTGTCATGGAATATATTCACAGGCTTGCAGATGTACAAGAAAAAGTCAAAGATAAAATTATGATTGTTCCCAGAATCTATACCAATAAGCCCCGTACCAACGGCACAGGCTACAAAGGCATGGTTCATCAGCCCGACCCCACCAAAGCCGAGGACATGCTCGAAGGCTTGATTTCTATTCGTAAACTTCACCGCAGAGCCATTGAAGAAACTGGTTTTATTTGTGCGGATGAAATGCTTTATCCGGAGAATTACCGCTATTTGTCGGATTTGCTTGGTTATGTGGCAGTTGGTGCGAGGAGTGTCGAAGACCAGCAACACCGCCTGACCGTCAGTGGCATGGACATTCCGGCAGGTATGAAAAACCCCACATCCGGCGACTTGTCTGTTATGTTCAATTCTATTTATGCTTCACAGTCAAGCCATACTTTCTTATATCGTGGCTGGGAAGTTCACACCACCGGAAACCCCTTAACTCATGCTATTTTGCGTGGCTACGTCAACAAGCACGGCGAATCCCTCCCGAATTATCATTATGAGGATTTGCTCTTGACGTATCATCACTATGTCGAAAAAGGGCTTGTCAATCCGGCGGTTATTGTCGACACCAATCACGCTAATTCCGGTAAACAGTATTTGGAACAGCCCAGAATTGTGAGTGAAGTGCTCCATTCCTGCCGTCATCATGCCGACATCAAGAAGATGGTTAAGGGCTTCATGATTGAAAGTTACCTCGTGGACGGCGCACAGAAAGTCAATGAGGGAGTATATGGAAAGTCCATCACAGACCCCTGTCTTGGATGGGACAAAACAGAAGAAATGATTTATCGAATCGCTGATTTGCTGTAATAAAAAGGGGGTGTGGGGGAAAATTGCCCTCTTAGTGCGAAATGCATTAGTTTTGGGTAGTTCGTGCTAAGGCTTCAAAGGGGAATTGTTCCCCATTATGATTAGATAATTTTATCAAGAAAACCGCTCCGATGGGGGCGGTTTTTTGTGTATTATGATAATCTTTTATGGAAATGCTTGACAACTTTCCTTGTCATTGCTATACTATACTTATGACAAGAAAAGTTGTCATAAAGTAAAGAATCAATGTCAAATTGAAAGGAATGGTTGTCATGATAATTGGCGATGTGAAAGGCTATAATGTTACAGAAATTTCTAAGAAAAAGGCGATAAAAGAAAATTTCCCTGCTGAACTCCGTAAACAGGTTTTGGATATATTGAATGGCAAGGGCTATGTATACGCCTATATGAACAAACAAAAAGAATACGTCTGCTGTTACATGCTCCGCAGGGTCAAAGAGGAAAAAGAAAATATTCTTGTTCTTGAAAACGTCTGGACTGCTCCCGAATTTGAACCCTACAGAGATGAAGCCGACCACCCCATTCAGATGGAAGCCAAAGAGAAAATTATTTTCACGGATATTTCTGCTGTCAAGTGGAATGAGACCATATTTACCAAAAATGACGTGGAAGAAGGTTTTTCTGCCGGCTGGCTGATTGGTTTTTCGTTGGGGATAATGTATGCAATTCTCTTTGATGATTGGGCAATTGGTATGGGAATCGGGCTTTGTCTGGGGCTGTGTTTCGGGTCAGCCGGAAAAAGTGAACTCGTTCAGATTGACAAGAATAAAGAAACTTCACAGAAAAAGGATGATGTGTAATGCCGTTATATAATCACCTCAAAGAAATGCGGGCAAGATTGGGTGTGAATCAAGCTGAAATGGGGAAACTCGTGGGAACATCAAGGCAGACCATCAGCCAGATTGAACGGGGAGATTATTCTCCCTCCGTCACGCTTGCCCTGAAAATTGCAAAGGTCTGCCATGTCAAAGTAGAAGATATTTTCGAGTATGAGGAGGATGAATGATGAAAAAAGATGAAAGAAAACTGCTTTTAATTTTGTTGGGTACAATTCTGGTTTGTTACCATGTGGGCTATGGTGTCGGGCGACTTATCGGCAAAGTAGACACAAGCGCATTACTGGAAAGCATTTCGGGCGAAACCTCAGGATTGATTTTCAGTATCTTGTATGCGGTGGTCTGGCTGGTGGGAATTCCTCTCATGATTATTGGCTATTGCAAGGCGAAAAAAGCCGTTGACAAATGGGACGGCGAAAACGAGGATGAACTCGACAACATCGAAAAATTGATGAATTCGCCCATGATTAGCAGTTCTATCTTGATGATTCTGAACATTTGCTTATTTTCATGTACATTATATTTTGTGGACACATTGCCGAACTTGAATATTATTTTAACATTTGCATTACTAATCACAGGAATGATTCTCTGTACCGTTGTACCGAAACTGACCGTTGACCTTGAAAAACGGCTCAACCCCGAAAAAGAAGGTTCTGTGTTGGATTTTCATTTTGAACAGCAATGGATGAATTCCAGCGACGAGGCACAAAAATTGATTGTTTACAAGTCTGGCTATGCAGGATATAAAGCAGGGAATTTTGCTTGTATGATAATGTGGCTGATTAGTTTTGTATCGGGGTTTGCATTTCATACCGGAATCATGCCGACAATTTGTGTATGTGCCATCTGGTTGGTCATGGTGATTGCCAATGTGCGTGAAAATGTGAAATTGGAAAAATAATAAAAACCGCCTTCTCTTTTTCGAGAAAGGCGGTTTTTTTGATATGGTTTGATTTGTGAGTAATTGTTTTTATTGATGATGAAATTAACCGAAATAGCGTTTCAGCAGACCTTCAAAAGCCTTGCCGTGACGTGCTTCATCTCTTGCCATTTCGTGGACAGTATCGTGAATTGCATCCAAATTCAATTCCTTTGCACGCTTGGCAAGTTTGAGCTTGCCTTCGGTTGCACCTTGTTCAGCCAACATCCGGACACGGAGATTCTCTTCCGTAGAGGGGGAAACAATATCGCCCAACAATTCAGCGAATTTTGCAGCGTGTTCCGCTTCTTCAAATGCAGCCTTTTCCCAGTACATTCCGATTTCCGGATAGCCCTCACGGAATGCCACACGAGCCATAGCAAGATACATTCCCACTTCTGTGCATTCGCCTGTAAAGTTGGAACGCAAGCCCTCTAAGATTTCGGGGTCGGTCACAGCCTTTGCAACGCCGAGGACGTGTTCACAAGCGAATTCAAGCTTTGTGTCCTTTTCCTTGACAATGAACTTTTCACCAGATACACCACACTGCGGACATTTTTCCGGCGGTTCAGTACCTTCATGAACATATCCGCAGACAGGACAGACATAAGTCTTGACCTCTTTTTCTTCTTCCTTGACAATGAATTTGTCTCCAGCTACACCGCACTGAGGGCATTTTTCCGGCGGTTCTTCGCCTTCGTGGACATAACCGCAAACAGGACAGACGTATTTTTTCATTTGTAAAATCCTCCTTAAATTCAGATAATATCTATTATAACATTTTTCTGAAATTTTGTCAAGTACTTATCAGAAATTTGTTTGCAATTCACAAATTTCAGAAGAAATTTTCTACAAAGAGATATTTTCCGTAATGTCCGGCAGATGTCCAGTATTCCAGTTTTTCAAGAATCAACTGCTTTGAGTCCGATTCGAACACGTCAAGCGGAGTGTCAAAAGGTCTTTCTTCGGTCATATCCACAAGGAAGAGCTGATATTTTCCATTGATGTCCATGTCAGGATACCAGCCCAAATCAATCAGGAGATTTTGATATTCCAATTGCAATAAATCTTCCACCAATTCAAAGACATATTCTGCGCCGTCTTTTTGTGGGTCATATTCGGAGAAATGATTATATTTGACCGTCCATCCGGCAGGAATGCGGAGGGGCTGTAATTTGAACTGTTTCCATAGGATTTTTTCTCCGTCATCATTCACGAAAACTCCACATTCTGGGCATTCAGCACCTTCATGAACGTATCCGCAGTTAGGACAGATATATTGTTTCATTTGTAACATCCCCTTTGAATTTTAATTTCTTTGATAAATCAGAATTTAAAAGTATTAGTCTAAATAAAAAGTCGCTGCTCTGATTCTGTTATCCAAATAATCCTTATAGATACCCTTTTTATAATCATTATAGATACCATTTTTTATTCCGATTTTTCTGACAGTATCAAGTAATTTTTTTGACTTGAGTTTTTCGGTTATATCCTCGAGTACCTCTAATGTATATAAAAATTCTTTTGGTTCAAGCTCATTCAATAATGCAATAGTTTCATCTTCATTTTTTGTAAGTTCTTCTGTCATTGGAATCCAAAAATCGCCTTCAGGGTCAGGGTACATTCCATTTGGACTACATTCTCTAATTCCGATATACCGTGAAAGAAGCATATGAACCCTTTGTTTATCAATCATAGTTATTTACCTCTAAATTTCGATTTATTTTTTATCTTTCATCATTTTAATCATTTTATAGGCGAAAATTTCAATAGAAATCAGACCAATCAAGCAACCCCCGACAATCCACGGAACTTTATTATTACTGGTTTTTTCGGGAACTTCGGGAGTAGTACGCTCATCAGCGGAACTATCAGAATTTCCGGCATTGGCGGAAGTTTCAGCGACTTCATTGACTTCTGACGGAGTAACGGCATTTTCTGCAACGGAGCTGTCATTTTGTGCAGAGGTAGGAGCAGAGGAGGTTTCCGCTGGAGTGGTGGACGGGGCGGAATTATCAACGGAATTGGAAGAATCGGGGTTGGATGTGCCGTTTCCGCCGTCATTCGTTCCCATGGATGCATGACCGGCAATAATTCCCTCATTCTGTTCCAACAGATAAGCTGTCACCCATGCAAGTGGTGTATTCCAGTTGATGGTACATTCATTGACAGACCATGCTTCAATGTGGTCTAAGTAGCATTTCTGCGGGGCAATCTGTCCTTTTTTCCAGCCTGAACCTCTGACCCACGGGTCTTCCATGCCGGAATTACAACCGCCTACCAGCACCCCACAAGGGGCTTTCGGGAAATTGTCAGACAGCAGATTCGACCACCATCTATGATGCGGATACTGTACGCTGTGCGTTCCGTAGCCTGTCACATAGGAATAATCCATCGGATTCCGCCCAAGCAAATAATCCATTGCACCAGAAACACCGCTCAAAAAGTCCGTGTTCCTGCTGAGGTCATACGCATAAGCCATGATAATGGCATTGTCTGCTACAAAGGAATTTGACCCCCACACATAGCCTTTGTCGCTGTCATCATAACTGATGGTACTTTGACCATAGGGAATGCCGTAGCCCTGTTTATTTTCCAGATTCAGGAAATACGTTCCGGCAGATGTAATATTGTCTTCGAGGGTAGAGGCTTCCTGTTCAGTGAGTTTCTCCTTGTTGAGAATCATGGTTAATGAACCCAATGAGGCAGTATGCCCCCAGTCGAAACTACCCACAACTCCCACAGATTCACCGCCGTTTAATGCCGTCGGGACTTCCAGAAAATGGGTAGAATTCTGCATATCTTTGTAATAGCGGTCTTCGCCAATGGATGTATACAATTCACAAGCCGCCCAATAAAATTCATCTGTTGCATCATCATCCCCATACGCACCGCCCCCAATGGACTCGTCAAGAGGTGCATACATATCGGGGTGATTTTTGGCGGCATCATAGGCATTTCGTGCAGCGGTCAGGCACTGTTCCGCAAAAGTGGGGTCAATATCTTTCCAAAGACGAT
>OCVV011350507.1_pt1 | contig 11639 bp, 12 predicted proteins | sample 1539721 | NCBI WGS metagenome assembly OCVV01 (sample SAMN02144230, study PRJEB22623) | gut metagenome | biome: sheep rumen | host: Ovis aries | place: New Zealand | reverse complement strand
GATTGGCAATTTCTCGCCACGAGCCAGAGCCTCAGTCATAACCTTGTGTGCAGCATCACGGGCACTGTAAATAGTACCGGTAATAAGCACGCTGTCGCCAGCACGGAGCTTGCGGGAATCCTCTTCTTTAAGAGGAGTAGTTATACGAATTGTCTCAGCCATTATATAAACCTCCTATATTAAAGAACACGATGGGAATGACGGCAAGCATGGCAGCAGATGGTAACTGCTACTGGCAGGCCGGCAATATGAGTAGGACCCCACTCGATGTTTACAGCCAATGCGGAAGTAGTACCGCCAAGCTGAGGACCGATACCGGTCTTGTTAATAAGGCCGAGGAGCTCGTTCTCCAGTGCAGCGTAATCAGGATGAGCATTACGCTCAGTAATTTTACGCATGAGAGCGCGCTTGGAAAGATAAGCAGCCTGATCCATAGTACCGCCGATACCTACACCAACAACCATTGGTGGGCATGGGTTGCAGCCTGCGTGCTGGATAATATCCAGAACAGCCTTCTTAACACCCTCAACGCCATCAGCAGGAACCAGCATCTTGATACCGCCCTTGTTCTCGGAACCAAAGCCCTTGCAGGTCAGCTCAATCTTAAGCTGATCGCCTGGTACAATCTTGGTATAAATAATAGCTGGTGTGTTGTTCTGAGTATTCTTACGGTCAAATAAAGGCTCAGCAACAACGGACTTGCGGAGATAACCCTCAGTGTAGCCCTTAGCAACGCCAGCGTTGATAGCTTCTGTCAGATCGCCACCCTCGATATGAAGATCCTGACCTACCTCAAGGAAAATAATGGTCATACCAGTATCCTGGCAGATAGGACGATCCTCAGCTCTAGCAATCTCAGAGTTGCGAATGATCTGATCAAGTACAACCTGACCAACTGGAGACTCCTCTGTCTCACGGCCCTTCTTAAGAGCTTCATACACGTCCTGAGGTAAATAGTAGGCAGCTTCCTTACACATCTGCGCTACTTCTGCTGTGATCTGTTCAACATTGATCGTACGCAAATTAAACCCTCCCTAATATAATAAAAAAATTACACTCGCATACATATCTCATATTATCATACTTTTAATATGCTTTCAAGCCAATAACCACAAGGGTTTAACCCCAAAAAGATGAATGGTATTCGTAATTTTTGCTTGGTTATCTGACAATTCAGTGATAATCAGTGTTTATAGAATATTTGCCTTATCATTAGCATATTTTACCGACCAAAAAAAATTTAAAACTTTTTTATTCCCGGCCAACTTTCCAAACTAAATCATAGCCCAAAATATCCTTTTCATAGGATATCAGTTCATCAGTGCCCTTTTCTGCCAATGCCAGTAAATTATCCATTTCTTCACGGCTAAACGGTCTGCCCTCGCCGGTCCCCTGAACCTCCACGAACTGGCCCATACCTGTACGCACCACATTCATGTCCACAATGCAGCTGGAGTCTTCCTCATAATTTAAATCAAGTACAGGCTCACCTGAGGCAGAAATTCCCACGCTGATGGCTGACAAGAAATCTTTTACAGGGAAAGGCTTAGTTCCGTCGTAAATGGTTGCACAGGCCTCCACCACTGCAATAAAGGCTCCTGTAATAGAAGCTGTACGAGTACCTCCATCAGCCTGGATAACATCACAATCAACAGTAACAGTTCTTTCTCCCAAAGCCTTCAAATCCATTACAGAACGCAGGCTGCGACCAATAAGACGCTGAATCTCCTGGGTACGGCCAGTCTGTTTTCCCCTGGCAGCCTCCCTGGAGGTACGGGTATTTGTAGCACTTGGCAACAGGGAATATTCCGCTGTAAGCCAGCCTTCACCAGTTCCCTTCAAAAAGCTGGGCACACGGTCCTCAATAGTGGCAGCACAAATCACCTTGGTATTCCCCATCTCAATAAGCACGGAGCCGGCTGGGTGAATCTGAAAATGACGGTTTATCTTGTATTTACGGAGCTGGTCATTCTTACGGCCATCTTTTCTTTCCATATTTTCCTCCTTAGAAAGCAAGATGAAAGCATACAGGCTTTCATCAGCCCTTACACGAAATCTAAAGTTCATCTGCATCCTTTGGATTTGATTCACTAAGATTTCTTAGCAAAAATCCCCGCCACCTATATGGGCGGCGGGGCACAAAAATCTTAACTGTTCTGTTCCTGATACTGTCTAAAGTTCTTGATAATAACAATCGGAGTCTTCTGTGAAGCATTACCAAAAGGATTATCAATCAGAAGATTAGCCGCCATAAGGCCATTAAGCCCCTTGGACTGGCCAACCACGCGGGAACGCTTCAAATCATTTACGTCAGCAATCAGACCGCCAAAGCAGCCCAGACGCTCCTTGAGCTGTTCAACAACCTTGTCAGGATCCTTCGGACCATAAACAATGTGCTTATCAAATGGTGGCATGGTACCGGTAACATCATCGATAAGAGCAGTCTGCTCACCACCCCACTTGTAAAAGAGACCCTTTAAGCCCACAATTTTTCCCAAAAAGCCAGCAAAAAGTGCACCGGCCACACGCCACTTGCCCTCCACATCCATCAAGGACTGCATGCCGTGTGGGGTGGCCAAGGAGCCATAATCAGGGATAAACCGGCAACAAAACTTTGCCACCTTGGTAATTTTCAAATCCTCAGGACGCACGGCACGACCCTGAGTAATAGCCACAACACTTTCCGCTACAGAAATAACATCATCAGGACCAATCTTGTCCTTGGTATAACGCTCTACTGTATCAATAATATCATCCTTATCAGTAAGAATTCTGGTAGGGATTGGAATCAGTTCAATTTTTGCATCATTACTCATGTCAAATGCCCTCCTTATGCTTCAACCAGTTCAGTGCCGACAAGTTTGGCGATTTCCGCTGCCGGTACCTCGATACGAACCTGACGGTAATGAGCCTCCATGCGGCCAGCTTCCAGCCAAATAATCAGGAAATTGAAGTCAGGCATCTTGGAAATGGCTTCCTTAATGGTCATGCCATGACGGGCAATGAGCTTAATCTGGGCCTTAATGGTAGCGTGGTCAAGATTCTTCCCATACCCCTTCCGCTGAATGATATAAGCCTCAAAATAATCATCCTCACGGGGAGCGGACAGGAGCTCCGCATGACCTCTTGTTTCAACACCATCATACTGCTCATAAGGGAGCTGAGGACGAACGAGGCAGTCCATCATTACAGTACACTGCTTGCCCTCATTTACAAATTCAACATTGGTGCTGAAGGTCAGGCTATCCTCAGTCTGTTCATCCACTACAAAGGCACTACGGCTATCCTTCTTTGCAATTACATTCTCCACTCCTAAATGCATAAAATACAATTTCGTAAAAAGTACAATCAGAATTGCAACAGCGACTATACACAATAACACGGTTTCCATAAATTATACCTCCAACTGTTTGTATGCTTTATGATTAATCAGTCCAGCATTGCTTTTAATTTATTGTAGTAGGTTTCCGGCAAGCGGGTAATCTTGCCTGTGTCCATTGAAGTAAAAACATTCTGTGTCCTGCCAGTTACCAGCAGGGTATCATCAGATGCCCGCAAAATACGGTATGTAAAGGCCATCTTCGCTTTGGTAAGGGCTTCAGGGGTAGTTTCAATAATCAATTCATCATCAAATTTGGCAGAATTGACATATTTGGCACTAACCTCCGTAATCGGAAAAACATAACCATCATCCATAAGCTGATTCAGGGTAATGCCAGCCTCCCGAAGAAACTCCACACGACCGATTTCAAACCATCTGATGTAGTTGGAATGATGCACCACAGCCATGGCATCTGTGTCATAAAAGTTAACCTTGTGGCGTACTGTTGTAACCACAACATCATCTCCTCATTTTTCAATCTTCTACAACCCATTAAGAATAAAACTATACCAACTGAATGTCAAGGCGAAAATAAAACACCTGCACAAAAATGCACAGGTGTTGTACTAATATAAAATTTAAAAATCAATGGTCAACGTCAACAGGCTTAACCTTGGCACAGATTATAGCCATAACCACTGCCAAAATACCAGTTGCCGCAACCAAACCATACCAGCCGTTCATGGTATAACCATCCACCATATAGCCTACAAAGCTGGCACTGGCCACAATCAGCACATAAGGAATCTGAGTGCTTACATGGTCAAGGTGACTGCACTGGGCACCTGCAGAAGCCAAAATTGTCGTATCGGAAATAGGTGAAGCGTGGTCGCCACCTACTGCACCGGACAAAATTGCTGCCACAGTGATAGCCAGCATATTTGCATCATTTGGTCCAATAACAGCTACCGCAATAGGTATAAGAATGCCGAAGGTTCCCCATGAGGTTCCGGTGGCAAAGGCCAAAATAATAGCCACAACAAAGAAAATCACCGGCAGGAACATTACCACATCAGTGTTGGCACTTACCAGCATTCCCACATAACCGCCAAGATTAAGATACTTGTCACTGCAGATACCGGAAAGAGTCCAGGCAAAGCAGAGAATCAAATTTGCAGGAGTCATGGCCTTAAAGCCCTGTACAAAGGTTTCGCAGAAGGACTTAAAGGAAATAACCCTGCGTGGCAGATACAGCAGAGCAGTAAACACAAATGCAGTAAAGGAACCAAATACCAACCCCTTGGAGCTGTCACATTCCGCAAAGGCATCTGCAATGGTCTTGCCCTCATTGATACCACCAGTGTAAAGCATACCATATACACAGGCGGCAATAAGTACCAGCAATGGCAAAATCAAATCAATAATTCTACCATTTCCCAAAGGAGCTTCTTCCTCACTGTCCCGATATTCCTTTGGTACAATGAAGTGTTCCTGGTTCTTTTTCACATAAGCCGCCATGGAAAATACATCACGTTGGGAAGCTATGATGAAAACCATAAATACCATGGTCAAAAGGGCATAGAGGTTAAATGGTATAGTCTGCAAAAACAGGGAAAACCCATCGATTTCGCTGTTCTCAGGCAGGGAAGAGCCTACAGCTGCCGCCCAGCTGGATACTGGCGCCAGAATACAGATAGGTGCCGCAGTGGCATCAATAATGTAAGCCAGCTTGGCACGGGAAATCTTAAATTTATCCGTAATTGGACGCATTACAGTACCAACGGTGAGACAGTTAAAATAGTCATCGATAAAAATTACAATACCAAGGACAGCAGTCAAAAGCATTGCACTGCGACGTCCCTTGATGTTTTCTGCCGCCCACTCACCATAAGCCCGGGTGGCACCGGAGCGGGTAATAGCCGCCACAATAATACCCAGGATTACCAAAAAGACCAAGATATTGACATTGCCGCCAACCTTATCAGCCAGCACATCAAACATAGTCATAACGGCTTCAATAACATTGAAATTTGTATATAGCAAAGCACCGGAGAAAATACCGATAAGCAGTGACATATACACTTCCTTTGTCGCCAATGCCAGCACAATAGTGATTATAGGTGGCAATATTGACCATACAGATTCTACCATGTGTTTTTCCTACTTTCTTTTATTGAGAATAAATACTCATTTATTTTAATACAAAATACATTTTTTCTCAACTAAAAATATATATTTCGGATACCTAATATAACAATTAAGCATAACAAAAGTCCATTGACAGACAACATCAGGCAAAAATACCGGATTTCTTTACCTCATCCACAGCCCGCTGCATATCCTCCTCAGACTGTACCAGTGCCATACGAACATAGCCCTCTCCGGAAGGTCCAAAGGCACTGCCAGGGGTTACCAGCACCCCAGTCTTATCCAGCAAATCCTTGACAAAGGCTTCAGAATGCTCATAAGAGGCTGGAATCGGTGCCCATACAAACATAGTTCCAGGTGGCTTATCCATCTGCCAGCCAGCTTCAATAAGGCCATCACAAAGGACATCACGACGACGCTCGTAGGCTGCTCTGGTTTCCGCCACAATGGACTGATCCCCGGAAATTGCCTCAATAGCCGCCGCCTGAATCGGCAAAAACATTCCGTAATCCATATTTGATTTCAAAGTCTTTAGCATACCAACAACTTTGGAATTACCAAGGCAATAGCCTATACGGGCACCTGCCAGACCGTAGGTCTTGGACAGGGAGTTGAACTCCACACCGACCTCCTTGGCTCCAGGAAGCTCCAGAAAGCTACCCCATTCACGGCCGTCAAATACCAGCTCGCTATAAGCATTATCATGCAAAACAATGATGTCATATTTTTTAGCGAAGGCAATAAGCTCCTTGTAGAACTCTATTGGTGCCATAGCTGCTGTTGGATTATTAGGATAGGAAACCAGCATAAATTTGGCCTTACGTGCCACTTCCTCCGGAATATCCCCAAGCTGAATCACATAATCGTGCTCTTTTTTCTGAGGCATATAATAAAGCTCAGCCCCGGCAATGCGAGGACCATCTGCAAAAATTGGATAGCATGGATCCGGAACCATCATAATATCCCCTGGGTCCAAAATTGAAAGGGCAATATGAGCCAGTCCATCCTGAGAACCCAAAAGAGAGCAAATTTCCGTATCAGGATCCAAGGTTACATTGTAGCGACGTTGATACCACCGGGCCACAGCATCCAGCATAGCCTTTCTGTCAGAAATGGCATATACATAGTTGGCTGGATCCATTACGGCCTTGGCCATTGCTTCCATGATCCGTTTGGCAGGTGGAATATTAGGCGCACCGATACTCAGGTCAATGACATTTTTACCGGCAGCCACACGCTCCTTGCGCATTTCTGCCAATCTGGAGAATACCCCTTCTCCAAACTGTTCCATTCTTTTTGCAAATTCCATTATTATCACCCCAAAATTCTTGCTAAACGAAAAGGGCGAACCGAGATTCGCCCCTTGCATTATTTAATTATCATTTGAAGAGCTTACTTACAGAACCATTGTTGTAAATACAATCAATGAACTCAGCCAACATAGGAGCCAGAGAAATGGTTACAATCTTGTTGGAACGCTTCTCCGGAGCCAATGGAATAGTATTTGTAATAATAAGCTGCTTAATAACAGAGTCATTTATACGCTGTACAGCAGGATCAGTTAAAATACCATGGGAGCAGCAAGCATAAACCTCCTTGGCACCCAGCTTCTTCAGAGCCTTGGCACCCTCACACAGGGAACCAGCAGTATCAACCATATCATCAATCATGATACAGGTCTTGCCCTTAACCTCACCGATGAGGTTCATAACCTCTGCACAACCAGGACGTGGACGACGCTTCTCCACAATGGCAATGCCAACATCCAGCAAATCAGCCATTTTACGGGCACGGGTAACACCGCCAAGGTCAGGGGATACCACAATAGCATCCTCAAGATTAAGCCCCTTGAAATACTCAGCCATTGCAGGAGCAGCAGCCAAATGATCTACCGGAATATCAAAGAAGCCCTGAATCTGGCCGGCATGAAGGTCAACAGTAACTACGCGGTCCAAGCCAGCAGACTGCATCAAATTTGCAACCAGCTTTGCGGAAATAGGCTCACGGCCACGGGTCTTACGGTCCTGACGGGCATAAGCATAATAAGGAACTACGGCAGTTACGCTATGAGCAGATGCACGCTTACAAGCATCAGTCATAATGAGAAGCTCCATCAGATTCTCATTAACTGGCTGGCTGGTAGGCTGGATAATGAAGATATCCTTGCCGCGAATACTTTCACTGATCATAACCTGGATTTCACCGTTGTTGAAATGGCCCACCTGAGCCTCGATAAGGCTGATACCAAGGTGCTCGGCAATTTCCTGAGCCAGCTCCGGATTCGCATTACCAGCTAAAAGTCGCATGTTACTCTTTGCAGATTGTGACATTTTTTATAAAGCCTCCAAACTTTAATAAAACAAATTTCTTTGGGGGTAAATTTCCTACTAGGATTTCCCAGCAAAAAATTTCCGTATATATATTATCAGTAAACCACTGAAATATCCACTTTAATTTTTTCGTTTATCTGCCCATCCAGTTATATTTTTTTGGTGAGCCCTGGCAATAGCCAAATCAGAGGCTGGAATATCCTTGGTAATAGTGGAACCGGCACCAATATATGCGCCCTCGCCAACTGTTACAGGAGCCACCAGTGCTGTCTGGCAACCCACAAAGGCATTGTCACCAATGACAGTACGATGCTTGTTCTTGCCGTCGTAGTTAACGGTAACAGTACCACAGCCACAGTTTACATGGCTTCCCACATCAGCATCACCGATATACTGGAGATGAGGCAGCTTGGTACCCTCACCGATGTTGGAATTTTTAACCTCAACAAAGTTTCCGATATGAACGTCCTTGCCTATATGGGTATTAGGACGAAGATGAACATACGGGCCAAAATCAACGCCATCATCAACGATGCAGTCATGACCATAAGCGAAATGGCCTTTTACGCCATCCCCAATGGTAACATTGCTAAAGCGGCAGTTAGGACCGATTTCGCAATTTGCACCAATCTTAGTATTGCCCTCCAGCCAGGTGAAAGGATAAATCACTGTATCAGGGCCTACCTCAACGTCAGCATCCACAAAGGTACTGTCTGGGTCCATAAGGGTTACGCCGTTATCCATCAATTCTATATTCTTGCGACGACGGAGAATCTTCTCTGCCCCGGAAAGCTGAACACGGGAATTTATGCCCAAAGTGGATTCATAATCATCTGCAGCCACAGCCCAGATTTTCTCACCCTGCTCACGGAGAATGCCCAATACATCCGGAAGATAATATTCACCCTGGGCGTTATCACAGCCCACTTTCTCCAAGGCCTCAAACAACTCCTTGCACTCAAAGCAATAAATGCCGGAGTTTACCTCCTTAACCTGGCGCTCCTCCTCAGTGGCATCCTTCTGCTCAACGATACGGGCAACATCGCCCTCAGCCGTACGGATAATACGGCCATAACCAGTGGCATCCGGCATAATGGCAGTGAGCACAGTGGCCTTGGCACCGGCAGCCTTATGTCCTTCGTAGAGCTTGCTGATAAGATCAGCAGTAACCAGAGGAGTATCACCGCAAAGCACCATAACAGTTCCCTTCTCCTTGGAAAGAAGTGGTGCTGCCTGCTTTACTGCGTGACCAGTTCCCAGCTGCTCAGCCTGGACCACAAACTCAGCCTGGTCCCCAATAGCCTCCTTAACGGTGTCGCCACCAAAGCCCACGACCACAACATTGCGTTTGGAACCAGCCTTGGTTGCAGCATCAAGAACGTGCTGCAGCATAGACTTGCCCGCTACTTTATGTAAAACCTTTGGCAGCTTGGACTTCATTCTTGTGCCCTTGCCTGCCGCTAAAATTACTGTTACTAAATCCAGCATCAAAAATTGCCTCCAATATTTTTATATACAATTATTTTCCACGCTTCTTCATGACTTCCATGCTCTCCAAAAGAGTCTGCTCAGACTTTTCCATGTGATATTCAGCAGCTGCCCGTGCTTCTGCCACATCCCCCTGGGCTATGGCCTCCACAATGCGGCGATGCTCCTCCAGAGTTGCCTTCAGGCGGCCTGGAAAGGCCATGGAAGTGGAACGGAATCTGGTGAGCTGTTCACGAAGATTGAAAATTATACCTACCAAACGGGAATTGCGGCTTGCCTGATACAAAAGGTCATGGAACTCAGTATCGCACTCAACGATTTTGTCCATGTCATTTTCCTCAATGTATCCTCCAATGGCTACCAACAGGCGCTGTAATCTTTCCAGCTCCTCATCAGTAATGCGCTCTGCGGCCAAACCGCTGGCCAAAGAATCAAGGGAAGTACGGATTTCAAAAACCTCATTTACATCCCTGATGGACAGATTAGCCACATAGGTTCCACGGCGGGGCATCATAATAACATAGCCCTCCAGCTCCAGCTTGCGGATTGCTTCCCTTACAGGGGTACGGCTGACACCTAAATCCTCTGCTAGCTGGCTTTCCATAAGTCGTTCGCCGGGCTTCAATTTCCCCTTGCGAATAGCATCCCTGAGGGTTTCACAAACTACCTCACGTAGAGGCTGATAGCTATCCAATTTAATAGGTGATAATTTAGTGTCCATAATTAACCTCTATTTCTGCCAACAGTTTTCGCTGTAAAAACAGCCGCCTCATTATCTATATTTTTTATCGCTGCTGCCATTTTCTCTGCCACAGATACATCAGGAGCAATACCGAATACAGTTGGGCCGCTGCCTGACATCATACTGGCCAGTGCTCCCTTATTCAACATTTCCCTCTTATATCTGTCGATAATGTCATGCTTTTCTATAGTAACACTTTCCAGCACATTACACAACAATTTACTTGCAGATAAAATATCCCCCTGCTCTATAGCCCTTATCATGGCCTTATTATCAGGGTGAGGACCAGTATAGCCAGCATCGTAGGTCTTGTAGGCCCAAGCCGTGGATACTCCCACCTTTGGCTTGGCCAAGACTATGTCAACCTCCGGAAAATCCGGCAGACGCTCCAAAATCTCCCCCCGGCCAGTGGACAGCATGGTGCCCCCCATTATGCAGAAAGGGATATCGGAACCAAGACGTGCCCCTAACTCGCATAGCTTTTCCTCTGAAAGCTTCAACCCATAAAGCTGATTCATTCCCTTCAGAACAGCCGCCGCATCCGATGACCCCCCTGCCAGACCTGCGGCAATGGGGATATGCTTATCCAGGGTTATTTTCACCCCAGCATTAAGGCCCCGCTCCTCCATAAGAAGTGCAGCTGCCCGATAGCACAGATTGGTATTATCCGCAGGCAGGTCAGAGCCCGGAATTTCAAGCTCAATACCGCCATCTGTCTTTTCCATATACAGGTTATCGTGAAGACTTACCTCCTGCATAACCATAGCCACCTCATGGTAGCCGTCATCTCTGGTACCCAAAATATCCAGCGTCAGATTTATTTTTGCATTCGCCTGTATTTCGATTTTATCGGAACTCACTGTCCCCACTCCTTTAATTTATCTTTAAATATCCCAATGCAGATTGTCAGGATTTGGCGTAGCCTTGTCAATTTCTGACAAAATCCAGGAAATATTTTCATGGGTGGCAGCAAATGCCTTATCCAATCTCTTTTTATACTGTTCAGTAATCTCCATATTATGAAGCGCCATGTGCATATAATCCTTGGCCACAAGAGGAACACCACGCTCCGCCGCCAACTGGGCCTTGAAACGGTAACCATAATACAGATAGCTGTTATGTTCTATAGGAATATCCTTGAACACCTCAATACGCTCATCCACCTCAGCCTCAGCATCCTCAGTCTGCTTCATAAGATGCATAATATTCCAGCGCTGAGCCCAAAGCTCACCTCTAAGTATATATTTGTAAAGATAATCATAGGATTCTGCAGTTTCAATAGCCATATTGATGTGCTCAAGGGCCTTGTTGTAAATCTTCTGATCCTTCTCCACCTGACTAAGGTGCTGGAGGGCGTAAGCCTTCTCCTCCACATCCTGACTATTTTCCTCGTCCGGCTCCACATCCAACACAGACATAAACAGCTCCTTGGCAGCATCCAGACGATTAAATTCCGGCATGGCCAGGAAATGACCTAAACGGGCACGACAATGCCAGTCATCATAGCCATTGGCAAAAAGCTCCCGGGGTGGACGGGCTGTATTGTCAAGAACAATATTTACTAATTCTGAAAATTCTTCTTTATCCATAAAAATATAACTCCTTATAT
>OCVV011108307.1_pt1 | contig 11641 bp, 5 predicted proteins | sample 1539721 | NCBI WGS metagenome assembly OCVV01 (sample SAMN02144230, study PRJEB22623) | gut metagenome | biome: sheep rumen | host: Ovis aries | place: New Zealand | reverse complement strand
CCCGCAAGCCGCTATCGTCCGGCTTGGCGAACTCTTTTTCTAATCCCTTGGCAGGCTCTATTCATTAGCTTGTTTTTTTCTTGCACTATTTTTCTTTGCGGTCAAGGCATGATAAACTTTAAGCAAATGTACGTCGCGATGGCGGTGCAGGTTTTTCCCTGCCGAACTCTTTTCTTAACTCCTTGGCATTCTCTTATAAATAGCTTATAAATCATCGGAGACGCCGATACCTTACCTATTCCCTGTTCCCTTTTACCTAAAAAAAGAACCGCCCGTGAGTGGTCTCGCTCACGGGCAGTCTCCTGCTCTGCACCTTAAACGTCATCTGCCGATATCGTATGCACAACGTTCTCAGTGCGAATGGGGGCTTATTTAAGGCATAAGACATTATTTCTCATTTTCGCTGTAGCCTGCTCTCATCTCATATACGGCTTCATCGGTATCAGCATCATAGATGATCACTCTGTATGCATCGTTCGGGTTATCTGTATCCATTCTGTATTCTATCTTATCAAACGGCAGACTAAAGTATATATTTGTGATACCTTCACCTGTATGCGTTCCGCAGCCTGCATCACCCGGGGTATCGTCACCGTTGTCATAAACAATGAGATAGTATTCCTTTCCGTTCGCATTGAACGGTATCTTTGAATCATAGAAGTTATCGGTCCTGAACTTCGCTTCAAACGGCATAGCAATAGCAAAGGTAACATTTCTTGCTACTGTCGGCTTTTCGACCGACAACGCCAGAGGATCATCATCTGTATAACAGATAAGCTCTGACGTATAGCCCGTTGCTATATCAAGGAAATACCATTCCTCCTGCGTCATATTCTCAATGCTCTTATCATATTGCTTTTCATACTGCTCTTTGATGTTGCGGTAAAGCTGATTGGGCTCTTCCTCAAAGAGAACTACAGCAGCCTCGGCATAGGCATTGTTTTGTATCATATACTCACCTGTCGGCAAACGATCCAGACTGTAGTTAGCTATCGCCGCTTCAATGACAGTTCCGCTCTGACAGTAATCTGCTGTCGGGTGGAAAACACTGTCTGTATTCTCATAGGTGAAATTCTTGCAGTCGCCCTTGAAGTTCAGCGTTATAACATCGCCCGTGTTCGGCTTTTTGTAGTCACCGTCAAGTGCAAGCATAATGCTGGAGGTTGTGTCCGTCTTGATAACGGTTCCCCTCACTATATGGGAGAGTGGAATAAACTCCCTCAGCTTTGCCATAGCCTGCTTTTCTCCGACATATACTCTCTCCTTCGGTTTGCTGTCTGCTTTCTCCTGTTCTGATCCTGTATCCTTCCAGCGTGAATATTTATCCACAGTGCTTGCCGCTGCCATAGGCTCATCGTGGCTGCTGTCATCTTTATCGAGCTTTGATATGCGGTTCATTGTAAATATCCAGCCGCCCAGAAGCACTATTGCCAGCACCGCAGCGACAACTCCCATAGTCTTCGGAGTTTTCACCTTAACACGCTCTGTCTTTGTATGTGCGAGTGCGTTCTGCTTCCAGCTATCGGGTGTTTTTATAAGGTCAAAGCTGTTTTTTATATCCATTTTGCATCCTCCTTTCAGAGTATATCCTTCAGCTTTTGCCGAGCTCTTCTCAGCCGTGTTTTCACAGTGTTCTCCCCGATAAGGAGCGCCTGTGCTATCTCCGTGACAGACATATCCTCATAATAATAAAGGTATATCACATCACGGTACTTCGGGCTGAGCGACCAGACAGCATCAAGAGTTTCAATTCCGGACTTGTCCTCTGCTGCTATCTCCAGCTCGTCAAGGCTGACAGTCGTTCTTCTGAGCCTTTTTCTCATAAGGCTGTGACACTCATTCAGACAGACCCTTATAAGCCATGCCTTCGGGCTGTCAACAACACCCCTGCCCAGTGCCTCATAAAGCTTGAAGAACGTATTCTGATAACAATCCTCCGCATCCCATACGCTTGCCGAGTGCATCACGCAGAGCCTTGTCACCATATCGGAATATTTCTCCACAAGCTTTGTGTAGTACATCTCTGCCGAGAGGTCTTTTTCCGTGCTCTGCATTTTCTCACTCCTGTCATCGGGATTTCGGGGACTTCTATAATATAAGACGCCCGAGAACACAAAAAAGTTTCAAAAAAATCCCGACCCACCTAAAAAAGTGAGTCGGGAAAAAGGACTTAGATAAACGGATCAGTCAGTGGATGAGGCATAGTCTCATTCTTAACTACCTGAACGTTGTTGTAAACGTCCATACCTGTACCTGCAGGGATAAGCTTACCGATGATAACATTCTCTTTAAGACCGAGAAGCTTATCAGTCTTTCCTCTGATAGCAGCGTCGGTAAGAGCCTTAGTGGTCTCCTGGAACGAAGCTGCCGACAGGAACGAATCAGAGTAGCTTGCAGCCTTTGTGATACCCTGAAGCACAGGGCTTGTAACGATGAGCTTAGCGCTCTCGTCGCCTGCATCGATCTGCTTCTGAATTTCTTCATTAAGTCTTGCGATTTCAGCTCTCTCAACGAGCGCACCGGGCAGCAGGTAGCTTGAACCGGCGTCCTCTACCTTTACCTTTCTCATCATCTGTCTGATGATAACCTCGATATGCTTATCGTTGATGTCAACACCCTGCTGACCGTAAACCTTCTGAACCTCGGTAACGATGTAGTTCTGAACAGCCTTTACACCGTTTACAGCCAGAATATCAGCAGGATTGATAGAGCCCTCAGTCAGCGGATCTCCGGCCTTCACTGTCTGACCCTCACGCACCTTGATCTTGTAGCCGTAAGGAATTGTGTAGCTCTCCTGCTCGGGATTCTCGGTATCCTCGCTTGTAACGGTAACCTGCTTGGTCTTCTTGACCTCTTCTATGCGGACAATACCGCCGATCTTTGTGATGATAGCAGCACCCTTAGGTCTTCTGCTCTCGAAAAGCTCCTCAACACGGGGAAGACCCTGTGTAATATCCTCACCCGATGCAACTCCTCCTGTATGGAAGGTTCTCATCGTAAGCTGGGTACCAGGCTCACCGATGGACTGAGCAGAGATAACTCCGACTGTCTCACCGACCTGAACAAGGTTGCCGTTTGCAAGGTTAGCACCGTAGCACTTAGCGCATACACCGTAAGGTGCATTACACTGCAGTACCGAACGGATAGCGATAGAGCTCTTGCCCTGCTCCTCAAGTGCCTCAACAATTCTCTCAGCGTCATGCTGATTGATAAGCTTAGACTTGGAGCAGATATTCTCACCTGTCTTAGGATCCTTAAGGTCCTCAACAAGGAATCTTCCGATAAGTCTCTGCTCGAAATGCTCGATAATTTCGTTTCCGTTTTTAAGCTCGAACACATCAATACCCGACTTAGTTCCGCAGTCTTCCATTCTGATGATAACGTCCTGAGAAACGTCAACAAGACGTCTGGTAAGGTAACCCGAGTCAGCGGTTCTGAGCGCTGTATCGGCCAGACCCTTACGGGCACCACGGGATGCGATAAAGTATTCCAGAATGTTAAGACCTTCACGGTAGTTAGCTCTGATAGGCATCTCAATTGTAGCACCCGAGGTATTAGCGATAAGTCCTCTCATACCTGCGAGCTGTCTGATCTGCGAGATCGAACCACGGGCTCCCGAATCAGCCATCATGTTGATCGGGTTATACGGGTCAAAGTTCTCTTTCAGAGCATCTGTAACTTCGTTTGTAGCCTTGTCCCATACGTCGATGAACTTTCTGGATTTCTCTTCTCTTGACAGATAACCTCTCTTATACTGCTTGTCGAGCTTATCTACCATAGCATCAGCTCTTGCGAGGATATCCTTCTTAGCCTCAGGGATAGTAGCATCACACACAGCAACAGTGATAGCCGACTTGGTCGAATATCTGTAGCCAAGGCTCTTGATGTCATCAAGCACCTCAGAGGTCTTTGTAGTGCCGTGCTTCTGGATACATCTGTCGATGATGTTTGAGAGCTCGCCCTTCTTAACAAGGAAGGAGATCTCCAGCTCGAACTGCTGTTCAGACTTTGTTCTGTCAACAAATCCGAGATCCTGAGGAATAATAGCGTTAAATATCAGTCTTCCGACAGTAGCATCAATAATCTTTGATACCTGCTTGTCGCCGATCTGTCTTGTAATTCTGACCTTGATAGCCGAGTGCAGAGATACGAGCTTCTGGTCATAAGCCATAATAGCCTCGTTTACATCTCTGAACACCTTGCCCTCGCCCGGCTCTCCGTCTTTCTTGAGTGTCAGGTAGTACGAGCCAAGTATCATATCCTGAGTAGGAACAGCCACAGGGCGTCCGTCGGCAGGCTTCAGAAGGTTATTAGCCGCAAGCATGAGGAATCTTGCCTCAGCCTGAGCCTCTGCCGAGATAGGCAGATGCACAGCCATCTGGTCTCCGTCGAAGTCAGCGTTGAAGGCTGTACATACCAGCGGGTGAAGCTTGATAGCTCTGCCCTCTACGAGTATCGGCTCAAATGCCTGAATACCGAGTCTGTGAAGTGTAGGCGCACGGTTGAGCATTACGGGGTGATTCTTGATAACATTTTCAAGAGCGTCCCAGACGCCGTCCTCTGCTCTGTCTACTTTCTTTCTTGCAGACTTGATGTTTATCTGGGGATCAGTATCAACGAGTCTCTTCATAACGAAGGGCTTGAAGAGCTCAAGTGCCATCTCCTTAGGCAGACCGCACTGATACATTTTAAGCTCAGGACCTACGACGATAACCGAACGTCCCGAATAGTCAACACGCTTACCGAGCAGGTTCTGACGGAAACGTCCCTGCTTACCTTTAAGCATATCGGACAGAGACTTGAACGCTCTGTTATTAGGACCTGTAACAGGTCTGCCGTGTCTGCCGTTGTCGATAAGAGCGTCAACAGCTTCCTGGAGCATTCTCTTCTCGTTTCTTACGATAATGTCAGGAGCTTCAAGCTCAAGCATTCTCTTCAGTCTGTTATTTCTGTTAATGACTCTTCTGTAAAGGTCATTAAGGTCACTTGTAGCATATCTTCCGCCGTCGAGCATAACCATAGGTCTGATATCGGGCGGGATAACGGGAACAACGTCGAGTATCATCCACTCAGGGCGGTTGCCCGAGGTCCTGAACGCTTCAACGATCTCAAGTCTCTTGAGAAGCTTTATCCTCTTCTGGCTTGAGGGCATATCAGCAAGCTCAGCCTTGAGCTCATTTGAGAGCTTTTCAAGGTCGATCTCTTTAAGGAGCTCCTTGATAGCCTCAGCGCCCATGCCTGCCTTGAAGTCTTCCTCGTCATACTTTTCAAGCATTTCGGAGTATTCCTTCTCAGTCAGTATCTGACCCTTCATAAGCTCAGTCTTGCCGGGGTCGATAACGATATACTTTGTGAAGTAAAGAACCTCTTCAAGTCTCTTTGAGGTGATCTCCAGCATCTGACCTATCCTTGACGGAGTAGTCTTGAAATACCAGATATGCGACACAGGTGCGGCAAGCTCAATGTGACCCATTCTCTCACGGCGCACCTTGGCTCTTGTTACCTCAACTCCGCACTTCTCGCAGACCTTGCCCTTGAAGCGGATCTTCTTATACTTACCGCAGTGACACTCCCAGTCCTTTGACGGTCCGAAAATCTTTTCGCAGAAAAGACCGTCCTTTTCAGGCTTCTGTGTGCGGTAATTTATGGTCTCAGGTCTTGTTACCACGCCGTATGACCACTCACGGATCATTTCAGGTGATGCAAGGCCTATCTTAATTGATGCAAATTCATTGAATTCCAACAGCAGTACCCTCTTCCTGTTATATTGTCGGTTAAAATCTTACTTATTCGTCGAGCAGATCAATACTATCGTCAATGCCGTCAGAGCCGCCGAGATCAAGCTCGGAAACTCCGTCCTCGTCCTCAGCCATAAAGCCCTCGTCGAGGTCTCCGTCATCTACGCTGAAGTCGATCTTCTCCTCTTCCATAGCAGGCTGAGGAATAAAATCGTCATCGTCATCGAAGGTCTGCTTGAGGTCGATCTCCTCATTATTAATGTTGAGCACTCTGATATCGAGACCCAGTGACTGGAGCTCCTTGACAAGCACTCTGAACGCCTCAGGGATACCGGGCTTCGGAACGTTCTGACCCTTAACGATAGCCTCGTATGTCTTAACACGGCCTACAGTATCGTCTGACTTGACAGTCAGGATCTCCTGAAGTGTGTAAGCAGCACCGTAAGCCTCAAGAGCCCAGACCTCCATCTCACCGAATCTCTGGCCGCCGAACTGAGCTTTACCGCCGAGAGGCTGCTGAGTAACCAGTGAATAAGGTCCAACGGAACGTGCATGGATCTTATCGTCAACAAGGTGGTGGAGCTTGAGGTAATACATATAGCCGACCGTAACCTTGTTATCGAACTTCTCGCCTGTTCTTCCGTCATATACAGTGAACTTTCCGTCCTCGCTCATGGAGATAGCATTCGGGTTGATTACCTCGTCCATAGTTCCGAGGGTGAACGGATCGTCTTTATGCTCTAAATAGTTCTGCTGTGCCATTCTGAAGCACTCACGGATATCAGCCTCGTGAGCACCGTCGAATACAGGAGTCATTATCTTCCAGCCAAGTGCCTTTGCAGCCATACCAAGGTGAACCTCAAGCACCTGACCGATATTCATACGTGAAGGTACGCCCAGAGGGTTAAGGCAGATATCGAGAGGAGTTCCGTCCTCGAGGAACGGCATATCCTCCTGAGGGAGTATGCGTGAAACGACACCCTTGTTTCCGTGACGTCCTGCCATTTTGTCTCCGACAGAGATCTTTCTCTTCTGAGCAATATAGCATCTTACAAGCTGATTTACACCGGGAGCAAGCTCCTCGCTGTTTTCTCTTGTAAACACCTTAACGTCAATAATTGTACCTGCTTCGCCGTGAGGCACTTTAAGGGAGTTATCCCTTACCTCTCTTGCCTTCTCACCGAAGATAGCTCTCAGCAGTCTCTCCTCAGCGGTAAGCTCGGTCTCTCCCTTAGGTGTAACCTTACCAACGAGAATATCGCCTGAACGAACCTCAGCACCGATTCTGATAATACCGTCTTCGTCAAGGTCCTTCAGAGCTTCCTCACCTACGTTCGGAATATCTCTTGTAATCTCCTCAGGTCCGAGTTTTGTATCTCTTGCCTCAGTCTCGTATTCTTCAATATGAATAGATGTGTACTTATCCTGCTTTACAAGGTTTTCGTTCAGAAGAACGGCGTCCTCGTAGTTGTAGCCTTCCCATGTCATGAAGCCGATAAGGGCGTTCTTACCGAGGGAGAGCTCTCCGTTTGCAGTAGCAGGGCCGTCACCGATGATCTGGTGAGCCTCAACTCTTTCGCCCTTCTCGACGATAGGTCTCTGGTTTGTGCAAGTACCTGCATTTGATCTCTTGAACTTAGTCAGCTCATAGGTCCTGAGTGAGCCGCTGTCCTCACGGATAACGATCTTGTCGGCATCGACGTTCTCAACGATACCGCCTTCCTTGGCAACTACAGCAACACCCGAATCCAGACAAGCCTTATACTCCATACCTGTACCTACGATAGGGGACTCTGTTTTAAGGAGAGGCACAGCCTGTCTCTGCATGTTAGAGCCCATCAGCGCACGGTTAGCGTCATCGTTCTCAAGGAACGGAATACAAGCCGTAGCGACAGACACTACCATCTTAGGAGATACATCCATAAAGTCGATTCTCTCTCTTTCGATCTCAAGAATCTGATCTCTGTATCTTCCGTTTACCTTAGCTCTTGCAAACTTGTTATCCTCAGTCAGAGGCTCATTTGCCTGAGCTACCATATAGTTATCCTCGACATCGGCAGTCATGTAAACTACCTCGTCGGTAACGACTCCCGTCTTCTTGTCAACTCTTCTGTAAGGAGCTTCAATAAAGCCGTACTGATTAATTCTTGCGAAAGAAGCAAGATAGGAGATAAGTCCGATGTTAGGTCCTTCAGGAGTCTCGATCGGGCACATTCTTCCGTAGTGAGTATAGTGAACGTCACGAACCTCAAATCCTGCACGGTCTCTTGAAAGACCTCCGGGTCCGAGGGCTGAAAGACGTCTCTTGTGAGTAAGCTCAGCCAGAGGGTTATTCTGATCCATGAACTGCGACAAAGGAGACGATCCGAAGAACTCTCTGATAGCGGCAGTGATAGGTCTGATATTAATAAGAGCAGTAGGAGTGATTACCTCAGTACCCTGAGTCTGAATGTTCATTCTCTCACGGACAACTCTTTCCATTCTTGTGAAGCCTATCCTGAACTGATTCTGGAGAAGCTCACCTACAGAACGGATACGTCTGTTTCCGAGGTGGTCGATATCATCAACAGTGCCGACGCCCTCACAAAGATTAAGGAAGTAAGAAACAGTAGCCACAATATCATCAATTGTGATATGCTTAGGAACGAGCTCATCAGCTCTTTCTCTTACAGCGTCCTTTATCTCTTCCTCATTCTCGGCATTCTCAAGAATATCCTTCAGAACGGCAAAGGAAACCTTCTCGTTTACTCCGTACTCGGAAGCGTCAAAGTCGATAAAGTTTTCAATATCGACCATTCCGTTGCCGATGATCTTGACCTCAACGTCCTCAAGCTTAGTGATAGCCTCACCTGCAGCAGAGGTCATGTGCTCCTTGACCTCAACCTTGACGTATGCTTCCATAACGCCCTTGTTCTCGATCTCCATAGCACGGTCGAAGTTGATAAGCTCGCCCTCGGCAGCTAAAATCTCACCTGTCATAGGATCAGCGATCGGGCGTGACAGTCTGTGCCCCGAAAGTCTTGAGCCTATGCCCAGCTTCTTATTATACTTATATCTTCCGAATCTTGAAAGGTCATATCTCTTTGCATCAAAGAACAGATTGTTAAGGTGTGTCACAGAGGACTCAACTGTAGGAGGCTCACCCGGACGAAGCTTTCTGTAAACCTCAAGCAGAGCCTCTTCCTTATTAGCAGTCTGATCCTTCTGCATGATAGTCTGGGTCAGTCTCTCATCAGGTCCGAATACCTCTTCGATCTCCTCGTTAGTGCCGATTCCGAGAGCTCTGATAAATGTAGTAAGCGGTATCTTTCTGTTCTTGTCTATTCTTACATAAACAACATCGTTGGAGTCCATCTCATACTCAAGCCATGCGCCCCTGTTAGGGATAACAGTGGTCTTGAACAGATCCTTACCTGTCTTGTCCTTGTCGAAGTCATAGTAAACTCCCGGCGAACGAACAAGCTGAGATACGATAACACGCTCAGCACCGTTGATGACAAAGGTTCCGCTGTCGGTCATCTTCGGGATATCTCCCATGTAGACCTCGGACTCCTTGATCTCACCTGTCTCCGTGTTATTGAGCCTTGCCGTTACTCTGAGCGGTACAGCATAAGTCACGTCTCTTGACTTGCACTCCGCAACAGAATACTTTGCCTCTTCGTCGAACCTGTATCCGACAAAAGTAAGCTCCAGATTTCCGTTGTAGTCGGTAATCGTGGATATGTCTCTGAAGACTTCCTTCAGACCTTCGTCGAGGAACCATTGATAAGAATTCTTCTGCACCTCAATAAGGTTTGGCATCTCCAGAACCTCATTGATCTTTGCAAAGCTTTTTCTGGTATTCTTACCAAGCTTCACGTCCTTGACATTCACCATAGGCTTGATCACTCCTTGAATATATTTGACCGCATCATTTTCCCCTTTATATAAGGTGTCGAAGACTGCCTTATCCGTAAAAAGGGGCATAAAACGCTATTATGATACATTATAAAATTATACGCTTATTTCAAGCCTTTGTCAAGGATTTTTCATCACTTGAAAGTCCCTTAAATCAAATTTCTACGATTTAGCCAAAAATCACCGGTTTTCAAGTCGAAAGTTCTACTATTACCATTCTGTTAGCGTTTCGTAACTTTTTATTTAACCCAATATTAAGATTGTAACATTCTGGAAATTGCAGCAATCCCTTTCCAAAGCTGGATTTCCGGAAAGAAAATATATCAAAAAATCTCGTCATTTTTTACAAAAAAGCTTGAATATCAGAGCATAATATGTTATAATCAGTATAGCTGTAAAAAGATATATTTCAAGGAGGATAACTATGAACTGCACACATTTCAGAAGCTTCTACCCTTCTGCCGACGGAGTTCACAATATTGCTTACTATGTTCGCTTCCCGATAGGCGAGGTAAGGGGCATTGTTCAGATCGTTCACGGAATGTGCGAATATTTTGAAAGATACGATAATTTTGCTGAGTATCTCACAGGACTGGGCTTTCTTGTCTGCGGAAATGACCACCTCGGTCACGGACAGAGCGTTGACAGCGAAGATGATTACGGCTACTTCTCGCCCGAAAATGGCTGGGAGAACTGCGTCAGCGATATGTACAAGCTCACAAGCATAATGAAAAAATCATATCCCGATGTGCCGTACTTTATGTTCTGCCACAGTATGGGAAGCTTCCTGGGCAGAGCTTATGCAGTAAAGCACAGAAAGACCCTGGACGGCATTATTATCTGCGGTACAGGCTCGGGAGTTGCCGGCACGCCTGCTCTGCTGACGGCATCAGCCTCAATGAAGAAAATCAAGGGCGAACGCCACAGGAGCAAAACGCTCACCATGCTAGCCTTCGGTCAGTACAACAGCAGGATAGAAAACCCGAACTCTCCCCGTGACTGGGTCTCCAGAGATGAGAAGATAGTTAAAAAATATGAGAATGATCCTCTCTGCACATTTATGTTTACAATAAACGGCTATGAGAATCTCTCAAAGGTGCTTTACTATGTAAATAATGAAAAGTGGTTTGAGAATTATCCCAAGACTCTTCCGACCTTCCTCATTGCAGGCACTGCCGACCCTGTCGGCAGCTGGGGCGAGGGTGTAAAGAAGGTCTATGAGCAAATGGAAGAGCAGGACTGTAATGTCGAGATGAAGCTCTATGACGGTGCAAGACACGAGCTTATAAATGAGCTTAACAAAGATGAGGTCTACAAGGATATCAGCGATTTCCTGCTTGACATTATGGGCGAGAAGGAGACAGACGGCTGATGTTTGCTAAGATCAACAGTCTCGGTCTTCTGGGACTTAATTCATTCTCCGTTACAGTTGAGGTCGAAGCCTCAAAGGGGCTCCCTGCATTTGACATAGTCGGTCTTGCAGATGTTTCTGTCAGAGAGAGCCGTGAGCGTATAAAAAGCGCTCTGCGTTCAAGCGGAATAGGCTTTCCTTCAAGCAAGGTGATGATAAACCTCGCACCTGCCGACATAAGAAAGTCAGGCTCAGGGTTTGACCTTGCTATAGCCGCAGCACTGCTCAGGGTATCGGGTCTTGTTTCTGACGAACAGCTTGAAACCTCCGCTATGATAGGAGAGGTCTCCCTCGGCGGTGAGATAAGAGCAATTCACGGAGTTCTTCCGATGACCCTTATGGCACAGAGAAGCGGGATCTCCGAAATATATGTCCCGAAGGACAACGTGCTTGAAGCCTCGGTAGTTGAGGGTATAAAGGTTTACGGCGTGGGCTCGCTTGAAGAGCTTGTAATGCACTTCTCCCGGAGAGCTCCTATAGAGCCTGAGCCTACCTACAAACCGCCCGTCGAAAGCTTTTTCGGCAGCCTTGATTTTGCCGATGTAAAGGGGCAGGCGGCCGCAAAGAAAGCACTTGAGGTTGCTGCCGCAGGCGG
>OCVV011277284.1_pt1 | contig 11642 bp, 12 predicted proteins | sample 1539721 | NCBI WGS metagenome assembly OCVV01 (sample SAMN02144230, study PRJEB22623) | gut metagenome | biome: sheep rumen | host: Ovis aries | place: New Zealand | reverse complement strand
TGAACAGGTCGTCGATTTTTCTCGGCTCGCGTTTGCAGGCTTCGACGATCTGCTCGTCGGTGAGGATCCATTTCCTGGGTACATTACGTTTGCGGGCTTCGATTTCGCGCCACGCAGCCATCTCGCGCGCGGCTGCCATCTGCCGTCTCGAGAGCTGCATGACGTGCTTGAGCTTCCTGAAGCGCTCACGCTCGTCTTCCTGGTAGGTTTCGGGTCGGCTCATGTCCTCGAATTCGGCGTCGAGCCAATGGAGCCTCCCTTTCTTGAGCAGCTCCTCCTTCATCTGGTCGTACATACGCGGAAGATAGATAACGTCGTCTTCGGCATACGTGAGCTGCGATTCCGAAAGCGGTCTCGAAGACCAGTCCGTGAACGAGTCGAGCTTTTTGAGCTTGACGCCGCATATGGATGAAACCAACGAGCCGTAGCCAATCTGCTGGGTTTGCCCGAGCAGCGCGGCCGCCACTTGCGTGTCGAATATCGGATGCGGCAAGCAGCCGATATCGTAGAGCATGATCTCGAGGTCCTGGTAACCTGCGTGGAAGATCTTGACGATCGTCTCGTCTTCGAAAAGCTTGGAAAGAACGCTCAGGTCGTCGACGGTGAATGGATCGACGATCACGCTTTCATCGCGCGTCGCCATCTGGAGCAAGCACAACTTCGGATAGTAGGTTTTCTCGCGGAGAAACTCGGTATCGATAGCGAGAACGTCTGATTGCCCAGCTCGTTCGATGAAAGCCACGAGCGCGTCTTGATCGGCAATGTACATGCGTAAAAATCTCCAACTAGTGTTCTCGTACGTGTAAGATAACATCATAGCATCAATGGATATCGCTGATGGAAATAGGGTGAACCGTGAAGCTGCTCGTCGTCAACAACATCGCTGCCGGAATCGGCGATGGATCGATCTACGATTACCTCCGCATGGTGTGCTCTGATGGTGACGAGGTCGTGATACGCTGCACCGATGGGACCACTGACTGCATCGGGCTCGTCGCGGACGCAACCGAATTCGACGCGGTCGTCGTCGCAGGCGGCGACGGTACGATAGCCTCCATCGCATACGCACTTGCATACACAGGTGTTCCAGTGCTGCCCTTCCCGGCGGGCACGGCCAACCTGCTCGCTAACAACCTGTTCTCCCCCTACGAGCCGCATGCTCTCGCGCGCATGACCCGCGACATGGAAACACTCGACTTCGATCTGGGAGAGATCGAGGCTTCGGGTCACAAGTTCGGGTTCGGCATCATGGCCGGCGCAGGTTACGACGCGACGATCATGCACGACGCGCAGCCTTCGAAGAAGCTGCTCGGGCCTCTCGCCTACTTCCAGGCCGCCGTTTCGAATCCGACGCCGCAGAAATCCAAGATTACGGTCGACATCGATGGGACCGTCTACGAGGAAGAGGGGCTCGGCGTTCTGCTGGTCAACTTCTCGCGCATCCAATTCGAGATTCCGGTCACTCATGGCACCAAGGCACGCGACGGCGCGTTCGAGATCGTGATATTGAAGTCGGAGAACGCATTCGGGCTGATTCCTGCTGTCATCGCATGCATCAGGGACAGAGATGGCGAGTTTCCTGACCGCACCGACTCGATGGTGGTGCATACGGGCCGCAATATCACCGTATCGGCCGACCCGCCGATGCAAATCCAATACGACGGCGAGGTACCGGGGCTTTCGACGCCGTTCTCGGCGCGCGTTCTTGACGGTGCAGCCCGTTTCATCCTTTCGGGAGCGGGTTACGAGTTCTTCAGCAGCGAGAGTGCGTAAGAATCGGCTTAGGCGTACGTAAGCCTCACGCCAACGTAGCATGCGCCTTCAGGCATGCCGCTGATCGAGTAGATATCGTCGAACGGCAGGGCGGAGACTTTCCAGATGCAGGTGCCATTGTCGGTTTCGACGGTTCCGAGCGAATACGTGTTGCCGGAATCGTCCACGCCCGTCTCGGTTATGGCCGCGGCGTCGAAGCCTTCCTTCGCAATCGCGTTCTGCACGGCAATCTGCGGATCCGCAGTCTTGAAATCGACGTAACGCACGACCGTCGTGCCGTTCTCGCGGTCGGCGGTGAGCATCCACGAGCCGTTGAGCAGCTTGGTTGCCTCGACGGCATCGAGCGATCCGATGCCCTTGGTGTAAAGGGCCGATGTTTCGTCGGGGGTCATATCCGCCGGAACCTTGCAGATCATCATGTCGTACGAGTCGTTGAGAGCTGTCAGGTCGACGACTTGGACGCCAGCATCGGTGAAAGCGGCCATGGTCGCTTCGTTATCGAGCGCCACGATGCCCGGCATGTTGGGAAGCGTCTCGATGGAAGCTTCTCGGGCGAGATTCGACTCGATCGACGATTTCACGGCTTCGGCTTGACGATACGAATCGAGCAACGTGCGGTCGACGATCGTGTAGCCGATGATAATCGCGATGACGACGATAACCGCGGCGATTACGCGCTGGGCCTTGGGCATCGCGAAGGGGCGACGCAACCCGCTAGCATCGAGGTACGCGACGTTGCCGTTGCGTTCGGAGTATTGCTTCGTATTCGTGTAGAACATTCGATCTGCGAACAAATCTGACAGTGCCATCGGCTATATCCTCCCAGGTTATGTGCTTTGGGCATTATATCATTAGCCGCATTTGCCGACGTGATAGCATTGTTTTCCGAGGAGGCCGCATGTTCGATTTATCTATATTCACGACGGCGGAAGCATGGATTTCGCTGGTCACGCTCATGTTTCTTGAGATTGTGCTCGGTGTCGACAATATCGTTTTCATCTCGATCACATCGGGACGCCTACCCAAGGAGAAACAGCATATCGGGCGTAAGCTCGGACTGTTCGGCGCGATGGTCATGCGCATCGCCTTTCTGTCTGTCGCATCGTATTTCGTGCATCTCACGAACCCGCTTGTAACGATCGATCTCGGATTCTACGTGCACCCGATTTCCGTGAGAGATCTCGTGTTGCTCGTCGGCGGTGCCTACCTGATCTTCAAGGGCATCTCCGAGCTCCGTGACATGATGGGGCTTGCCGAGGAACGCGCCGAGAACAGCTCGACGCCCAATTTGCGCCAGATCACCCTCCCCCGCGCCATCGGGACCATCATGGTGATGGATATCGTATTCTCGATCGATTCGGTCATCACGGCCGTTGGGCTTGCCGAGCACCTGATCATCATGATCATGGCGGTGATCGTCGCGGTGCTCATCATGATGGTGTTCATCGACCCCATCTCGGATTTCATCAACAATAACTCCGAGATGAAGATCCTCGCGCTCACGTTCATCGCCATGATCGGCATCTTGCTGGTACTCGACTCGCTTGGGATCACGTCTGGCATCGAGGTCCTCGACATGCACATGGAGAAGCTCATGGTTTACTTCGCGATGTTGTTCTCCGTTGTCATGGAACTCGTGCAGATCAAGTACAAGAACAATCTCAAGAAGTATCTCGAGGAAATCGAAGGCGAAGAGGACTAGCAAGATGGCGCAGGGATAACTTCGAGTCGACATGTGAGGTATGCAAGAATGGTCCTGCACCGTTTCATAAAACGGTGCAGGACCATTCTTATTAAAGCCAACTACTGGTTGGAAATCGTCTCATACAACGAATATGGACCATTTCTAGAAACCTTTTAAACCAACTTCAGCGAAATCTTTAACCCCGATTGAGGAACGATTTAAGGGCCAAATATCTTGGAAAAAAGAAAACGCCCGGGAGGGCGTTTGTGTGTTATGGAGGCGACGCCCGGATTCGAACCGGGGGTGAAGGCTTTGCAGGCCTCTGCCTTACCACTTGGCCACGTCGCCGCTTATCTAAAAAGGCCGGCCAAGTTAAACTGACCGGCCTCTAAGATTCTGGAGCGGACAACGGGGTTCGAACCCGCGACCCCCACCTTGGCAAGGTGGTGCTCTACCAGCTGAGCCATGTCCGCGTCGGCAAGGAGATATTTTAGCCCAACCAAAAACGGGATGCAAGGAAAATTTTGAAAAAAGTTTTCGTGATGGCGAAATCGTGGATATCGGATTTGAGCCAAAAAGGTTTTGACAGATTCGCTCAATCTGATACACTTTGCTACTGCTGACGCGAAAGCGGCAGACCTGAGACGGGCGTTTAGCTCAGGGGGAGAGCGCTTCCCTGACACGGAAGAGGCCACAAGTTCAAATCTTGTAACGCCCACCATAAATCGAAAGACCAGTTCCTCGATGAGCTGGTCTTTTTCTTTTGCTACGAGGGCTTCGGGATGTGCATGGGCTGGTGAGGCACAAACTGAGGCACATTTGAGGCACATTCGTGAGCGTGTCGTGAGCAAGATAGATGATAACGATTGAGACAAATGTTCGGGTTGGATTCGGGGTATAATACGTATCGGTGAGCCACACCACCGGCAGTTCGGGTAGGTGCCGAATTAAAACAGGGCTGGCATGGACCGTGAGCCATGCTTCACCGACGAGATGCGTGAGATAAACCCTCGGAGATACCCGCCGCACGACGGTATGTCGTGCGCGTGACATACAAGACAGAGTGAACGCCAACTCTATACCAGGCAGGTTCCGGGACGGAACGTGCCGGATGGGTTGGTGTTTTCATATGTCCGAGGGTATGGTTGATGATGTGAGGCGTTTCTACACGCCGTCCGATCTGGTCAAGATGGGCTACGGGTCGAGGGCGACCGTGTACCGCGACATCGAGGACGGCAGCGTCCCCTCGATGAAGGTCGGCAAGGGCCGCGTGCTCATCCCTCGCGAGCGTTTCGAGGAGTATCTCGCGCTGCGCGAGGTGGCGTGCAGGAAGCCGCTTCCGAAACGCGACGAGGCCGATGCCGTCGCCGAGATCGTGCGGCGCATCGAGGTTCTGCAGACGACGATGAGCGACGCGAGCCAGAAGAAGCTCGTTGACGCCATTACGGGGTGGTGACGGCGTCGATGGATTCGTCGGCATAGGCGTCGACGAGGCATGTACGGAGGCGGTCCCATTACGGGCCGCCTTTTATATGCGATGGCGTGCTTGCCGGTGCCAGCCCGCTCGCTCGGGAACAGGTGGAGGCGGTTGTGGCGGAAAAAAGAGCGCCGATCCCCATGACGGGGGTCGGCGCTCATGTTGTCTACCTCACCTTGTGGATGGTGGGCTTGCCGTCGAACGCGACGACCAGCATGCCTTTGTACGTCTCGTAGTCGCCGTCGGCGTACACGTTGGCGGCGTGGTGCTGCGCCAGGCACAGCAGCGCCTCGGGGTTGAGCTTCTCCCGCGCCTTCAGGTAGCCCGGCGCGCTCCCTAAGGGTGCGATTTCGTGTTGCATCGAGTATAGCGCAGCAACGGGACGGCACACGACAGCGGGCGGCCCGAGTGGACCGCCCGCATGCGATTCGGGTTTGTTGCTCCCCTACTCCTTGGCGAAGGGGTCGTCGGCAGGATCCTTGCTCCAGATGTACTCGGTCATCTGCACAAGATACTCGGCGCGATCCTCGCCGTACTGGTCGGCGACGAACGCCAGGGCCATGTCGGTGCCCGCCGAGACGCCGGAGGACATGTAGAACTTGCCGGCATGCACCCAACGGGCGCTGCGCTGCCAGTCGACCGCCGGATAATCGCCCACAACCCAGTCGAACACGAACTTGTTCGTGGTCGAAGGCAGGCCGTCGATGAGGCCCGATCGGGCGACCATGAGCGAACCAGTGCAGATGGTCAGCACGAACTCAGCATGCTCGAGAGCCGGGGTGAGCGCCTCCATGAAGCCCGCGGACTGGGCGACCTCCTCGGATGCGCGACCGCCCGGGATGACGATGATGTCCGGCGCAGGCACATCGGCCAGCGCCTCGGTCATGATCTCGAAGTTCTGGAAGCTCTTGATAGGGCCTCCCTCGACAGAGACGTAATGGACGTCGAAGTACTCGCCGTTCTCATTGAGCGTGCCCAGCATCTCGATGGGACCCATGATGTCGAGCGTCTCGTAGCCCTCGTAGAAGAAGTAGTGCAGCACGCGCATGATGCCTCCTCAGCTCGGTGGTTTAGCGCTTTAATCGTAAAGAGAGCAGTGGAATCTGTCGTGCACAAATATGGACAATCTGTCCTCTCTGGTACAGGATGTCAGCAGACGCCGCATCGAAAGGAGGATGCAATGCCGCAATACGCACGCTCATTGCGCGCACGGCGCGACATCAAGGAGGCGCTCGTGGAGCTGCTGCGCAGCAAACAGCTCGATCAAATCGGAATGAGCGAGCTCGCGCGCACGGCCCAGGTAAGCCGCAACACGCTCTACAAACACTATCCCAATATCGCGCAGGTGTACGAGGACATGGTCAGGGACTTCTCCGGACGCATCTTCACTCAGCTCGCGCAACCTGGCCTCTGCAAGCATGACGGCTCAGACGGCAAGCGCCCGTTCTGCGAGTTGATGCGCAACGCAGGCCCGTACGCCGGGGTCGTGCGCGAGCCGCGCTTCATCGAGCTGCTGCTTGCCGACGAGGCAACGCTCGAGACCCATCCCACCTACGCCAAACTCGTAGCCGCGGGCCATTCAAGCTCCGCCGCACGCGAGCTGGTCAAGTTCCACACATATGGCTGCTTCATGGCGTCGCAGAGCACGAGAGACGACGAGGCATGGGCCGAGGCCCGCTGTCTCATCGATGCGTTCGTCCAGGGCGGCTCGGAGGCCATCCTCGCTAACGGCCGATAGCCACGCTGAAGAAGCTGTCGAGCATGTCGATGAGCTCGGGATTGGCCACGTTGGCGCGCTTGATGTCGTAGTCGGCCTGGAACGCGGCCAGCACATCATCGGGGATCTCGGTGTCGTACTCGTCGATGATGGCGGCGAACTCGTCCGACTTCTGGCCGAAGTAGGCGTTGGCATCCGCATCGTAGAAGTACGTGTTATGCCCGTTGCGCCACTCCTCTGAGAACGTGAAGTACTGCACGTTGGGATTGGTGATGGCGTCCTGCTGGGCGATGATGCTCGCACCGTCGTAGAGGACCGTGTCATCGGCATCGCCGTGGATAATGAGCACGGGGATATCCACCGAGTTGATGCCGTCGACGGCCGTGCGGTTGGCGTCGGCGCCGAAGGCGATCTTGTTGAGGATCCAGCCCATTGTCTCCCGCGCGCGCATGTACTGTTCGATGTAATCGCCGAATGTTATCGAGTGCGCTCTTTCCTCCTTGCGTTGAGCAAGGTTTTGAACGACCTCTCGATCTGACATGCCCATGCTTATTTATGATGTCGACGTCCAGGCCATACGATTCGAGCTCTTCGAAGTCCAGTCCGAGCTTTCTAAGCTCGTCAATGCGTTCGTAGCGGACTCTCAGCTCCTCGACGCGTAATTCCGCTTGTCGTTTGGTTCCAAGGAAACGTTCTACATGGCGGCGATACGCACCGGTGTCGGGGTCCTTTCCGTATGAGAACGTTATCTTGTATTTCTTTCCTGCGATAAGCTCTACTATCGTGCCTTTTCCGTACAGCTTAGCCAAGTTGCCCCCCTGTTATCGAAGATCTAACGGTCGATTGCCCATCCCCTTAGCGCTTCTTGAGCGACGTCCTGAGGCCCCGAACTTCCCCCGGATGTCTCCTTGCCCAGGACCGGCACTTCTCACCGCAGTATTCGCGTGGCGTGCCGCGTTCTCCGGTGACGAATATCGGGCGTCCGCAGCCTTTGCAGAACGCAATCCGAGCTCCGCTGAAGCGGTTGCAATACGATAACCAGAGCGCCGATATCCCCCAAGACGCTTCCTGATGTGGAATTCCGTATCTCCCGGAACATGTCTTGACGTGCATCAGATGGATGTCGATGAGCTGCATGAGCGCTATCTCGACAAGCGAGTCAAAACACCCGGCCTCTTCTTCTTCGGTGCCTTGCCACCAGGAGGGCAGGCGTAGTACAAGCACGTCGCTTTCGTCTTCGCGCTCTTCAACAAAATGCATCGAATCCGTGTTGTCCAGGCAATTCAGGTAGTCGATGTACGTTTCTCCCTTTATGGGAATCGAGCAAGTCGCCCATTCATACGAGAGATGCGACAATTTCCGTTGCTCGATGTAATCTGCTTCGCGTTCGATCAGGTAATGTGGCAACAGACGCGACGAGCGCGTCGATGGCGCCGCGCCGCGCGCCCCTCGTGAGGGCGCCCACGGCCCTCGGGTCGGCGTCGGCTATCTGCCACGGGCCCCCGACCTTCGCGAGCAGGTTGACCTGCCGCTCGTCCGAGAGGTCCACCAGCGACTCGAACTCCGGGTAGCTCTCGAGCAGTATCGCGCGGAGCCGGTTCTTGTCGTGGGTGGAGTCGGCGATGACGAAGTCGCGCTGCGAGGCGAGGCGCCTGGCGGCCGAGACGAGCTCGGAGCCGCCCGGGACGGGCCTGAGCGCGTCGGGTATGCCCAGCGCCGTCTTGGCGATCACCTCGGCGTCGCGCGCGTCGGTCTTGGCGTCGCCGGCGAACAGCTTCGCCGCGTTGTGCTCGGCGAGGCCGGGCAGGTACGCGACGTCGAGCCCGGCGAGCCTGGCCCGCGATATGGCGAGCGCCCCGATGTCGCGGACCTGGTCGACGACGACCAGGGTGCCGGGCTCGACGGAGGCGAAGAAGGAGTCGAGCGCGCCCTCCCTGTTCTCCACCGGGAAGTCGGCGGTCACCTCGCCGGCCGCGCCGATGCCGTAGGCCCAGTGCGAGAACTTCCCCACGTCGAGCCCCACTACCGCCTCGGGTTTGGCGATGATGCTCCTGGTCCTGCCCATGTGGTATCCTCCAATCGGTAGGCCGGCCGGGGCCATCCCGCTGCGACACCCACATTACATGGCCGTGACAATCGTCCGGCAGGTTCCTAGCAGTGCTACAAGATGGCGACCGCTCCCGCTGGCAACACCCCCCGGGCCCTCGGGCGGGCAGGGGCAGACGGCCATGCGGGGCGGCCGGTCGGCGGCCCCTCGGGGCTGCATCCGATGCTAGCCCCTTCGGGGCGGAGCATCAAACGAAATCCGATTAAGGCCGATTAGAACTGTAATGGGCTGGAACCACGCGCTGTGCGGTAGTCTGGAAATGTACGAATCGCAACAGCAGGTGCCGCCTTGGGTCTCGACTCTGGACGAATCGGAACTGCCAAGCGGCTTCTCGGTCGTGCGGGCCGGCAACATCGAGGACGTTGCAACCTGCCGGGGGGGCGACATCCCCTATGAAGAGGGCTTCACTTACCGCGTGGCCGTGGATGGCTTTATCGTGTCTGACAACGTGACCGCCACCGCCGAGAACATCAATGCCGGGTTCGCCTACAGCGACAACAATCCCGTGAAGCTGACCTTCACCCTCGCTGCGCAATAACCGTCTGGCATGGGTGCTCGCCCGTGCGCATGTTGTCGGTCGAGAACAAAACGATCCTTTTGATTCGAGCGCCTGCTTACCTCGAACGCGGTTTCCCTTGCCATACCGATGATGTATTCGATATATTATCTGTATCAAATTAGCCATTGAAGCACTTAGGCGGACTCTTTGCGGCGGCGGGGAGGAACACAATGGAAATGGATTTGCGGCTCAACATAGTCAAAGATTGCCCGTGTCTCGATCCCTGCCCTGCGGATGCGATGTTTCGTCATATCGGCGGCAAATGGAAGATCAAGGTGCTATGCACGCTCCACTACAATGAAACGCTGCGCTATAGCGACATTAAGCGCCTGGTGACCGGGATAAGTCCTACGATGCTAGCGAACTCGTTGCGCGAACTCGAGGAGAGCGGGCTCGTGGCGCGCGAGATTCAGGATACCATGCCAGTGCGCGTTGACTATTCGCTTACCGATGCCGGACGCAGCCTCATTCCCATCCTTGACGACTTGAAACTCTGGATGGTGGCTCACGAACCCGACTTGTATCACGAGCTGTGACTCTCTTTGTGGGACTGAACTCGCTTTCGCGGTTTTGACTTGCTACGTAAAACCGTAGCACATCCACTATTACTGCGTTATTGCCAAACGCCAACGCCTCTTTCATCATTGTAAGTACGGAGTTTATATCGACTACTAATGAAAGAGGGAGTATATGTCAAAGACCGATTTGACACGGCGGACCTTCCTGAAGGCAACGGGTGCGGTCGGCGCTGCTGCCGCAGTTGGGGTGGGCACGTGTGCCGTAGCGCCTCAAGCGTCTGGTGCCGTCGGGCAAGCGCTTGCAGACGAGGGCTCCGACGAGCGCATCGTGTGGTCCCATTGCCACGTGAACTGCGGCGGGGCGTGCGTGCTGCGTTTCCACATGGTTGGCGACACCATCAAATACGTGGAGTCCGACAACACGGGCAGCGCCGAATTCGGTGACATCCAGATGCGCGCGTGCCTGCGCGGGCGTTCGATCCGACGTTGGCTCGACCATCCGGACCGCTTGAACTACCCGCTGAAGCGCCGTGAGGGCACCAAGCGCGGTGAGGGCGTCTACGATCAGATCACGTGGGACGAGGCGCTCGATACCATCGCAAGCGAGTTCACGCGCATCAAGGAGACCTACGGTAACGAGGCGATTTTCATCCAGGAATGCTCGGGCGTCGAGCAGAACATCATGATGAACAACCCGTTCTTCCGCCTGTTCAACCTGCTAGGCGGCGAAGTGACTCGCTACGGCAACTACTCGAACGCCGCGATCAACTTCGGGTCCAACCCGTTCACCTACGGCGATAGCTGGGGCCGCCGCTCGTTCAAATCGCTTCAAAAGGACCAGTTGGTCGTGCTGTTCGGCGACTCGGTCATGGACATGCGCATGGGCGGCGACGGCGCGGGCTACGACCTGAACGTCGCCATGGAAAAGCAGAACGTGCGGGTCATCATGATCGATCCGCGCCGGAACGAAGTGGCCACCAACAAGGGCGCCGAATGGATTCCCATCCGGCCGGGCACCGACGCCGCGCTCGTCGCGGGCATTGCGCACGAGCTGGAAGCGCTGGGCCTCACCGACCATGACTTCCTGAAGAAGTACTGCGTGGGCTACAGCGAGGACACGCTGCCCGAAGGCGCGCCGAAGAACTCGTCGTATTACGCCTACATCATGGGCGAGGGCTACGACAAGGTCGAGAAAACCCCTGCTTGGGCAGCCGCGATAACCGGCATCCCCGAAGCGCGCATCAAGCAGCTCGCGCGCGAAATCGGCGAGGCCAAGCCGCTGTTCGTCGCCCAGGGCTGGGGCATGCAGCGCCATGCGAACGGCGACTTCGCGGCACGCGCCGTCATGCTGCTTCCGCAGCTCGTCGGTCAAGTGGGCAAACCCGGTACCAACGCGGGCACCCACGAGGGCAACACGGGTTTCCCGCTGCCGAGCCTGCCCACGGGAGACAATCCCATCGAGGCTCAGTTCCCCAATTACCTGTGGCCCGAGGCCATCAAGGACGGTACCGCGCTCACGGCCAAGAACGCCGGTATCAAGGGCGCTGATAAGCTGCCCGCCTCCATCAAATTCCTCGTGAACTACGGCAACAACATGCCAGCCGGCCAGAACGGCGACATCAACTTCACGGCCGACATCCTGCGCGACGACAGCCTGTGTGAATTCATCCTGTGCTACGACGTCATGATGACCCCGTCGGCGAAGTTCGCCGACATCATCCTGCCCGACCTGACCCCGCAGGAAACCTATTCCCTGTCGGCCGCCGGCGAAATGAACGACAGCCTGGGCATCTGGTTCGGCCAGCCC
>OCVV011339113.1_pt1 | contig 11643 bp, 9 predicted proteins | sample 1539721 | NCBI WGS metagenome assembly OCVV01 (sample SAMN02144230, study PRJEB22623) | gut metagenome | biome: sheep rumen | host: Ovis aries | place: New Zealand | reverse complement strand
GTCAGGAGGCCTTCCCCCTGTCGCGTACCGCTACTCGCGGTTGCGCTTGCGCACCACGAGGGCGATGACCACGATCGCGACGCCGGCGATAGCGATCGCGACGGGAACCATCGCGTTGTTGGTGTCGCCCGTAGAGACGAGCCTGCCAGGCGCAGCCTTGGCCGGACTCTTCTTGCTGGGCGCGGTGTCGGCGTTGGCGTTGTTGCCCTTGTTGTCCGTGTTCGGCTTGTCGTCGGGCTTCGACTCCGGTTGCTTCTCCTTCACCGTGATCGTCGCAACCTCGGACGTGACAAACTGGTCGTTCAAGCTGTTCGTGACGGTGCACTGATACTCGAACGTTCCCACCTTGGAGGTGTCCACGGGGCACGTGGAGCTCTGGCTTGCAATGCCGGTTGCGTCATTCGCAGCGGCCGTAGTGGTCTTGGCGGCGGGAGCGGCCTTCAGCAGCGCGACCGTGCTCTTCTTCGCCGCGCGAGCGTTTGCCTTCGAGTCGGTGGCATCAGCCTTCGCATTGTCGGCAGTGACGTCCCTGACTGTCCACTCGTAGGTCAGGTACTGGTCGGAGCCGGCGACGCCACCGGGAATGGTGGCGGTCACCTTGAGGTCGGCGGCCTTGTCGCCCTTCTCGTACGTGGCGCTCTGCGGCTGCTCGGTGATCTGGGGAGCAACGTCTGGGATTGCTGCAGTCGCATAGCGAATCGGGGCCTTCAGGTCGCCCTTCGCGGCGTCGAGGTCGCTCGGGACGAAGTCGCCCTTCATGCCACCGTTCACGTAGGTGCGCATCTCGTCCAGGAGCGCCTTCGTCTTGGCGTAGGTCTCCTTGCTTGCCTGCTCGAAGAACTTGTTCGCAAGGTCGGAGCGATCCTTGGCGGGCGTCTGCTTCATGATGTCGTCCGCGGTGCTCTGCTGCGAGATGAGCTCCTTCTGCAGGGCGTCCAGGTAGGCACGGGTGGGGACGGCGAGCTCGTTGCGGTAGTTGTACGCAAGCGTGTTGATGTCCATCAGCACGTAGTCGAGCGAGCCGTTGTCGGTCGACGCGTCGAGGGCTGCCTGCGGATCGTCGACGCGCTCCGGGTCGATGGGATCACCCTTGGCATCAACCTTACTGTGATCGCCAGTGTGATCCTCACTCCAACTGTTAATCTCGGGATAGATGGTCGTATCCACCTTCGTCAGCAGCGCGGAGTACACGGGCACGGCCACGCTGAACTCGGCGCGGGACAGAGCCTCCCACTGGACGGTCGCGATATCGGAGGTCAGGCCGCTCCTGATCTGGAACATGTGGGTCTCGACCGTGCGGTTGTTGCCGATGGCGTACACCCTGGAGTTGGTGTTGGCGTTGAGGTCGCTCGTCTGCTCGCCGCGGGCGGCGTAGGAGCGCAGCGCCTGGAACAGGCTCACCTGGCCGGACGGAGCGAAGAGCAGCTCCGGGTCAGAGATCGAGGTCACGCCCTGCCAACCAGAGGTGGTGGTGAGGTCCTTCGTGTACGTGCCCTCCGCAAGGGGGTTGCCAAAGTATGCGCGGCCCTGGGCATAGCGGGTGTTCTGCCCGGCGCTCTCGTCCTTGCCGTAGGACGAGGCGACGTCCAGCCGGCCGTCGTCGAAGTACGCGGCGGTGCCGGCGTCCTTTGCAACCTGCTCCAGCTTGGCGGAGTGCAGGCAGACGAGGCTGTCATCGAGGTTCACGTCGAACTTGAGGTTGCTCATGTCGGGTTCACGGAGACCTTGTCCGGCGCGACGGCCGTCAGGTTCACGGCGCACCACTGGTGTCCGGAGAGCTGCATGAAGACCCAGGTCTCGGCGCTGTCCGCAATGATGATCTGGTTGCAGTCGTAGCTGCCCTTCTCGTCGATGATCTGGCCCAGCAGCTTCACGCCGTCACGCGCGGTATCGGCGCAACCCAGCACGACATCGGGAATCGTGTACTCGCCGATGCCGGAGGGGTCGTCGCTCTCGGAGCCGCAGGGGTCGACTGCTTTCTTGGTCTGTTCGTTGTAGCTGATCTGTTTTTTGTAGCCCGTGGTCAGCGTGGCGGAGACGCTCACGCCCTTCTCGTTGGTGCCGGCCTCGGAGTACGCGTCGTCGCGGTTGTCCCAGCCGGAGGGAAGGTCACGCACGTACGTGTATCGATACGTCGTGCCCTTGAACGTCCACTCGAAGTTTGACTCGTCCGAGCTGAACGTGGGGTTCTCGCGCGGCTCCTGGATGCCGAACGCCTTGGGATGGCGGCTCGCGTAGTCCTCCGAGCGGCCGACGTAGGTGTCGCCGGTGTCCGTGACGCCCTTGCCCATGTAGATCTGGGTGCACGCAAGCGCGCCCGTGGGCATTGCCATCACGATGGCGGCGGCCACGGTCATCGCACGCCCGAAGCGCGTGAAGCGGCCGAGCAACCCTGGATGGGTCTTTCTCATAAAGCCTCCCCGATTCTTGTGGCACGATACGGCATCGCGCCAGACGTTATAACCAGCAGACGTATCGTCCCACGGCACGAACTACCTGTAAAGCGGCTTAAACGCGTGCGACGCAATGCAGACGGTAAGCGGAAAACATTAAATAATTTAACGAGAAGGACCTGCCGCGCGTGCTTGCGAGGCAGGTCCTAAACAGCAGGTCTATGCAATATTCCAAGCGGGTGCGCCGCTGGCGCCCCCTAGTCGCGCGTCAGCTTGCGGTGCAGGCGGTGCGGCTTGGACAGGTCCGGTCCCAGGCGCTTCACACGGTCCTTCTGGTAGTCCTCGAAGTTGCCCTCGAACCAGTGCCACGCGCCCGGGTCGTCGTCCGTGCCCTCCCACGCAAGGATGTGCGTGCAGATGCGGTCCATGAACCAGCGGTCGTGGCTCGTGATCACGCAGCAGCCGGGAAACTCCAAGAGCGCCTCCTCCAGGCTCTCCAGGGTCTCGGTGTCGAGGTCGTTCGTCGGCTCGTCCAGAAGCACCAGGTTTCCGCCCTGGCGCAGGGTCAGGGCCAGGTTCAGCCTGTTCCTCTCGCCACCGGAAAGCACGCCGGCGCGCTTCTGCTGGTCGGTTCCCTTGAAGCCGAACGCGCTTACGTACGCGCGGCTCGGGATCTCCTGCTTGCCCACGGTGATGTAGTCGTTGCCGCCGCTCACGACCTCCCACACCGTCTTCTGCGGGTCGAGCCCCTCGCGGTTCTGGTCCACGTAGGAGAGCTTCACCGTCTCGCCCAACTCGAGCGAGCCGGAGCTCACGGGCTCCTGCCCCACGATCATCTTGAACAGGGTCGACTTGCCCACGCCGTTGGGGCCGATGACGCCCACGATGCCGTTGCGCGGGAGGCTGAAGCTCAGGTCGTCTATGAGGACGCGGTCGCCAAAGGCCTTGTGCAGGTGGTTTGCCTCCAGCACCTTGTTGCCCAGGCGCGGGCCCACGGGAAGGTGGATGTCGGTGTAGTCGACCTTCTCGGCGCGCGCCGCCGCGGCCTCCATCTCCTCGTACGCGGCGAGGCGGGCCTTGCTCTTCGCCTGGCGGGCCTTCTGCGAGCTGCGCACCCACGCAAGCTCGTCACGCATCTTCTTCGCACGCTTCGCGTTCTGCTTGGACTCCATCTCCAGGCGGGCGGACTTCGTCTCCAGGTACGTGGAGTAGTTGCCCTTGTACGGGTACAGCGTGCCGCGATCGACCTCGCAGATCCACTCCGCCACGTTGTCCAGGAAGTAGCGGTCGTGCGTGACGGCGAGCACGGCGCCCTGGTAGTTCTTGAGGAACTGCTCCAGCCACAGCACGGACTCCGCGTCCAGGTGGTTGGTGGGCTCGTCCAGAAGCAGCAGGTCCGGCGCCTCGAGCAGCAGCTTGCACAGCGCGACGCGACGGCGTTCCCCGCCGGAGAGGTGCTCGACGGGCTCGTCGCCGTCGGGGCACTGCAGCGCGTCCATTGCCTGCGAGAGCTGGCTGTCGATGTCCCAGCCGTTCGCGGCGTCGATCTGGTTCTGGAGCTCGCCCATCTCGGCCATGAGCGCGTCGAAGTCCGCGTCGGGGTCGCCCATCTCCTCGCCAATCTGGTTGAAGCGGTTGACCTTGGCGATCACGTCGCCAAACGCCATCTCGATGTTCTGCTTCACGGTCTTGGTATCGTCCAGCGGCGGCTCCTGCAGCAGGATGCCCACGGAGTAGCCGGGAGAGAGGCGCGCCTCGCCGTTGCTGATGTCCTCGATCCCGGCCATGATCTTCAGCAGCGTGGACTTGCCCATGCCGTTGGGGCCCACGACGCCGATCTTCGCGCCGGGGAAGAAGCCCATGGTCACGTCGTCCAGGATGACCTTGCCGTCGAACGCCTTGCGGACCTTCTCCATCTGGTAGATGAACTCTGCCATCTGTCTTGCTCCTATCTGGCGCGAGAGCGCCTGCGGGGTGATTCCTGCCAGTATCCCATACGCCCCGCGCACAAGAAAGGGGCCGCGCCACGGCTCCGCGGCGCGACCACCAATTCTTCTTCCCTACTCCCCCGTCGCGCACGAGCCGTCGCCGCGGCGAAGGTAGCGCCCACCTTGGCGCGGGCGCTATCCCATGACGAGGCGCAGCACGAGCAGCACGACCATGATGACGAGAAGGACGAGGGCGACGCGCATGAGGTAGCCCTTGGTGCCGAAGCGGCGCATGTTGTCCTGGACGCCGGAAAGGTCCGTCATGTTGTTGGCCACGTCGCCGAGGCCCTCTGCCACGGACTTCGGGTCCTCTTCCTCCTCCATGGGCACGTACCCGATCCGCGGGTTGCCGGTGAAGATGCGCCCACCGCTCGTGACCACGTACTCGGTACCGTCCTCGTCCAGACGCGTGACCTCGCCCATCAGACGCTTGCCCTGCCACACGAAGCTCCTGCCACCAGGCATGCCGACCGCCTTTCCCAGATTGCGCTTTCCCTAGGAATGCTACAGCAATCCGCGGCCGGCGCGCACGGGACGCTCCGACCGCGGATGCGCAAACCCATGGGAGGGCGGCTACTCGCGACGCCGGACCTTCTCGCCTATGACGCCGCGCGCCATGCCGTACGTAAGGAGGAAGTAGCCTCCGTACAGCACGAGGACGATGGCCATGGTGACGCCGAGGGGACGCAGGAAGTCGAGCACGCCCAGGGACTTGATGACGCCTCCGAGGACGCCGAGCGCCACGTAGGAGTGCGCGAGCGCCACGACGAGCGGGAACAGGAAGTACGTGGCGATCTGCGCGAGGATGGCGTGGTTGACCATGCTGCGCTCGGCGCCGAGGTCGAAGAGCACCCGATAGCGGGGCGCGCTTTCCGCCACGTCGCTGAGCTGCTGGATGGCGAGGATCGCCGCGCAGCTGACGAACAGGACGAAGCCGATGTAGAGCGCGAGGTAGCCGACGATCGCGGTGAGGCCGACGACCTCCTCCTTTGCGGCGGACTTGGACTCTGCCGCAAACAGCAGGCCCGGCTGGTGCGCCTTCACGACCTCCTTGTAGAGGCGGGCCTCCGCGCGGGAGTCCTTAGCCTTCACGTTGAGGAGGGAGGAGAGGGGCTCGAGCTGGGCGCGCTTGGACTCGAGCGCGGCATCTGGCACGACGATCGTGCCCACGCTGGTGTTGACGGAGTTCTGGTACTCCATCGTGGTGCTGCGTGCGCGCAGGCGCAGGGCGGTGCCGAGGAAGTCGAAGCCCTCGCGCTTGAGGGCGACGCGCTGCCAGAAGCTGACCATGTTGTTCATGTCCGTGGTCACGAGGGCCTCGTTTGCCTTGAGGGTGGCCGGCTTGTCGCCGCGCAGGGCGAGGGTCGCGTTGTACTGCGAGAGCGAGACGACGTAGATGGGGACCTTGTCCAGGCCGTTGGTGTACTTCGCGAAGCTGTCCGGGAGCTCGACCCCGGTGTCTCCACGCAGCGTCTTGAGGTTCAGGCGCATGCTGGGGTCCTGGTAGAGGTCGATGCGGGCGGAGTCCGCGACGAGGGAGTCCCAGTCTGGGACGGAGGCCTTGAGGAGCGCCTCCTTCCCGCTGCCGCTGACGTCGTCGGCATCGGAAGCATGCGAGGTCTGGGCGGTGGAGTACATGGCGACGCTCACGTCGTAGTGGGTGATGGCGCTCACGCTCTGGTTGATGGAGCTGACGATGGCAAAGCCGCCGCACGTTGACGTTATGGCCAGAAACAGCGCGGCGCACACGATGGATATGGAGACCCAGGCGCTGTTGACGCGGCTGGAGAGCTGGCGCAGCGCAAACATGTTGAGGCCGCGCAGGTAGAAGCCACGGGCGGACTGGCCCAGGCGAAGCAGGAAGCCGGAGACGCTGAAGAACAGCAGGAACGTGCCCACGCTGACGAGGGCGGTCGCGAGGTTGAAGCGCCAGTCGATTGCGTACATGCCGTTCACGCGCAGCTCGTGGTACGCGACGCCGATGAGCGCGAGCGAGACAACGAACAGCGCGACGGAGAGCGGCAGGTTGCGGACGAGGCTCTTCTCGCCCTTGCGGTCCGCGTTCATGAGGTCGATGAGCCTGAAGCGCGAGACCTCGAGCACGTTGAGGGCACCGACGACGAGGAAGATGATGGCGAAGCTCATGACGGTGTAGGCGCAAGCCTGTCCGCTGAACATGAGGCCGAAGCCCGTGACGTGGGTGTTGAACAGGCGCGCCGTGGCGTAGAGCAGCGCCTGCGACAGCAGGACGCCCACGGCGAGGCCGACGACGAGCGCACCCGCGCCGACGGCGAGCGACTCCATGGCGACGATGCCCGAGACGTGGCGGCGGTCCATGCCGAGCGTGAGGTAGATGGCGAACTCGCGCTTGCGTCGGCGGATGAGGAAGCGGTTGCCGAACAGGACGAGAAACGCGAGGAGCACGGCCACGAAGATGGAGACGCCCCTGATGATCGTGCCGAGCTCCTGCACGAGGGTGCGCATGTTGCCCGAAAGCCTGAGCACCGCACTCTGCTGCGTGACGGAGTTGAACGCGTAGTACACGGCGACACCGAGCACGAGCGTGAGGAAGTAGATACCGAAGTCCCTAATGGAGCGACGGACGTTGCCGAGGGCGATCCTAGCGTACATCTGCCGCCTCCCCACCCATGAAGCTCACGACGTCCATGATCTTCTGGAAGAACTGCTGGCGGGACTCGTCGCCACGCGAGAGCTCGTTGAAGATGCGGCCGTCCTTTATGAAGAGCACGCGGCTGGACCAGCTGGCGGCGTACGAGTCGTGCGTGACCATGAGGATGGTGGCGCCCTGGCGGTTGAGGTCTGCGAGGCTACCGAGCAGGAGGCGCGAGTTCTTGGAGTCGAGCGCACCCGTGGGCTCGTCCGCGAGGACGATGGCCGGCCTGGTGACGATGGCGCGGGCGCAGGCGATGCGCTGGCGCTGGCCGCCGGACATCTGGTACGGGTACTTCTTAAGCACGTCCGCCACGTCGAGCATGGCGGCGACCTGCTCCACGCGGCCGGGAATCTCTTTGGGGCTCACGCGGTTGATCGTGAGCGCGAGAGCGACGTTCTCCTCGCCCGTAAGGGTGTCGAGCAGGTTGGAATCCTGGAACACGAAGCCGAGGCGCTCGCGGCGGAAGCGCGAGAGGTCCCTCTGCCTCATGCTGGTGACGTCACGGCCGTCGACCACGATCTGGCCGGCCGTGGGACGGTCGATGGTGGAGATGCAGTTGAGCAGGGTGGACTTCCCGGAGCCGGACGTGCCCATGATCGCGATGAACTCCCCCTTGCGCACGTCGAAGCTCACGCCGTCGAGCGCCTTGGTCATGGCGGTCCCCATGCCGCGGCCCTTCGAGCCGTAGTACTTCTGCACGTTGTGTACCTGAAGGACAGTTTCCATGTTCTTCTCCCCTTTCGCCGAGCGGGCCGGCGTTGCGTCTTTAGGCATGACATGCCGTCGGTTTACATGCTCATGGTGCCACCGCGCTCATGGGGCAGCCATAGGCCTGGGTGACGGGAACCTTACGGTCTTGTAAGGTTGGGCAAGGCGAAGGCGCCCGCACGCCTCGCGCCCGACGCGCACGCCCCGGCCCGGGACCCGCCGACAACCCCGGGACCCACCAACAACACGAGAGACCCAAGAGAGGCTGACCCCATGACCCATGCACTTATTGCCATCATCTACCTCGCGTTCGTGAGCCTTGGGCTCCCCGACGGCCTTCTGGGCGCCGCCTGGCCCGCCATGCACGCGGATCTGGGCGCCGCCGTGTCGCTCGCCGGCGCGATATCGGTCGTCATCTGCCTGGGGACCATCGTCTCGAGCCTCATGACCGACGCGCTCGTGCGGCGCCTGGGAACGGGCAGGCTCACGGCCGCGTCCGTGGCCCTGACGGCCGTGGCACTGTTTGGCTTCTCCACGTGCACGGCGCTGTGGCAGCTGGTGCTCTGGGCCATCCCGTACGGCCTGGGCGCGGGCGCCGTGGACGCGGCGCTGAACGCGTTTGTGGCGACGCACTACGCGGCGCGCCACATGAACTGGCTGCACTGCTGCTGGGGCATCGGCGCGGCCGCGGGACCCATGATCATGTCCTGGCAGATGTCTGGCGCCGCCGGCTGGCCGGGAGGCTATCGCGTGGTGGGCGTGGTGCAGGTGGCGCTCGTGGCGGCGATCGCGCTGAGCCTGCCGCTGTGGCACGACCGCAAGGGCGGCGCGGGCGAGAGGGGCGGGGCGCACGGCGCCGGGCGCGCCGCGGCGACGCGCAGGGAGCTGCTCTCGCGGCCCGGCGTGCCCCAGGCGATGGCGGGCTTCCTGTGCTACTGCGCGCTCGAGTCCTCGTGCGGGCTCTGGGCCTCGACGTTCCTCGTGCTTGGGCATGGGGTCTCTGCCCAGACCGCCGCCCTTCTCGCCTCGCTCTTCTATGCGGGGATCACCGTGGGCAGGTTCCTCTCGGGCGTGCTCACCTTGAGGCTCGACGGCAGACAGCTGCTGAGGCTGGGCGAGGTCGTCATGGCGCTGGGAATCGTGACGATGCTCGTGGCGCCGGGGGTCGTGGCCCTGGGCGCGGGACTTGCGCTGCTGGGGCTTGGCTGCGCCCCGATCTACCCGCAGATGATCCAGCTCGCGCCCAAGCGCTTTGGGACGGACGGCGCTCAGTCGCTCATGGGCATGCAGATGGCGTGCGCATACGTGGGATCGATGGCGTTTCCGCCGCTCATGGGTCTGGTGGTGGAGAGGGTGTCCCCGCTTCTGCTGCCGGTCGTCGCCGCGGTGCTGCTTGTGGTGATGACCTGCAGCCTCACGGTGTGCGACCGCCGCGCTACCGGCCCGAGTCCGGAAACTCGATGCTCACGGTAGTGCCACGGCCAACCTTCGACTCAAGCGTCACGCGAAGCCCCATCTTCTTGCACAGGCTCCGCACCAGGTAAAGGCCGATGCCGGTCGACTTCGCAAAGCGACGGCCGTTCTGGCCGGTAAACCCCCTGTCAAACACGCGGTCCACGTCCTCGGAGGGAATGCCAACCCCCTCGTCGGCGATGCTCAGCACCGTCACGCGCGCGTCCGCCTCGCTTTGGCGGCGCCTTGCCCCTATGCGAAGCCTCGCGGGCTCCAGCACGCCGTCGGGCCCCGCCGGCTTGCGGTACTTTGCGGCGTTCACCAGCACCTGACCCAGCACAAACGTCAGCCACTTCGGGTCGCAGCGCACCTCAAAGTCAAGGTCTCCCAGCTCGGGGGCTATGCGAGCGTCAATCAGCGTCCGTGCGTTCGCCTTCAGGGCGCCGCGCACAAGCTCGTCCAGCGACACGCTGCGGATGGCAAAGTCGCGGTCGACCGAGGTGCTCCGTGCATAATAGAGCGCCTGTTCTGCATAGCCCTCTATGCGCACCAGCTCGCGGTCCATGGCGGCCGTCGCGGCGTCCGGATGGTTCTGGGCCACAAGGCGCGCCGCGGCGATGGGCGTCTTCACCTCGTGGATCCACGTCTCCACGTAGTCGCGGTACTCGCGCTGCGCCAGGCGCTCCGCCTCCACCTCGTCCGTCATCGCCTTCGACTCGCGCGCGAGCGCGTCGTACATCAGCCGCCCCTCCAGGGTGGTCGGCCTTCCCACCAGCTCGCTCGCCAGGTACTTGCTGTCCAGCGCGTCCAGCGCCTCGCGCAGCCTGCAGAAGAACTCGCGCCGCCGCAGCCAGTCAAGCACCAGCCCCACAAGCACGCATGCGCACACCACGCACGCCGCCTCGCCAAACGCGCGCGCGTCCACGCCGCGGGCGAGAAGCGCCAGCCCCGATAGCAGCACCCCCGCCACAAGCCCCACGACTATCGCGAGCCTGTCTACGAGATACGACCAGAAGCCCATGTGCCGTCAGTCCTCCCCACCGCGGCGTCGCGTGACACCGCGCACCCGCGCGCTACAAGACGAGGTAGCCCAGCCCGCGGCGTGTCTGCACAAAGTCGCGCGCCCCTATGGAGGCGAGCGTCTGGCGCAGGTGGCTCACGTTCACGGTCAGCGTGTTGTCGTCCACGAACTCGTCCGTCTGCCACAACTCCTCCTGGATGCGCTGGCGGCTCACCACCTTGCCGGCGTTGCGCATCAGAAGCGAGAGGATTCTGAGCTCGTTCTTCGTGAGCTCCACGGAGCGTCCGCCGTGCTCGGCCACGCAGCGGTCGCAGTCCAGGCGCACGCCGCCGCGCTCCAGCACGGCAGAGCGGCTGGCGCTCCCATATGCGCGCTCAAGCAGGCGCGCAATGCGCGCAAGCAGCACGGGGGCGTTGTACGGCTTCGCCACGAAGTCGTCGGCGCCAAAGCTCATGCTCAGAAGCTCGTCCATCTGCCCGTCCCGGCTCGTCACCACGATGATGGGCACGTCGGACTCGCGTCGCACCTCGCGACACACGTACTGGCCGTCCACGCCCGGCAGGTTCAGGTCCAGAAGCACCAGGTCCGCCCTGGCGGCAAGCACCTGCCCTACCACGTCGTCGAACGCCTCGAGGGCGCACGGCTGGTAGCCGTTGTTCCCCAGGAGCGCCAGCAGCTCCTCCCTCAGCTTGGGGTCGTCCTCGACCACAAGCAGGTTGTTGTGCGCCTGCAAGACCAGGCACCTCCTCCAACAGCGTCGCCAACGGGTCGAATCAGTGTACCATCATGGGTTGTCGCTAACCTGCACACGGCAGAAGGACGGAAGGCGGGCGCTCTTGAAGAACATACTTGTCATAGCCACGGGAGGCACCATCGCGTCGCTGCCCCACAAGGACGGCCTCGCGCCCGGCCTCACCGGCGAGGAGCTGGTGGAGCGCGTGCCTCTCATCGACAGCCTCTGCCACATCGACGTGGTGCAGCCCATGAACATCGACAGCACCAACATGCGCCCGCGCGACTGGATGCAGATCGCAGACGGCCTCGCCCGGCGCTACGACGACTACGACGGCTTCGTGGTGCTGCACGGAACGGACACCATGGCGTACACGGCGGCAGCGCTCAGCTACCTCTTGCAGGGCGGCTCCAAGCCCATCGTGCTCACGGGCTCGCAGCAGCCCATGGCCGCGCCGTTCACGGACGCGAAGCTCAACCTGTACCAGAGCCTGCTCGTGGCCACGGACGACGCCGCGCGCGACGTGTGCGTCGTGTTCGGCGGCAAGGTCATCGCCGGCACGCGTGCCCACAAGCAGCGCACCATGAGCTACAACGCGTTCGTGAGCATGAACTTCCCCACCCTGGCCTACGTCAGGGGCGACCGCGTGCTCTGGAGCGGCGGGGGCGCGCCCC
>OCVV012841762.1_pt1 | contig 11648 bp, 11 predicted proteins | sample 1539721 | NCBI WGS metagenome assembly OCVV01 (sample SAMN02144230, study PRJEB22623) | gut metagenome | biome: sheep rumen | host: Ovis aries | place: New Zealand | reverse complement strand
CTTCAGTTCACCCCTGTTCATCAGTTTCCGCTGGTGCTTCATCCAGTTCAACAGTAGATGATCCTCCACGCGGTGCTTCGACGGATTCCGGTGGTACGTGTCCATATACTCCACCACCTCCGCATAGTTCTTCCTCCACTTCTCTTCCTGCGTCATATTTCCATCATCCTTTATCCATCATCCTTCATACATCAGACATCATCCTTCAGCCATCGTTTCCGTCCCCACTGTGGAACGAACAAGTACGAGCAAAACTGCCAGATGGCTCTCAAAAAACTCTTCATCCGATAATATTTGCCTTGATGGTATCAACGATATACCTTACATCATCATCACTGACGTATGGGCCTGCAGGCAGACACATACCGACTTTAAAGAGACCTTCCGACACGCCGTTCACGTATGCAGGTGCATCCTTATAACAGGGCTGTTTATGCATCGGTTTCCAAACCGGTCGAGCCTCTATCTGAGCCTGATCGAGCGCAACGCGCATAGCCTCCACATTGGCATTAGGTTCGCAATCAGTATGAGCAGATGTGGCAGTGTGGATGACACCTGCAGCACCCCCGACAGCACCCGTCACGATAGTCTTATAGGCATCCTCTTGACCCTTCACCTTCACATTCTCATCAATCGTAATGGTGCATAACCAGTAGTTTGAGTCATAAACAGGAATTTCTCTTCCATCAGTCATCTTACATCTTACATCGGGCTGTTTATGAACAGTAACGCCCTTTACATCTGCCAATAACTGTTCATACAGCCCTTGCACGTGCTTATGATGAGCAAGGTGGTCATTCACCACTGTCATCTGTCCACGGCCAATACCGGCACAGATGTTCGACATACGATAGTTATATCCTATCTTCTCGTGCTGATAGTACGGATAGCTCTCACGATACTGTGTGGCATACATCATGATCTCGCGCCAGTGGTCTTCATCTTCTGTTATCAGCGCACCACCGCCAGAGGTTGTAATCATCTTATTGCCATTGAACGACAGCACGCCATACTTACCAAATGTACCCAGCACCTGCCCCTTATAGCGGGAGCCAAAACCCTCAGCAGCATCCTCCACCACGGGAATCCCATACTTATTAGCAATCTCCATGATGCGGTCAGCCTTATACGGCATACCATACAGAGCCACGGGAACTATTGCTTTAGGATACTTGCCAGTTTTCTCCTTGCGGTCAACAATTGCTTTCTCCAACAGTTCCGGGTCTATATTCCAAGTATCCGGCTCCGAATCCACGAGCACAGGTGTAGCCCCCAGATAAGCCACAGGATGCGTAGAAGCACAAAAGGTAAAGCTCTGCACAATCACCTCATCCCCTGGCTTCACGCCGCAGTTCAACAAGCCCAGGTGAACTGCTGCAGTACCAGCACTCAGTGCCACCACACGCTTGTTTTCAAGCGTAGGGCTAACTGTGAACTCTGAACTATGAACTATGAACTGTTCCAGGTCTTTCTCAAACCCGTTCACATTCGGGCCAAGGGGTACTACCCAGTTCGTATCGAATGCTTCCTTTACGTACTTCTGTTCCATTCCGTCCTCACTCATGTGAGCCAAGCACAGATATATTCTCTTTCTTTCCATATCCGTATATAGTTTTATATATTATATTATTTCCCCAGCATACTCCATATTCTTCCCTAACACCGTATACAAAATCATTTGGATGTCCTTGATGAAAGAGTAATGCCTGTAGTAATAGCAGTTTAACCGCACCTTATCAGGATAGATGACGTTGTCATTATACCACACCGCCAGTTCCTGATCCGACATTTTGTCAATCTGCTCCTGCGGAAGACGTCTGCCCTCAGACATCAGCCTTCTGACATCTGCCAGCATTTCGTCCTCAAGACGATATTTGAGAGTGGCAGGTCCAGTAATCCCCGGTCTTAACTTCAGCACATCACGGTCATCACCTTGCAACTTATCTGCATATCCAGGCACATCTGGACGTGGACCCACGAAGCTCATGTTGCCAATCAGAACATCCCACAATCCTGGCAATTCATCCAATTTATAGTGACGCAGTTTAGCCCCAAGTGGCGTAATGCGACTATCACCAGCAACCGATACCGTGCTACCATTATGCTTCACGGTCATCGTGCGGAACTTATGGCAGTCAAATAACTTACCATCTTTTCCTACGCGCTTCTGCACAAAGAACGCGGGCCCACCCGGCATCTTTATCTTCACCAGCACCGCCACAATTAGTAGAACTGGCCATAGAAGCAATAATCCTATAAATGAGACTAAACGGTCAAAAATATATTTCAGTATCATAACATATAACCTTATCGTTTGTTAACTGTTAGTATTCCTTCAACTTCGTGCGGCACAAACGGACCTTCTTTACATTCAAAGAAGACACTCCCAGATTCCAAACATTCCACATTATGCCATACATTCTTGGGTATGTCCACCCCATAGAGTCCTTCCTCTGGACAGAGCACTATACTCTCTATCACAGTACCATCATCATTGTATGTGGATACCCTCACTCTACCACGAAGTAGCACAAACGACTCATCTTTCGTCGGATGACGATGTATCTCAACCTTCGTACCAGGCTCCACGGCATTAAGGAATCGATGGCACTTATCATCAAGGCTCTGATGAAAGTTGTGATTCATCCTCAACCTATCAGACTGTTTTGCCTGCCTACTTACTTCATCTGTCAATTGTTTGTCTATGAGTTTTATCTTACTCCTTAGCTTATATATCTTCCATCAGCCTTCAAACATCAGCCATCGTCAGGTCCCGATGCTTGTCTAGCCCGCCTTGGCATTCTCAACTATTGATTATTGCTGACTCCTATTATTCGTGAAACAGTACCCGTCCCCCTGTTCTTCACTGTCAAAAACAAATTTTAAGACCATAATATCTATGCAGATAACGTGTCCAAATAAAACTATCTTGAACAAATCTATTACCTCTTTTACTTTACTAGCAGTATTACGGGTTGAGTTTCCCGTTTTTAACAAGCTTGCTTAAATAATATCCAAATTCTCCTAAAATGGCTTTTTTATCATCTTTGAAATAATCGTCAAAGGCATCAAAACCAGAAAAGGTAAATACTCGCCTCATCTCTTTTGGATCCCATTTCAATGACAAGCAACGACCTACTAAAGTAATAATATCTCCGAGTATCCACTTTGTCTTTGTTCCAAACTTAATATTAATCGGACTTTCATATTTTCCGTGTATCGCTAAATTATATAATATCCATGGAATATCAAATCCAGCAGTAATGGGAGTGGCTAATCCGCCTGTAAAACGTGCATTAGTCTCAATATATGCTATTTTGTTAGTCACAGGGTCGTATCTGAAATCCATACCACACACCCCTATAAAGTCAACAGCATCTAATAATTTCCTTGCTTCTATCTCAAGCTGTGGCATGTTAACTATCTCGCGTTGGGTTGTAGTACCACCACCATCTGTTTTTGTCACCAATGCTTTATAAACTGACGTTTTTATAAATCCTGGCCATCTGACACAGTCTACACTATAGTCTGTTCCACCTATCCATTCCTCAATGAGTGTTTCATCCCCTTTATGATGTTCAATAAGTTCCTTCAGTTCTGTTTCACTCTTTGGGAAAAACACGCCTTTAGCAGAATTACCTATAACAGTTTTAAAAACAACAGGATATTTTTTTATTTCTTCAACAGAATGATACATTTCAGGTATAGGAACCCCTGCTTTGTGTGCTAAAACTGATGATTGGGCTTTATTAGCTAAAGATAATAGCAATTCATGGTCAACGTATGGAATTATCAAGTCTTGAGGGAATTCATGCCTATGACGCATAATGACAACACTCTCATCATGTGTAGGCAACAACATCGTAGGATGAAGTTCTTCTATTTTTCTTTTCAGGCAACTGATGAACTTTTCCTCTTCTTTGAATGGATTTGGATATACAAAACTTCCTGAGCAATATTTTGATATACTACAGATATTTCGTTTAGAAGTGTCGGCCACCCATACACTTAAACCATGGAGAGCCAAACTTCTCAAAATATTATATCCTACCCTATTCCAACAATAAGTTACAACTACGTCACATTTATCAAGCCGCATAAGAGTAGCCCCTCCTGCGACCATAAACTATTATCTTTAAACTATGAAATTTCAAACTACATAATTTGCCCCCCCTAGACAGTTGGGTACGACTATTTTCTACCATATCTTGATTCACTATTTTGACTATTCTACAAGGATTCCCATAAGCCAGACATCCGTCTGGTATGTCTTTCACAACTACAGATCCCGCACCTATATAACAATCCTTACCTATATGTATTTCTTGAATAACAGTGGTGCCAGCTCCAAGCCATGTTCCCTCACCGATTGCACTACCTCCGCAGACAGTACAGTGAGGAGCAATGTGAACAAAATCTCCCACCTTCACATCATGGTCAAGCGAAGCACCAGTATTGATTATACAATGATTACCAACTTCCACATAAGGATTCATAATAGCACAGGCCATCACAACGGTTCCGTAACCCATTTTGACGCTGTCCGCTTTCACAGCACTCGGATGAATCACCGTCAAAAATTCTCTCTCACCAAGTTTCTGAGCTATTTCCCTCCTTATCTGACAATCGCCTATTGTGATAATCATCGGAGATAATCCATCAGCAGAGTGTACGACTGGCTTCCCCGCCAGTTCGTTCACATGCTGGTTGTCGTCAATTAAGCACGGAACATCTACATACGCCAATCTGGCAATGTCCATTACTACCTTGGCATGACCGCTTGCTCCGTAGAGATGTACTTTATCAGTTTGTTCCATCGAAAAACTCCATTGTTGCCGCTGTTGCGGAGTTAATGTCTTTCCGCATCAACACATTCTTTATTGTAATGAATATCACTTTCAAATCCGTCAGGAGCGAGACATGATCCACATACCATACATCCAGTTTGAATTTCTCCGTCCACCTGATGGCGTTGCGTCCGTGACACTGTGCCCAGCCGCTGATACCTGGTCTCACCTCATGCCGAAGTGCTTGCTCAGGCGAGTATAGCGGCAGATACTGCGGCAACAACGGGCGTGGCCCAATCAGTGCCATATCTCCTTTCAGTACATTAATCAACTGCGGTAATTCATCAATCGATGTTGAGCGCACGAACTTCCCGACCTTCGTCAGCCGCTGTTCATCGGGTAGCAGATTCCCCTCTGCATCCCGTTCGTCCGTCATCGTCTTGAACTTAATCACCTTAAATATCTTCGCATCCTTCCCAGGCCGCTCCTGGAAGAAGAAAACAGGTGCAAACCAAGCGGAGAGTCGTGCTCGCACGGACTTTTCCTTGACGCCGCCCTGTTTCGACGAAGTCAATGACCCCTGCCCCCTTGTTTGCAAAGTGCAGCCAGATGGTTATCACCAGCAATATCGGGGAAATTAAAATCAATACTATCAAGCGAAATCCAGAAATCCAAGAATCGCTTAAAAAAGTGTTTGTACATAATGGTTTCAATTTTTCATCTTCCACCTCTGATTCTCAATCTTCCGATAAATTTTCCAGAAAGATGCGGAGGGGAATATAGAGGCGAGTTTTATGAGGCGATAAATGTCTGTTGCACCACGAGCAATGTACCCGTTGTTGCGTGATTTGTAACGATTGTCGTGGTGGCCGAAATTGCCACCTTCCAGCATTTCTTTCAAGATGACACGTCCTCTCCTCTCGTCTGGACCTACCAAAAGATACTTATCTTCTAAGCCTAAATACTCCTTCTCTATCCACATCACACCTTTCGCGAATCTGAATAGGCCGAGGTCTTTGAATAACCCTACAACATCATTTTCATCGAAACCGCAACTAGTCTCTATATAGTCGTCTCTATATTTTTTTAGAACATAGAAATAGTCCACAAAATGCCGTAAACCGATACCTTCAATGAAAAAGTGATTCATAATATGCGACATCTGAAACACAACATTAAAAGATGATGTTGGCACACTAATCTCGCCCAATCCATCAGGTAACTCCACTTTGTGACTCATCTGTCTTGCCATCTGTTCTTTACAGAATTTTTGGAAACGTCTATTACCCATTGGACTCAATAGTTTACCTGGTGTATAATGAACCTCTACAGGAATATCCTTGAATATAGGGAAATCGATATGATGATATTGTTCAAAAACACCGGGTGTCCATTTTTTAACAAATCGAGTGATGTCATCACGCTTACCTGCTACCCAAATATCTATATCCCCAGATGTACGGCTATATGTCTCATTATACATCAAAGCATTCCCTTGCCCTTTCAGAATACAACTTTTAAAACCTGCATCTGCGAACATTTTTGTTATTTCAGCAGATCTTTTATAGGCTAAAAGATTCTGCTTCTTTATTTGCTCAGACACCCCAATCCACTCAAATAGTAACTCTTGTGGTGGTGTCTGTTTCCGCTTATGCAACAGCTCTACACCATGGAAGCAGATTCCTAACACTGCTTGCTTTTCAGCTATGGCATAAAGTTCTTGCCATTGTTCCGCTGTCGGTGTATAAGACAAAATGTACTGTTGCCCTCTCGCCACTTTCAACAGTTCAAAGAACAGGCTCTCCAATGTTTCTAAACTATAGACGTAAACTATCAACTATTTAAAATGCGCCATGATGGTATTGTAAGTGTGCTCCACCAGATAGTTCTGGCAGAGGAACTGATATCCACGTTCGCCCATTTGCTTTCTATCTGCATTCAGAATCTTGTCCACCAATGCCGTAAAATCATTAGGATTCACGCTCTCGCACCAATATCCATATCCATTATCTTCTGCTATATGTCCAATATCTGTATTGACATCTGTAGCACAGATAACTGGCATCTTATATTCCAAGTAGCTCAACAGCCGAGAGGGATAGTTAGGAATCGTAAAACGGTAATCCAAGAAGATAAGACCTACATCACATGAACGGACCAGCAAGTCATAATCATCCTTTGGCAGGCTTTTCATCACTTTCACATTACAATTCTGATTGTCAGAATACCATTTTTCCAATTTATGATACTCTGTACCCATACCGACTACTACGAAATAGCAATCCTCTCTTTTCTTATTGTTATCAAGACACTGAATTAAGTAATCTATTCCTTGAGGTCTGCCTAAATTTCCACCATATATAAGAATAGGTTGATCTGTTGGTAGACCATATTTCTTGCGAATGTAGAACTCTGCTGCTTTTTGCTGATTAGAGTCTAAGTCCTCACCTCTCAACTCCAAACTATTTGGTGCCACTTCCACTTTCTTTGAATCAATGAAGTTGTTGTGATTCAACACAAAATTCACATTAGCAGGAGACATACAACCTATGTAGTCGGAATTCTTATAAAGCTGTATTTCTTTCTTGCGGAAATACCAGTTAAAGATGCTATGTGCTCCAAACAGGCCAATATCCACTGCATTCTGTGGAAATATATCCTTTAGCTGAAGATAAGATATTGCCTGAGGATTTTGCTTCTTTAGATACTTTACTACATTGGTGAATGTAATAGGAGGAGTAGAATAGGTAATCAGGTCAAATCGAACGTCTTTTAAATGTTTTTTAATAGCCGCTTTATATTGTTTCTCCAAGAGCAATGTACCCACGCCCTTTTCGAGAATATTTGTCTTCTGAATATTACATGTCTTCACATTCAGTATATGAACACCATGCAATTCTACTAATGATGTCTTAAGTCCCATTCTACGTTCACACGCAGTTACAATATATACATTATGACCTTCATCGCGAAATTTACGCATTAAATCGCTGTAAATTCCGCGTTCTTCTATATCCTTTATCCGTACTAATGTAAGAAAGATAATAATCATTTATAGTCCTTTTCTCCAAACAAATTTGTTCACAATCCCGACATAACTCTGGATAATCTTTACCACCTTCGTAGAGACATTCTCTTCAATGTAGTCAGGGACAGGGATGCCATAGTCACCATTCTGATTCATGGTGACTGCTGTATCTACCGCCTGAAGCAATGACACCTCATCGATGCCGGCAATGAAGAAACAGGCCTTATCCAATGCCTCCGGGCGCTCTGTCGATGTACGGATGCAGATAGCAGGGAAAGGATGACCGACACTGGTGAAGAACGAAGATTCCTCTGGAAGTGTCCCACTATCGCTGACAACAGCGAAGGCATTCATCTGAAGACAGTTGTAGTCATGGAATCCAAGTGGCTCGTGCTGAATCACACGCTTATCCAGCACAAAACCTGACTGTTCCAGACGCTTGCGGCTACGAGGATGGCAAGAGTACAAGATTGGCATATCATACTTCTCTGACATCTTATTGATTGCCGTAAACAGAGATAAAAAGTTCTTCTCCGTGTCAATGTTCTCCTCACGATGGGCTGACAGCAAGATATACTTACCCTTCTCTAAGCCCAGACGCTGGTGAATATCCGACGCCTCTATCTCTGCCAAGTTCTGGTGCAGCACCTCTGCCATAGGCGAGCCTGTCACGTAAGTACGCTCTTTTGGCAGTCCACAGTCAGCCAAGTAACGACGTGCATGCTCAGAGTATGCCATATTCACATCACTGATAATATCCACGATGCGGCGATTGGTTTCTTCCGGCAGGCACTCATCCTTGCAACGGTTACCTGCTTCCATGTGGAAGATGGGGATATGCAGGCGTTTCGCACCTATCACACTCAGACAAGAGTTGGTATCACCCAAAACTAAAACCGCATCAGGTTTAGTTTCAACCATCACCTTATAGCTCTTGTCGATGATATTACCCATTGTAGCACCAAGGTCATCACCTACTGCCTCCATATAGATATCCGGATCTGCCAATTTCAGGTCCTTGAAGAACACCCCATTCAGGTTATAGTCATAGTTTTGACCTGTGTGTGCCAACAGACAGTCAAAATACTGCCTGCACTTATTAATTACCGCTGCCAGTCGGATTATCTCAGGGCGTGTCCCAACAATAATCAGCAGCTTCAGTTTTCCGTTATCTTTAAAATGCTTTATATCCATAGTCGTTCAAACTTTTTCAAAATACGTATCAGGATGATTCGGATCAAAGATCTCATTGCAGTACATTACAGTCACAAGATTCTCCGTCTCTGACAGGTTGATGATGTTATGTGTATATCCAGGCAACATGTGTACACACTGGATGTTATCACCACTTACCTCGAACTCCATTACTTCGTCAGAGCCAATCTTACGCTCCTGTATCAGTCCGTGACCAGAAACGACAATAAAGAACTCCCACTTCGTATTATGCCAGTGTTGTCCCTTTGTGATACCTGGTTTCGAGATATTGATGCTCACCTGACCACAGTTCAGCGTATGCACCAATTCCGTAAAGCTTCCACGGTCATCCACATTCATTTTCAGCGGGAATGCCACCTTTTCCTTCGGCAGATAGCTAAGGTATGTCGAATACAGTTTCTTAGCAAAGCTTCCTTCTGGGATTTCAGGAATCATCAATGTCTTTGGCTGTTCAGCAAACTGATGCAACAGTTCAACTATTCTTCCCAATGTCACCTTATGCGTCACCGGGCAATAGCAATAACGGCCCAATGGACCATCAACCACTTCTAATCCCTCAAACTCACATCTTTGTTCCTTTCCTTCAAGACAGTTAAGCATCTCCTGTACCAAGTCATCAATATACAGCAGCTCCAGTTCTACATTCGGGTCGTTCACCTGAATAGGCAGATCATTTGCGATATTATTGCAGAATGTTGCCACAGCAGAGTTGTAGTTAGGTCTGCACCATTTGCCAAACAGATTCGGGAATCGGTATATCAATACGCGAGGTCTGAGGGCTGAAGGCTGATGTCTGACATCTTCCATCTTACCTCTTACATCAGACATCAAAAACTCTTCCTGATACCTCAGAAACAAGTCCTCCCCAGCCTTCTTCGAGCGACCATACTCACTATTACCGAATCGTCCTGTCAGCGAAGCCTGCTGTGACGAGGATAACATCACAGGGCATTTATTCCCATACTTTTTCAGTGTATCCAGCAGTGTCGATGCAAATCCAAAGTTCCCTTCCATAAACTCAGAAGATTCCTTCGGTCTGTTCACACCAGCCAAATTAAACACGAAGTCTGCTTTCTGACACCACTCATCCAGCATCTTCGGATCAGTGTCAATGTCATACTCAAAGACATCGTCAACCTTCAAGTCTGGTCGGGTTCTGTCCTTCCCATCCTTAATATTATATAAGGTAGCACATAGGTTCTTACCAACAAACCCCTTCGCACCAGTCACCAATATTTTCATAGAAATATCTGTGTTATCTGTGATTTCTGTGTGACTTATTTCACAAGGTTAGGAACACCATTCAACTCATTCTGAATGTATTCCAAAGATGCAATTTTTTCGATTGTCTCCTGCAGATTCAGACGCTTGGTATTATCCGAGTTAAACTCCTCGATAGTGACACGCTTGGTGTCCCCCTCCTTGAAATACTTATCGTAGTTCAAGTCACGATTGTCAGCCGGCACACGATAGAAGTTACCCATATCCTCAGCCTTAGCACACTCCTCCTTGGTAAGCAACGTCTCATACATCTTTTCACCGTGACGAATACCAATCACTTTGATGTCCTCCTTTTTGCCGCCAAACAACTCGCACACTGCTTCTGCTTGTGTCTGTATCGTACATGCAGGAGCCTTCTGCACCAAGATGTCACCATTCTGACCATGCTCAAAAGCAAACAGCACCAAATCGACAGCCTCTTCCAATGACATGATGAATCGTGTCATCCTCGGTTCCGTCAATGTGATAGGATTACCCTTGCGGATCTGCTCAATCCACAGAGGAATCACAGAGCCACGGCTGCACATCACATTACCATAGCGGGTACAGCAGATCTTCGTATTCCCACTATTGCGGCTCTTGGCCACTGCAATCTTCTCCTCAATAGCCTTGGTGATACCCATCGCATTGATAGGATAAGCCGCCTTGTCTGTCGATAGACAAATCACGCATTTCACACCTGCATCTATAGCGGCGTCCAATGTATTGTCTGTTCCTATCACATTCGTCTTGACGGCCTCCATCGGGAAGAACTCACATGAAGGAACCTGTTTCAGCGCAGCCGCATGGAACACATAATCTACGCCCTTCATCGCATACTTCAGGTTCGAACGGTTCCTCACATCGCCGATGTAGAACTTCACTTTGTTTGCAACCTCAGGCATACGCGCTTGGAAGTCGTGACGCATATCGTCCTGTTTCTTCTCATCACGCGAAAAGATGCGTATTTCCCCTATATCTGTACGGAGGAAACGGTTTAACACTGCATTACCAAAACTACCTGTACCTCCAGTAATCAGGAGGGTCTTGTCTTTAAATACACTCATAGTTATTCTATTCTTATTTATATTGTCATTTGTTTTTTTCGTCTTTCTCTATTATATCGAGGGGTTTCAGCAGATGCCCACACACCACTCCAGAAGGCACTCCACATACTCTCGTTGAAACAAAGCTTGTGTTTCCATTCATTCGTTTCCAGCAGCGGGCGGAACCACCGGGACGCTGAACCACCGGAACGGGGAACCACCAGGAACCACCGGGACGGGTTCCTGTTTCATCACATGCGATAAATCATGCTTTTACTGATTCCTGTCAATCTCTCCAACTGACGCAATGAT
>OCVV012888741.1_pt1 | contig 11653 bp, 5 predicted proteins | sample 1539721 | NCBI WGS metagenome assembly OCVV01 (sample SAMN02144230, study PRJEB22623) | gut metagenome | biome: sheep rumen | host: Ovis aries | place: New Zealand | reverse complement strand
AAGTCATCAGAGTTTGTAAGAAGGAATACAACCGTGTCAGCATAGCCTGCCTTGTGAATCTTGTCGATATCGAAATTCAGAAGGAGGTCGCCGGCCTTGACCGTATCGCCTTCAGCGACTGCCGGTGAGAATCCATCGCCGTTCATAGCGACTGTATCTACGCCGACATGGATGAGAAGCTCAAGTCCGGAATCTGTGGAGATACCGATTGCATGCTTGGACTCTGCAACTGTGGAGATCGTGCCGTCTACCGGTGCAACTATAACACCCTTGGACGGTGTGATACCGAGACCTGCGCCGAGAACGCCTGATGCAAATGTAGCATCCGGGATCTGCTCCTGCGGAACCAGTGTTCCGACTGCCGGAGACTTGACCTTGTCAGCGCCGACTTCCATAACGACCGGCTGTGTATTGATATCGATTGGCGGAGCTGCCTTCGGAGCTGCCTTCTTCGGTTCATCTTCCTTGAAGATGACTGTTGTGATAAAGAATGCAAGACCGCCGGAGATTGCAAGAACGATTGTATAAAGCAACGCATTGTTGATTGTAAGGTATCCCGGGATACCTGTTACGCCGTATGCAGAAGCACCGATGCCCATGAATGCAGCAACAAGTGCACCTACAGCACCGCCGATCATACCACCGACGAACGGCTTCATGAAGCGCATGTTAACACCGAAGATTGCCGGCTCTGTGATACCGAGAGCTGCGGACATGGAAGACGGAATAGCAACTGCTTTTGTCTTCTGATTCTTGGAACGGAGACCGACTGCAAGGCAGGCGCCGAACTGTGCGAAGTTCGCGGCAGATGCGATCGGCATCCAGGTATTGAGACCCTTGGAAGCAAGCATACCGGCCTCGATAACGTTGTACATATGGTGAAGACCCATAACAACAGTACAGGGATAAAGTGCACCCATGATGCAGGAACCGATCGGATTTGCAACAAGCTTCTCAGCACCGTTCAGAACGAGTGTCTCAAGTGTGGAGAAGATCGGTCCGATAATTGTAAGAGTTACAAGTGCTGTTACAAGAACAGTTGTCAGCGGAGTTACGAAGAGGTCGATCATTTCCGGAACATGTTTATGCAGCCAGGACTCGACCTTGCTCATGAAGAGGACAGCCAGCATGACCGGGATAACATGGCCCTGATAGCCTACTCTGTTGATCGGGAGAATCGGTCCGAACAGATGCCACTGAGGTATTCCGCCCAGCGATGCAACCGTCACTTTATCCGGATTTGCTGCCCAGTCATACAGATACGGGCTTACGCCGTTAATTTCGAGACCGAAGAACTTTGCTACCTGCTCAGCGCTGCCGACATTCCAGCCGTTAAGGAATGCAGAATGAATCATCAAAAGACCGATAACCGCGCCGAGGAAAATGTTGCCGCCGAATACTCTCGCCGCTGAAATAGCTACGATAACCGGCAGATAAGCGAAAGCTGTGTTCGCAGCTGTATCAAGGAAAGAGAACCAGTCAGTGCCGCCAAAACCGAGACCCGGGATCTTAGCAAGAGCCTCAACGAGACCCATCATAAGACCGGAAGCAACGATAGCCGGAAGAATCGGAACGAAAACATCGCCGATCGGCTTAAGAAGTCTGATGTACCACGGCTGCTGTGCAGCAGCTGCTGCCTTTACATCTTCCTTGGAAGCTGCGGAAGCGCCCGTGATGGAAAGGAACTCATCATAAACTTTGTTAACTGTTCCGGTACCGATGATCAGCTGCAGCTGGCCATTGGACTCGAACATACCCTTGACGCCATCGACGTTCTCAAGGACTTCCTTGTTGACTTTGCTGTTATCTGCGATAACAAGGCGAAGTCTTGTAGCGCAATGAGCAGCAGAGACGACGTTAGCGCCGCCACCGATATTATCGGCGATCTCCTGCGCGCATTTTCTGTAATCAAGTGCCATAGTTTTTCCTCCCTTTGGTGAATTTGTTGCACCACACATAAGTTACAGTGTATCAGCATTCGGAATCGCACCTTCCGAACAATGATCTCTATTACTCGATTATACACATAATTTCTACCAACCACAACTGTGATTTTTATCTAAATTTTACATTTTGTTTTTGGCAATTTTATATTGCTTGTGACTTTTTCGCAAAAGAGCCCTTTTTTCAAATATAGCTTTAGGTAAAATCATCAGTTGCTTATTCTTCCGTATCAGCTGCAGCTTTATTGGCAGTGCGCTTTCTTGCAGTCTTCTTCGGAGCTTCCGCAGATTCAACAGCATCAGCCTTTTGGGTCGTACGCTTTCTGGTCGTCTTCTTCGGTGCTTCCGCAGATTCAACAGCATCAGCCTTTTTGGTCGTACGCTTTCTTGTCGTCTTCTTCGGTGCTTCCGCCTCCGCATCATCCGCCTTCTTCGCTGTGCGTCTCCTTGTAACTTTCTTCACGACTTCTTCTAATTTTGAAGTCTCCGCCGGAGCCGCTTCTACCTTCGGAGCTTCCTCTGTCTTCGGCTCTTCTGCCGGTGCTTCCTCTACCTTCGGAGCCTCAGCCGGCGCTTCTTCTGCCTTCGGAGCTTCTTTGACTGCCGGCTTCGGATTGAAGTTATAATACAGCCATGCGAAATCATGAGCCGGAACGCCTACTGCCTTTGCGGCACGATGTTCGCCGGTGATGAGGTCGATGTAGTCCTCCTCCTCATTGATCCATGCAGTCTCATCATTTTCACTGAAATTGAAGAGTGCGAGAAGCTTCTCTCCCTCGTAATAACGTCCGATACCGAGGATCTTGTCATTGTACGTCTCGAGCGTCCATGCATCGGCATCGATATTGAACAGGGAATGTTCTGCGCGGATCGTCTCCAGTTTGCGAAGGGCCTGGAAAAGGCGTCCGGGTCTTGTAGTCACATCGTTCCTCTTTGCCGCGTCATCCCAGTTGAAATTGCCGCGGTGGAGATAACGGCTGTCTTCGCATTTGACCGGATCATTATGATAGGTGTAATCATTCTTCTGGCCGACTTCGTCACCGCTGTAGATGACCGGAACACCCGTCTGGGTCAGGAGGAACGCATGCAGCATGATGTCAAGCTTGATTGCCTCATTCCACTTGAATTCGTTGTTCTCGTACTCTGCTGCCTCGATTCCGCAGAGAGAAGCCGTCGTTCCGCAGAGACGGGCGTCGCCGAGTCTCGGATCGTCATTGTAGAGCTCGCCTCTGGAGTTGCTTCCCCAGTACGCGCCCTTCAGATAATCATTGATATATTTCTTGTGTGCAACTTCCTCGATACCGAACTGTTTCAGATAATTGAAGTCAAGACCCCAGCCGATATCATCGTGGCAGCGCAGATAATTCAGGAATGCAAATTCCTTCGGGAGTGCAAACACACCGTCCAGTGTGTGTCTCAGAAGACGCACATCTCTCGTAGCGACGGTATTCCACGTCGTGCACATTGTCGTTGCATTATAGAGCATATGGCACTCCGGCTTGTCGACCGTACCGAAATACGGAGCGAGCTTGGACGGCTCCATGACGACTTCGCCGAGGAGCAATGTACCCGGGCAGACCACCTCGACAGCCATTCTCATGATACGAACCAGCGTATGTACCTGCGGAAGGTTTCTGTTATCCGTGCCAAGCTGCTTCCAGATATACGGTGTTGCATCGAGACGGACAATATCAACGCCGTTGTTGCAGAGATTCAGCATATCAGCAGTCATATCGTTGAAAACGACCGGATTGCGGTAATTCAGATCCCACTGATACGGATAGAACATGGTCATGACCGGCTTACCGACTTCCGGGACCCATGTGAAGTTACCCGGAGCTGTTGTCGGGAATACCTGCGGAACGGTCTTCTCATATTCATTCGGAATTGTCCAATCATCAAAGAAGAAATATCTGTCCTGATACTCTTTCTCGCCGGCGCGTGCTCTCTTTGCCCACTCATGATCTTCGCTCGTGTGATTCATGACAAAGTCGAGGCAGATATTCATACCCTTGGAATGGCAGTCAACGGAAAGCTCATAGAGATCTTCCATTGTACCGAGCTCCGGCTGTACCTTCCTGAAATTGGATACAGCATAACCACCGTCGCTGCGGTCTTTCGGACTTTCAAGAAGCGGCATCAGGTGAATGAAGTTGGCTCCGCACTCCTTAATATAGTCAAGTTTTGCATGTACACCCTTGAGGGTTCCCGCGAAGCAATTGGTGTAAATAATCATTCCGAGCATATCGTTGCCCTTATACCAGTCGGGTACAAGGCATCTCATATCATCCCACTCTTTCAGCTCGGGCGAGCGGGCTGCATAGTATTCATGCAACATTTCGACAAAATAGTCAAACGCCTGCTGGTCGTTATTGTAGAGTTCCTTATAAAGCCACTGCATCTCATCATAATGGACTTTAAGGCGCTCAATAAATTGAGGTTCCCAGTTCTGATTGATCATTTTATTCCTCCCTTTGATGGCAGATTTTGCCTAAAGTTTTTCAACAATACTACCAAAAAACAGCTATTTTAACTATAGATGAACGCCATAACATTTGCAAATTCTTTTAAAAATTTCGTTATTTTCGTCATTCAGGGAACCTTTTTTTGTTCATTTTTGCTAACAATAAAAAATGTTTTTGTTACTCTTTTGCGAAAAAGTAGCAAGAAAAAGAGAGTGACTGCCGCATCAGACAATATCGCCGCAAAATATGGCAGATATTTGCAAATAACATCTGCCATATAGTGCGAATACATGTCTTAATGCGACAGCCCCTCCCGAAATCTCCCGCCAACACTCATTTTTGCAACGGACTGTTTTTACGGTATGCTTAAAGGTTGTTCATGCCGTTTGCATATAAAAAAATGCAGACGGTACATCTTATTCTACACCGAGTACCTTATAGTCCTTATCCTCAACGGCCTTCGTGAGAACCGCACTGTCAACATCCGCAGCAAGAGAGACAATAGCAGTCCCTGCCTCATGACTCACCTGTGCTTCGGTTACCCCCTCGAGTGCCTCAAGAGCCTTCTTCACAGTTGCCTCACAGTGCGGGCACATCATGCCCTCGATCTTCATAGTCTTTGTCATAAGATCTCCTTTCACGCCTTCGTCGGCTTCTTCATTTTGCTTTTCCAGCAGGCAGCCGTCCGGTCCGGGCTGCACAGCCTTTTTCATTTTTTTATCTTTTGACGCATCGTGAATCTGCATGAGATTCAGACGAAGCGCATTAGATACAACACAGAAACTCGAGAGCGACATGGCAGCCGCGCCCAGCATCGGATCCATCGTGATCCCGAAGAGGTGAGCGTACGCACCTGCCGCTACAGGAATCAGAAGAGAATTGTAAATAAGTGCCCAGAACAAATTCTCCAATATATTACGGTAAGTTTTGCGAGAGAGTCTGACAGCTGCTGCCACATCCAGAATACTGCTCTTCATGAGCACAACATCCGCGGCATCGATTGCAACATCCGTTCCGGCTCCGATCGCAATGCCGATATCAGCTCTGGTCAGAGCAGGCGCGTCGTTTATACCGTCGCCGACCATAGCTACTTTTCCCTTCTCCTGAAGAGCCCGAATCACTGCCTCCTTGCCGTCCGGCAATACGCCGGAGATGACTTCGTTGACGCCTGCCGACCTTCCTATTGCCTCCGCAGTCTGCCGATTGTCGCCTGTCAGCATAACAACATGAATGCCCATATTTCTCAGCTGGCGGATGGCCTCCGCACTGTCTTCCTTCATCGTATCAGCGACGGCAATAATTCCGAGGAGCTTATTCCCGGCTGCGAAGAAAAGCGGCGTCTTTCCGTCGGATGCCAGTTTTTCGGATTCTCCTTTTATCTGTCCGTCAATCTTTATCACGGAAGAGATAAAACGATAATTACCGCCGCACAGTGTCTCGCCCTCAAGCTTTGCGGTAAGGCCGTTTCCGGGGAGGGCTCTGAAGTCGGTGACTCTATCTGAAGGGTTGCAGGACTGAGTACGGCAATTATCTGCATTTGTCTGTTCAGTTGCAGCGGCTGACAGTTTTTCATTGCCGTACTCCACCACCGCATGTGCAAGCGGATGCTCACTCATCTGTTCAAGCATGAAAGCTTTGTATACGAGCTCGTCTTCGGATATGCCTTCAGCCGGGACAATGTCTGTAACGACCGGCTTTCCGCTCGTGATCGTTCCCGTCTTATCAAGAGCCGCGATTTGAATATTTCCTGTCTCCTGAAGTGCCTCAGCGTTCTTGAACAGGATACCGTTTTTTGCTCCGACACCGTTGCCGACCATTATGGCAACCGGAGTCGCCAGACCAAGTGCGCATGGACAGCTGACTACAAGGACGCATATTCCGCGGGCGAGGGCGAATCCTGCTGTCTGCCCTACCAGAAGCCACAGGATCGTCGTGACGATCGCGATACCTATGACTGCCGGTACAAAATACCCCGAGATGGTATCCGCAAGTTTTGCGACCGGTGCTTTGGTGGCTGCCGCATCGCTGACCATCTGAATGATCTGTGCGAGGGACGTGTCTTCTCCGACCCGGATAGCCTCGCACCTCAGAAAACCGGACTGATTCAGCGTTGCAGATGAGACCTCATCGCCCGCTGCCTTATCGACCGGCAGGCTCTCACCGGTCAGGGCCGATTCGTTGACCGCGCTCGTTCCTTCTATGACTATACCGTCCACCGGTATATTTTCACCGGGTCTCACGACGAAGATGTCGCCCTTGCGAACATTGTCTATCCCCACGGTCACTTCCCGGCCGTCACGGATTACATTTGCCGTTTTCGGAGCCAGTTTCATGAGAGACTTAAGAGCATTTGTCGTCTTTCCCTTCGAGTAAGCCTCCAGCATCTTACCGACCGTGATCAGAGTAAGGATCATGGCTGCCGACTCGAAATAGAATTCCATCATATACCGGTCCACGAGCTCCATGTTCCCGTCGACCTGGGCACGTGTCATCGCAAAGAGCATGATCGTCGAATATATAAAAGCGGCGCTCGACCCCATCGCAATCAGTGTGTCCATATTCGGTGCACCGTGCGCCAGGCTCTTAAATCCGCTCGTGAAGAACTTCTGATTTATGACCATGACAATAGCTGCGAGGAGCATCTGGATGAGGCCCATGGCGATATGATTGTCATTAAAGAAGGACGGCAGCGGCCATCCCCACATCATGTGCCCCATCGAAAAGTACATAAGAACCAGAAGAAAGCCGAGTGATGCGATGAGTCTCTTCCGCATTTTCGGGGTTTCCCGGTCTTTCAGTGCATCCTCCTCCGCCGCTATCCTGGCGGTCAGGCTGCCGCTGCTCTCTTTTGCGGCACCTTTAACTTCGGCGCCGTAGCCGGCATTTGTCACAGCTTCGATAATCTGCGAGGGGGAAACGTCTCCCTCCACACCCATCGAATTGGTCAGCAGGCTCACGGAGCAGGCTGTAACGCCCGGAACAGCGCTCACTGCTTTCTCCACGCGCGCCTGGCAGGCGGCGCAGCTCATTCCTGTAACTGTGTATTGTTCCATTATTTACTCCTCCGGGGTCAGGTGACTATACTTGCATGGTCATCTGACCCGCCAATCAAAGTTTGAAAATTTACTTTCAAACTTATTTCCCCGATCTTTACTTCATCAGCTTCTGCAGCGTCTTCACCAACTCGTCCAGCTTTTCCTCGCCGCCCTCCCTGACGTCCTCTGCCACGCAGGATCTGATGTGGCTGGCAAGGAGCACTTTCGTAAAACTGTTGAGCGCGCAGTTGGCTGCCGACACCTGATTCAGTATGTCAATGCAGTAGGCGTCCTTCTCAAGCATTCCTTTGATTCCGCGGATCTGGCCTTCGATCCTGCTCAGCCGATTCATGAGATCTCTGTACTCTTTCCCGGACCTGACCTTCTTCCTGTCGCAGCAGCCGCAATCATCTGTCTCCGCTGTATTTTCTCTCATTACTTCTTCAGTCATTTTTTTCTCCTCGCCCTTTCCGGGCGCTTATATTCATGAACGCATACCCCTTAGGGGTATGCCTCATAACAGTATGATATACCCCTACCCGGTATGATGTCAAGAGATTTCATCAAGAACGACTCGACGTTCTTGACGCACTGCGCATGGTGCGTAGCACCTTCCTCAATCGTCTGTGTCAAATGCCTCCAGGCCTCTCTTCCCGATCACTTTAGAATCACCGTGTCTTACAAAGTGCATCGTCACAAACGCCAACGTAATGAAAACAAATGAATACGGAAACAGGGCATCGTAGCTGATGCGGTTCATGAGCCATCCGGCGATGACCGGCGTCACGATCTGGGCAGCCATACTGAACGTATAGTACAGTCCGGTGAACTTTCCCACATCACTTCCTCTGCACATTTCAACGACCATCGGGAAGCTGTTCGTATTGATTGCCGCCCATCCGATACCGACCATGACAAACAGCACATAGAGGATCGGATGAAAATGGTCGAACAGCAAAGTCACGGCGAACAGGGCCGCAAACGCCGTCATCATAATCGCAATACCTCCCAGGATCGTCTTCCTGCGGCCGATCTTCGACGCAATATTGCCTGCGGGAATATACGTCAGGATCGCTCCCACCGTGGCAATCGTCAGACACAGAGAGGCGCTTCCGAGTGACATGTTCCACATCCTGCCGGAATATGTAGTGAACCATGTCTCGACAGCATTGTACGATATGAACCACAAAGCTACCGATGCCAGAAGAAAGACAAGGCTTATCCTGACAGGTCCGGGCAGTGCTTTCGTATCCGGGATCTTTTCGGAAGATATCTCCGCATCAGCCGGTTCGGTCTTGTGTTCCGTTTCTTTCAGCTGTTCCTGTCTCTCCATCTCCTGCACTTCAGCAGACAACCGCGGTTCATCGACTGTAAGGACAACGATGAGCATTGATACGATCATCAGGACTCCGATAATCAGGAAAAGGGGAAGATAATTGACGTGAGCAAGACCTTCCGTTCTGCTCTGTGAGTAGAGAATAGATGCGATGACCAGATAAATGATACCGCCCACGGCTCCCATCAGATTGATAATGGCGTTCGCCTTACTTCTGAGCGGTTTAGGCGTGACATCCGGCATCAGTGCGACCGCCGGACTTCTGTATGTCCCCATCGTGACCAGCAGTACGCCGAGGACCACTATGAACAAAACAAGCAGCCCGTTAACCGGTTTCGAAAAATAGATATTGTCGATGACGGGAATGCCCATCATGATAATCACGGCTGCAATTGTGCCGAACATAATGAACGGCTTGCGTCTGCCGGATTTATGACGGCATTTATCGGACAGCGTTCCGAAAAGCGGCAGGAGAAATAAAGCCAGGATATTATCCATAGCCATTATGATACCTGAATAGGCCTCATTCATATGAAAGGTATTCGTCAGAAGAAGCGGTACGACATTGTTATACATTTGCCAGAATGCGCAGATCGACAAAAAGGCAAATCCCACTCTGATTGTCTGCCATGTTCTCAGTTTCATATTCTTCCTCCTGCGGCTTCATTTTGAATGGTTTTATACATCAAAAGTATACATCAAAAAGACAAAAAAAGCAGCTGCCGGATGTTCTCCGGAAGCTGCACGCATATTACTTATTCTGTTGTTTTGCATCACGCCATAGCTGCCTGGCGCCTTCTCATCGGCTGCCACTCTTTCAGCACCTCATGACACTGTCCGATTCTGTCGATCATCTTGTCGCATGCATCGATGAATTCCACGCGCACGCGCTTCTCCGGCACCACATAAGCCGGTCTCGCAGCCTCAGCCGCAGCATGATTGCGAACGTCTTCTCTCTGTGTCTCGTTAGCATATTCCACTCTGATCACATCCGTATATCCATACGGCGAGAGATGTGTGTCGCACCATGTAAGTGCTTTTACAAATGCAGCTTCACCGCTCATCTCATATGAAAGAACCGTACATCCCGGATACATGGCAAGCATATCATAAATAGGCTGATACTCAGCATCGCTTGCTTCGTTCACAATCACGATCTGGGATACGCATTCGCTGATAAGGGATTCGACATACGTTACAAGATTCTCATCCGGATTATGTGTTGTAATAATGTAAGCTGACTTCATATCAATACCTCCTGTCATCATCTTATGAGATGATTCTATATGTTAAATGCTTTCTTTTTGTGTGGTTTATGTTAATGTTTTGTGAAAACCACTGCGGGAAATTCGCGCTTTTGTTCACATATGACTCTGTGATGAACAAAATTGCCATTTTCACATTTTATATTTTTTAATTACATCTCTTTATACGAAGCAGAATGACCCATGGCCAGTAAATTTTCGCATTTCATCTTTTCAGGATTTACATATTCTTCCCTGTTTGCCACACATCAAAAGACACGGAAATATACAAATATGTAGCGCAAATATCCCAAAACGCGTAAAATAATATCATAAACTTAAGCTTCCCACTCCGTGCGGTTTCACGAAGGAGATTTTCCATGCAACCAGACAGCACAAAAAGATCGAATAAGATTCATTTTTGCACAATCCTGGCCCTCGCAGCCGGTCTTCTTATCATGCTCACAGGCTGCAACGCGATATCACCTTCGTCATCATCCGCGAAATCAGGAGCGTCAAGAGACGACGTGCCTTTCAATGTCGCCGTGTTCTACTACGACTATTCGGACAACTACATATCTTCAGTCCGCACATCCCTCACACAGGGACTTGTAAGCGCCGGAATTCCTTATCGCGAATATGACGCTGCCTCCAACCAGTCCACACAGAATGCCCAGATTGATTCTGCTCTCAATGAGAATATAAGCCTGCTCATCGTCAACATCGTAAACTCCGGCTCTTCCAATGCAACGGACGCCATCTGCATGAAATCTTATCGCGCCGGCATCCCTGTCATCTTTTTTAACAGACCTGTCGAGGACAATGGTGATGAAGGCGTTATACTGAATTACTACGACAATGTGGCATTTGTCGGGACTGATCCCGCGGAAGCAGGTCATCTTCAGGGACAGCTCATCGGGGAGTTTCTGCTCGAGAATTACGAAAAAACCGATCTGAACGGAGACGGGAAAATCAGCTACGCCATGTTCAAGGGGGAAGCAAAAAATGCAGAGGCGATCTATCGCACAAAATACGCGGTGGAGGATGCAAATTCATACCTGACGGAAGCCGGTTACCCCGAACTGTATTATTTCAATCAGAACGCGGTGGATAACTACCAGCTGGATCTGACCGGAAAATGGTCCCTCACCGCCGTGCAGGACTATATGCTTACCAACCTTGCACAGTACAACGAGGAAATGGGTAACATGATCGAGCTCGTCATCTGCAACAGTGACACAATGGCTGAGGGCGCCATCCGTGCTCTGCAGACATACGGCTACAACCTCGGTACGGATGACAGCATAAAGATCCCTGTATTCGGCGTTGACGCCAGCATTCCGGGACGGCAGCTGATCGCCGAGAACAAGATGACAGGTACTGTCGTGCAGGACGCGGGAGCGATGGCGGAATGTATACTGCATCTTTCGAAAAATGTCGCAGAAAAAAAGGACATGCTTGCCGGCACGGAGAAATACTCCTGGGACAAAGAACATGACCTTCGCAATAAATTCTATATGCACTATTCACTTTATGATCCATCCGTGAAGCCGCTGACTCCTGCTGCCGATACCGATATCTCCGGCTCTGCAGCTTCTGATTCATCCGCTTCCGAAAGCGTCAGCGATTA
>OCVV011107182.1_pt1 | contig 11653 bp, 8 predicted proteins | sample 1539721 | NCBI WGS metagenome assembly OCVV01 (sample SAMN02144230, study PRJEB22623) | gut metagenome | biome: sheep rumen | host: Ovis aries | place: New Zealand | reverse complement strand
ATGTACAATCTCAACACAAAACGCGCGACAGTCGCGGCGGGCGGCCGCATTGAATGGGTCTCCGGCAGCTTCGGATCCCATGTGTCCTATCTGTACCCGATGAGCATTCTTGCCGGCGAAGGCGCTTCGGCAGAATTCACCGGAATCACATTTGCAGGAGAGGGGCAGAATCTCGATACCGGCGCAAAAATCGTCCATGCCGCACCGAACACTTCATCACATATGGATACCAAATCCATCTCAAAAAGCGGCGGAATCAGCACATTCCGGAGCGCCGTGACCGTCACGGAACAGGCCGTCGGAAGCCGGTCGTCCGTGAGCTGCGAATCGCTGATGCTCGACCGGATCTCACGCTCGGATACTGTCCCGGTCATGGACATCCGCACCGACAAGGCCGACATCGGACACGAGGCAAAAATCGGCAGAATCAGCGATGATGCGGTGTTTTATCTGATGTCACGCGGTCTGGATGAGCAGACAGCACGCGCAATGATCGTCAGCGGCTTTGCGGACAATGTGTCAAAGGAACTGCCGCTGGAATATGCGGTCGAAATGAATAATCTGATCCGGCTGGAAATGACCGGAAGCATCGGGTAAGGAGGCGCAAAATGGCAACACTCAAGGTCAATCGGCTGCCTGCGCCGACATTTTCATGGCTGCATGTCAATCATGCAGAAATCACAGCGCCGCAGCTTGTAAATGAACAACCGGAAATTGCTGCCCCGGAGGGCATTTCAGTCGGACAAACTGCGTTACAAAATCTGAACATTCCGCAGACAGATTCCGAAGAACTGCTGTCGTTTTTCACGCAAAACCGTGTTTCATGCGTCACGGTCAGCGGTTCATCGCGTGAGCCTGTCCGTCTTCAATTTCAGAAGAACGGCATCAGCGCACTTCATGTGAATGCAGAAAAGGGAAAACAGATCACGGTGATCGCGGATTACCGCGCATGCGGCGCATTCCAGACTGTGATCCACGCAGAAGACGCTGCTTCCGTGAAGCTCGTGCAGATTTTCAGCGGCTCCGAAGCGATAAGCAGCATTGCTGCGGAAATCGCAGACTGTGCAGAACTTCAGCTTGTTCAGATCTTCCTCAGCGGCGCATCCGTCACAAACGGGCAAACTGTTACAATGAACGGCAGAAAATCCGCATTTACTGCAAATATCGGATATATCGCCGATCACAATGACAAGCTCGACCTCAACATGAATATCATTCAGAACGGAAAGCAGTCCGAGTCAAATGTGCAGGTGAAGGGCGTGCTGAGAGGAAACGCCTCCAAGGTCCTTCGCGGAACGATCGACTTCCGGCACGGCGCGGTCGGCGCAAAGGGCGCAGAAAACGAGGACGTTCTGCTGATGAACGAACATGTGCAGAACCGGACAGTCCCGGTCATTCTCTGTGCGGAGGAGGACGTTTCCGGCTCACACGGCGCTTCGATCGGGCAGATCAGTGCCGAACACATTTTCTATTTGCAGTCCCGCGGGATCCCGGAGGAGCGCATCGCAGAGCTCATGGCGCAGGCCAGGCTCGGCAGCGTCATCCGGCAGATCGGCGATGCAGAAACAGAGCGCAGGATTTTCCGTGTGCTCGGCAGGGAGGAACCGGATGAATCTGAATACAATCAAGTCTGATTTTCCCGTATTTGCGCAATATCCGGAGCTTGCATATTTGGACAATTCCGCAACAACGCAAAAGCCAAAAGCGGTTCTTGATGCAGTTTTGCAGTATTACCGGGCAGAGAATGCAAATCCGCTGCGGGGGCTCTACGATCTGAGTGTCAGGGCGACTGAGGTCTACGAAAATGCGCGGATCGCTGTGCAGAAATTCATCGGTGCAGCGTCAGAACGCGAGATCATCTTTACGCGCAATGCGACCGAAAGCCTCAACCTCATCGTGTATAGCTGGGGAAGAACAAACCTGCACGCAGATGACGAAATACTTGTGCTGATTTCCGAGCATCACAGCAATCTGCTTCCGTGGCAGAACCTCTCACGGGAAACCGGTGCAAAGCTGCGGTTTCTGGAATGCGATGAATTCGGGGCATATACTCCGGAGTCACTTCGGAACGCATTAACACCGCGTACAAAAATCTTCGCAGCAGCGCAGATTTCAAATATCTTCGGGCGATTGAATCCGATTTCAGAATTCGCGGAGATCTGCCACAAAAACGGTACCGTGATTGTGTGCGACGGTGCGCAAAGCGTGCCGCATATCCCGGTCGATGTGCAGGCGCTCGGTGTCGATTTTCTCGCATGCTCCGGGCACAAAATGCTCGCGCCCATGGGAATCGGAGTCCTGTACGGCAAAGAGGAGCTGCTCGCGCAGATGCCGCCGTTCCTGTACGGCGGAGAAATGATCGAGTATGTCACGCGGGAGTCGGCGACCTATGCCGAGCTGCCGCACAAATTCGAGGCCGGAACGGTCAATGCCGCCGGTGCTGCGGGACTTCATGCCGCGATCGACTACATCCGTTCGATCGGATTTGACGCGATCACGGCCCGTGAAGCTGCGCTGACGAAGCTCGCTTTTGATGCGGTGAAGGAGATCCCTCATGTCCGCATCATCGGTGCGGAGACTGCGGACGAGCATCACGGGATCCTGACATTTACGGTTGACGGTGTGCATCCGCATGACATTGCTGCTGTTTTTGATTCGGACAATATTGCGATCCGTGCCGGTCATCACTGCGCGCAGCCGCTTCACAAATTTCTCGGTGTCCCCTCGACTGCCCGCATGAGCATTGCTTTCTACAACGATGAACAGGATATCGAAAGATTCATAAATACGCTGAAATCAATCAGGAGGCGCATGGGCTATGACAGATAATTTTTACGATGAGGTGCTGCTCGACCACAATCTGCACCCGCTGCATCTGCATGAGCTGCCGACCGCAACATGCTCCCATGCAGGCATGAACCCGAGCTGCGGCGACGAGATCACACTGCACCTGGATCTGAACGGCGGCGTCATCGCTGACGGTTCGTTCACCGGTGTCGGATGCGCGATCTCGCAGGCCTCAGCGGATATCATGCTGGATCTGATCATCGGCAGAACGCCGCATGATGCGCTGCACCTGACCGATCTGTTTATGAAGATGATCGGCGGAGAAATCTCACAGGATGAGCTGGATGAGCTTGAGGAGGCCGGTGCGCTGCAAAACATCTCGAAAATGCCGGCGCGTGTCAAATGCGCTGTGCTGAGCTGGCGCACGCTTCATCATCTGCTGACGGATTATCTTGCGAATCAGAATTAATCGTTCAATATATCAGCAAATCGTACAATATTCCATTGCAAATCCCTCAATTCTGTGTTATACTGGATTATGGGTGGTTGTCTTGCCATCACGAAACAGGAAACAGATTGGGGGATTTTTATGAAACGGAAAACAACTGCCATCCTGATTGCAGCAGGTCTTGTCACCTGCATGCTGCCCGCCCCGCTGCCTGTACAGGCGGCGGAAACCGACCTCTATGTCGGATATTCCGGCCGGGACGGAAGCTACAGCACCGTGCAGGCGGCTGTCAATGCTGCGGCGGCACGGAACCCGCGCTCAGAAGCAGACCGCGTGACCATTCACATCGCGCCGGGCACGTACCGCGAACAGATCACAGCGAATACACCGTATCTGACGTTTGTCAATGATACACCCTCACAGCCGGTCGTTCTGACATGGTATTACGGCATCGGCTACAAGTATTACAGCGTCAGCAGCGACGGCGTTTACAGTGCGGATGCCGCAAGAGCGAAGAATGCCAAAAACGAACCGACCCAGCGCTGGGGCTGTTCGGTGCGTCTGCGCTCGAATGCCGACTGGTTCCGTGCGGAAAATATCACCTTTGAAAATTCGTTTAACCGCTACGTCACTGACGAGGAGATCGCCGACGGCGTGGAGGTTTCCGGCAGTCAGAGCATCACATTCCAGCGGAAAAAGGGCGCCGATGTGGCGAGCAAGGCCGCGACGGAGCGTGCTGCCGCACTCGCGATCGAGGGAGACTATGCTGAGTTTCAGAACTGCACATTCCAGAGCAGTCAGGACACGCTGTTTCTCGGCGCTTCCTACGGCTATTTCCGCGACTGCCTGGTCGAAGGCAATACCGACTATATCTTCGGTTCTGGAACGTATGTCTTTGACTCCTGCGAGCTGCGTTTCAAGGGCTACAGCAGCAGCGCGGCCGGCGGATATATCACCGCGAACAAGGATGCGGGCAGAACGCTGTTCACAGACTGCACCGTGACCGCTGCCTCCGGTTCGACCGTCAACCCCGGGTATTTCGGCAGACCGTGGGGCGCATCCGCAGACATTGCGTTCGTCAACACAAAGCTGCAATACGAGGGCATCATCAACAGTGCCGGCTGGACAAAAATGAGCAACAATGCTCCTGAAAATGCAAAATTCAAGGAATACGGCACGACTGCGGGCGGAAAGGCTGTCAACACCTCCGGCAGAGTGCGCGGGACCGTGCAGAGCTCCGCAAACGGCCTTGACACCAAAACCTATCTCGGAAGCTGGACGCCGTTTTATCTCAACGGCGGGACTGCCGTAGAGATCCCTGAGATCAGCGGGACACTCGTGCAGAAGCTGAAGCCCGTACAGCCGGGTTATGAGTGGCGCATTCAGCCCGATCCGCAGACCGGCAGCACGATCTTCACCGACCGCGATTTCTTGTTCCGGAGCTATCCGGATCTGCCTGCGGGCGGCGAGGCGATCCAGACGCCGTGCGATGCGAAAACGCTGACCGGCACGCTTGCGGAATTTGAAGCCGGTGCGGATATCACCGTTTCGGTGCTGCTGGACAGCCGCGTGGAGAATGTCCCCGCATGGCTGAACGGCTGGAATCCCACTGCGCTGCATGCCGAAACCACCAACGATGTGATATTTGACGTCTATCAGCAGGATTTCAAAGCAGGTACGCAGATTTCGCTGGGTGAGAACGGACAGTCCGCCTATTGCATCAATTATACGGTGATCGTCACACCGGCACGACCGGCGGCGACACTCGCGGGCGATGCAGATTGCAGCGGCGTCCTCAACGTCAAGGATCTCACTGCGGTCAGGCAGCATCTACTGCATGTCCGCACGCTCTCCGGGACAGCACTTGCCAATGCCGACATGAACAGCGACGGCAGTGTTGATGCACAGGATTTGCAGCAGCTCTGCGATTTCCTGCTTGGAAACTGAATCATTCACAGGGGGAAGAAGCCGGACTGACTTCTTCCCCTGTTCTTGTATCTAAATCTCGAACCCTGCGCAAAGTCACATGACCGCGCCCGCGGCAAAAAATCCCGTTCTGCCGCGCCTTTCTTCTGCTCCCCCATTGCACTTTTCAGCAAAATGTGCTATAAGCGGGCAGTGCCGGCCTCCGATATGAGATCAGGCTGCGGAATAGTAATGTAATTTTTACTGTATCCATTGCACTTTTCAGCCAAATGTGCTATAATAGAATTACGAAGGAGGGATTTTATGCGTAAAGTATCTGCATTGCTGCTGGCGGGTATCCTTCTTCTGACGCTCGGCGGCTGCAAGAAGAAAAAGCAACAGGAGCCTGCTCCCGCACCGCAGACATCTGCGGCAGCGGTCACGGAAACTGCCGCCGCTCAAACAACGGAGCCCGCTTTTTCGGAGGTCACGGAAAAGCCGCCTGCTGTCTCTGTGACAACGGCACAGACGCTTCCGCCTCAGACCGACCCGGCAGCCGAAACGGAACAGACCACCGCGTACATCGCCGGTGAGCTGACACAGGCCGGTACTGTCACCACCGAGGGGACCATCGACCGCGACGGGGTGTATACCTCGAAAGAGGACGTCGCGCTGTATCTCTATACCTACGGCGAGCTGCCCTCGAATTTCATCACGAAAAAGGAAGCACAGAAGCTCGGCTGGTCGGGCGGTTCGCTGGAGCCGTATGCGCCCGGCTGCTGCATCGGCGGAAGCTATTTCGGGAACTATGAAGGCAATCTGCCGGAAAAGGCAGGCCGCGAATATCACGAATGCGACATCGACACGCTCGGCAAAAAATCCCGCGGTGCGAAACGCATCGTCTATTCCAATGACGGACTGATCTACTATACCGAGGATCATTACAACACATTTGAATTACTGTATGGGGAGGAATGAAGCATGCAGATTACGATTGACTGCTCTCAGATTGGCGACCGCGCGGAATTTCACCGTGTATTTTCGTCCAGACTGCGCCTGCCGGGCTTTTACGGCAACAATCTGGATGCGCTGTATGACTGCCTGACCTCAATGCCCGAGCCGACAACACTCACGCTGCTGAACATGCAGTGCCTGATCGACAATCTCGGAAGCTACGGCCGTGCTGCAATCAACATGATTGCACGGGCGGAGCGTGAAACACCGGCTCGCCTGACTGTAAATATGCGCTGATTTGCGGCAAAAGCCCCGGTTCACGCTGAACCGGGGCTTTTTTTGTGTGATTCTCCGCACTCACTGTTTGCCGAGATCGGAATACGAAATGAGCTTTGCCAGATAGTTCATCAGTCTTGCCAGGTCAGCCGGCGTGATGGTGCCGTCATACAGCACATCCGAATTCGCCTTGCCCTGTGCGGTGTAATCTGCTGTGCGCAGTGTTTCGTCACTGCCGACGACTCTTGCAAGCAAAACCGCATCCATGACATTCACCTCACCGTTGACATCCACATCGCCCCACACGATCTCTGTGACCGCCGGAACCGTTGTCTCCGTGGTTGTGGTCGTTGTGGTCGTTGTTGTCGCGGTCGTAGTGGTTGTAGTGGTTGTCGTGGTGGTCATCGTTGTGGTAGTCTCAGTGATGACATTCCAGTTCTGGCACGGGCTGTTCGTCGGTGCATACTGCTGCACGTTCGCGCCGTTCTCCTTCGAGGCACCGTTCACCTCCACAAGACAGGCATCCTTCGAGGCATGGGTGATGATGCTGTAGGTGCCGTTGAGATTCTTCGAGAAACGGAACAGCTCTGCGCTGTCGGAGGACGAGTATGCCGCGATGTCAATATTCGAGGCATTGCCGCTGCCCTCGGCCTTCAGTGCGAATGCAGGGTCAGCCTGCGAGCGGATCCAGTAGTAATTGCCGGAGCTGAACGGTGTCAGCGTCCACTTCTGGCAGTCAAAGCCGTTGGAGCCCCACTGCTGTACATTGGAGCCGGCCTTCATTTCGCCGTTTACAATGTCCATGACGAGCGCAGAATTTGCATTCTCAAAGGTGTAGATCACACCGGTATCCATGCTCGTTCCCGGATCGGTGACTGCTTCGAGGATCCAGTTCTGGCAGGCATTGCCGTTGTTCTCCCACTGCTGCACATTGCCGCCGGATTCCTTTGAGGCATCCGCGACCTCGACGGCCGATTTCTCACCGGAAACCCTGGTGTAGATCGTATAGCTGCCGTCGCTGTTTTCTGCAAGCATGAACTGCTGGTTTGTGCCGCCGTTGTACTGATAGAGATCAAGGTTTGTGCCGTTGTCGGTCTTTCTGCCGGCAACGTCGAGGACATAGGTACCGCCGTCGCCGACGCAGGATGCGATGTAATAATAGCCGTCGCCTGCGCTGTAGAGCTTCCAGATATCGTGAACAGAGCTGTTGTCAGTGCCCCACTGCTGGATGTTTGCGCCGTTCTCAGCCGCAGCGCCCGCAACCTGCATATACAGACCGGAGTTTACATTTCTGATGCGGTATGCAGCACCCTCAGAGAAGCTGGCTGCGGTCGGACCCATCGGGCCGCTCGGTGCTTCGCTGTAGCCTGCGCTCGGCACGCCTGCCTTTGCAAACCGCAGATACATCATGTTGTTTTTGGAGGACTGGCATCCGCTGTAGCTGCCGCAGTAGTTCTTGACATCCTGTGCGCTGATCGACACATAGCTGTAGTTGCCGCCCGGGCGGAAGCTGCTGGCCTTGGAATAGCTCGGATTGGAGGAAGTCCCCTGCCCCTGAACAGTTCTGTTGCAGCTATTGAAGATCGAGCCGCTCTCGGCGTATGCACCTGCATAGGTGATCGAGTTCCAGTCGCAGATGACGTTGCCGCCGTTTTCATAGACGCAATTCTCTGCGTAAATATCGCAGCCGCTGTGAACGGTATACGCCATGCTGAACTGGTTGACGTAGTTGTTGAGCGAGTGGAAATAGCCCCAGCGCATCAGTCCCGGGCCGCGGGTGAGGGTCTTGTTGAAGCGGTTGCTGATGATCGACATGCGCGGGAAGTTGTCGTATTTGTTCTTGACATCCGCGGTGTCATCCGGATAGCCGAGGATCAGGCCGTACTCATGCAGCCCGAATGCGCAGTCGGAAACCGTGCAGAAATCCGCGTCGTAGCAGCATGCGAGAAACTTGTCATAATCCGGCAGACCGGTCGATGCGGTGTTATAGTCGGAATGTCCGGTGAATGTGCAGTGATCGACCCAGAGATTCTCGCCGGAGCCGAAATAGACGACGATCGAGTCGTTGCCGTTGGATTCCTTGTCATGCTGAAGGTCAAAATTCCTGATGATGAGATTGTTGCCGACACCCTTGCCGGAGCTGGTGCAGAACTGCACATTGTAGAGCGTATGCTTGGCATAGCTGCCGATGATCGTTTTGTTGCTGTGGACATAGATGCGGCCGTCCGGGCAGTAGTATCTGCCGGAGGAATCCTTGGTCAGACTGCTGACCTTGATATCCGCAGTCACAACGATCGTATAGGGCGTATCAGAGGTCGCGTATTTGCTGAGATCCGAGAAATTCGTGACCTCAACGACCTCACCGAACAGACCGCCGATATCCCCGGCCTTGATGTTGCCGGTCTGATCGTTCTTGCAGTAGCCGGCAAATCCCTGAAGCCCGTCGGTATTGAGCAGCCAGAGCTGGCTGTCCGCGCCGGAGTAGTTCGCGAGGGTCATGCCGGAGCTGCCCTGCGTCAGCGCGAGCGAGGTGTTCTCGTAGTTGACGATTTTGTAATAGAGGTCATTCCCGAGGTGATCCTGCTTGACGGGAATGACATACCAGTGCTGCGATTTGGCGGATTCGCTGCCGTAGAGAATGACGCTGTTTCCGGCAGTGACGCTGTAATTCTGCGGGGTCATCAGTCTGCCGGATTCGGCATTGACGAGCTTGAAGAACGTGCCGTTGGAGTCCTTGCCGACGCGGTCAAAGCGCCACGACGGCGAGAGATCCTTGCCCAGCGCCCTGAGCGTCAGTGCGGAGCCGTCCGCAGTGCCGTTCTCCGTGAGCACCATGGAACTGTCCTTATTTGCGATGTTCATGAGCTGCGCGGGGTAGTCGGTTGAGACTGCGCTGACAGCAGGTGCCGTTTCCGCAAACCGGAACAGCGGCAGAAGAAACGCCGAGAGTACAGTCAGCGACAGGAGCAGCGCCCGCCGCATACGCTGTGTTCGTTTCATGAAAAATCATCTCCTTCAGAATCGTTTGAATCAAAAATGGGCCTCTGTCATGGCTACATTATAGCACGGCCGGCTCCCGCAGTCAATGAATTATCGTGTACATTGAATGACAGAAACAGTCAGGATATACAGAAAAACGGAGCCGCTCCGCAGAGCAGCTCCGCTGCATGATGCCCGGTGATGCACCGTCATTTCATCGTGATCTGTTTCAGAACCGTGAGGTCAGCGGCATTGAGCTTCCCGTCGGCATTGAGGTCGGCACGGTCGGCATCGACACGCCCCTCCCCGAGCAGATATGTCAGCAGCAGCACGGCATCTTTGCTGTCCGCGCTGCCGTCGCGGTTCAGGTCGCCGCGCAGATCAGCCTGCTGCGTGAGCCGTTCGGCCGAGAAATCGTCTGCGGAGCCGTAGCTGCCTGCGCCGCCGGAGACTGTCAGGGTGACCGTAACGGTATCACCTGCACGGAGCGTCAGCTCAGCGGCAGGTGTCTGCCAGACCGCCCAGCCCTGACCGTTTCCGCTGACCTGCTTTTTCTGCTGTCCGGACTGCACGGACAGGGTGTATGCAGTTGCCGCATCGCCCTGCACAAAACCCGATATGCGGTAAGTGCCGTCCGACTCTGCACGGAACACCGCCGATGCGGAGCTGTCCCTGAACGCGCCCTCGGAGTACCAGTGCAGCGCATAGCCGCCCGAGCGGGAATCCTCCGCCCGCACATCGAAATGTCCGTCGGCAGTGCCGTGCAGCGTCCAGCCCTCCGGCGAATTTGTCCATTCGCCGTCCGCCTCAAAGCCGGGATTTCTCAGGTAATTTTCACCCTGCTGCTGCGCGCCGCCGCTGCCGTGAACCGAGCCGAACACATAGAGCGAATCGAGCGGAGTGCCGTCATTGCTGAACAGCGATTCATTTTCGATGCAGCTTCCGCCGGGGACCGTTTCGGCATCGGGGTCAAACTCCCCTGCCGCCCTGTTCGCCCAGCCGGAGCCGTATTTCTCCCATTTTTCCGCATTGCTGTCGTATTCACTGCCGACCGGCAGCCACGCGGGTTCCCAGTAGAATACACCGATGCCCTTTCCGTCCGGCACCGCCGCGACCGCCGCGAAAACATCATGCAGATAAGCGGTCTGCCCTTCGACGCTGATCTCATAGCCCGCATAGTCGCCGAGGTCATCCTTGCTGCGGATCGTATTCCGGAACACATCGCTGTCCTCAAGCGTCCGGATGCAGGAAGTCTCCGCGACCATGACCTGCTTGCCGTATGTACGGGAGATGTTTGTCAGCACCGAAGTGAGATTGGACAGCGTGCCGTGCCAGTAGGGATAATAAGACGTCGCAAATACGTCATAATCGACATTCGTCTTTTTCAGCATATCTGCGAGATAGGTCATATTCGAGACCTTTTCCGGATTGGTGAAGTGCAGCACGACACGGGTACTGCTGCTGAATTCCCGCACAGCGCGTGCGCCCGCATTGAACAGCGATGCGAGATCGCGCCAGCCCGCCTCGCTCCAGCCGTAATCGGCCAGCATGACACCGCACATGCCGGTCGTTGTTTCATTGCCGACCTGCACCATCGCGACCTCAGCACCGGCTGCGGCGATTTTCTTCAGAGAATCCCGCGTAAACTGATAGATCGCATCTGCCTTCTGGCTGACACTGTAGTTTGTCCACGCCTTCGGCGCCTTTTGCTTGCCCGGATCAGCCCAGAAATCGGAATAATGAAAATCGACAAGCAGCTTCAGTCCGGCAGCGGCACAGCGCTCTGCGATCCGCACAGCATAGCTCAGATCGCAGACACCGCCGCCGTAATTGGCGTGCGTACCGGTCTGATACGGGTCATTCCAGATCCGGACACGGACAGTATTGACGCCCGCATCGGCAAGCGTCAGGAAGATGTCCTGTTCCCTGCCGTTCCGGTCATAGAACCGGACACCGCTTTCCTCGAGCGAAATGACCGATGACACATCGACCCCCTTGAACGGATCGCCGTTCTCAAAGGGCATGTCGGTGAGCCCGGAGAACACAACGGTTTCCGCAGCATCGGCGGTCATCTGCGGCAGCGGCGCCGCACAGATCAACATTCCGCAGGCTGTCAGGGCAGCGCAGAGCTTTTTGAGTATATACATTGAAAGATCCCCCTTTCGGCTTCTTTTTTTGGGCTAATAACATTTTAGGTGGTTTCTGTAACAAAAAGGGTGGTTTGCATTTGTTAGATTGTCTGCAAATCGCCCTGCGATTTGCCAAGGGACGCCCTCTATCGCAGGGCGTCCCTCTTCCAAAAAC
>OCVV011254341.1_pt1 | contig 11658 bp, 12 predicted proteins | sample 1539721 | NCBI WGS metagenome assembly OCVV01 (sample SAMN02144230, study PRJEB22623) | gut metagenome | biome: sheep rumen | host: Ovis aries | place: New Zealand | reverse complement strand
AGTCAAAAGAAGTCTCCTTGTTAATTTTCTACCAATCGTTAGTTAGAATTTTCCACAAATTGTGCATACATTGTGGAAAATTTTTATTTATCGTTCGTTAGTTAGTTAGACTTTTCCACAATTTACTAACATTTTGTGGAAAAGTTTTATTATCGTTCGTTAGCCAAAATCAATTTTCAACAAATCATTTCATAACTGAAAATCTTCTTTCAGCAATAGCCTTAATTCTTTCGATTTTATCAGAAATCAATTCATACAAACTTTCGTTCGTTTTTTGCACAGCCTGAATTTTGAGCAACCAAGTTATGAACGACCGTTCGTTCTTCTTATTTGCAAGTTTATTTAAAATTTGAGGAATTAATTTTACTAACAACCGTTTGTTAGATTTTTCCCATTTAAGACGAAGTAAAATTTCTTCAAGCTCTTCTTCTTTTGTCTGGCAACAAGCGTTCGTTAGTTTATCACTCAATTCTTCCAGCTGATTAAAATTCAGATCATCAAAATTTTCAGGAATTTCGAGTGTAAAAAAATCTTTGGTCTGAATTTCAATTTTGCCGAGTAAGATTTTTTCATCTTCTAAAATTCTATCTGCAATTTTTTCCAGTCGTTCGTAAGAATATCTCTGTTTGAAAAGCAAAAGTGTCTTTTTACGCTTGAGGATAAAATCAATTTCTCGGATAGAGTCTTCATCACTCTTTCGGCTGGTATCGATGCTGAGAATAAATTCAATGTTCGTATTTTGGCGACGGTTACTCTGCTTGCCACCCCGGTAGGTAGTATACTCATTGGTTACGAGAGAAAGTCGCCCCCGCCTGGTACAGATTTCCCGCATCCTTTCAAATGGAATAATTCCATCAGTACTGTAGCTTATAAAAATATAGCGGGCATCAAGATTCATAATCAAATCTTCAAATGAGTCTTCTGCCGATTCCTTATAACAATATTCAGAGCGAGTGTTAATCCAATCTTCACGAATCGCAGCTTTCTTTTTTAGCACTCCTTTTGAATTCAGTTCCAAAGGAGCGGGAATTTTATCCCATTTTGCAATCGTATTCAGCATGTGATAATTGCTTCCATACTGATGCTGGTTATAAGGAGGATCCAGATAGGCAATATCAATTCCCTTAATTTTTCTCGCAAGCTCATTTGCATTTTCCTGAAACACATGCACGGTAGCCTTGGAATCAATCAAAACAGGGGAGTGCAGCTCGATTTTTTTCGTGATCCGACTTAGCGCATCCTTTCCATGCCCGCCAAATTCTTTATGGAAAGCCTTAAAAACGCCAGAAGTATTTGTATGTGTGGCAGCCTCATAAAGCAAATTTGCCAATAAAAGATAGAAGGCTTTCTCAGATTTTTCATCACAAACTGCCTTTTTTTTGAAATCTTCTAGTTTATTACGAATTTTGTCTATGGCGAGGGCATTTTCTCTGGTATAAAAAAGTCGCTCGGTCTTATAATCAACTTGATTCAAGTCAAATTCTTTTGGAGCATAATATTTCGCAATATACTGATTTTCATCTCCTAGCTCAGGAAGGGAATTTATTTCAGCCAACAGCTTTTCAAATTCGTCCTGATTGCCAAATATCTCTTCAATCTCCGACTTATTGAAATCAAGAAAGCCCCGGTTCAATACATAAGCATAGTATTCCCAATCATTGGCGTAAACTTCAAATCCAAGATATTTTGCAAATCGCGAGACAACGCCGCTCCCAGAAAACACATCAAAAAAAGAAAGATTTTCATCTGGAGAAAGCCCTGCATTTTCAATAGCTTTATAAATCAATGGGAGAAGTTTTCGTTTGTTGCCGATATAGGCGATTATCTGCTCGGTAAGATAGGGCGTGTTAAATTCCATAGGATCCAAAGTTTTTTTTGAGATGTGAAATTCTATCATTTTACGAATTCTCTAGCAATAGAGCGAATTTTCGCATAAAATATAAATAAACAGCAATAAAAATAAATGTATTTTAATAGAAGAAAGTTCAAGATAAATATAAAGAAAATTTTTCTCAATCTACTATTTTTTTTGATTCCACTGACAGTTGCAAATACAGTTGAAATTCCCTCCAAACCGTCGAATCAGGCATCAGTTTCACTGCTTACTATAACTTACAAGGATTTTTCACACTCTTACTTCTCAAAAAGCTGCCTTCGACTTTATGATAAGGAAAATGACTTTGACCAGGTAGTCGATTTTGCAGACTTTAAGGATTTTGATGATGATTTTTTTGGCTTAAAATTCTTTTTCAAAAGCAAAAAGGCTTCGATAAGCTTAAAACCATTTTTCAATTTTTTTATAAGACAAAAAGAACGAACGAATGTTAGTTTAACAGAATCAAGACTTTCTTTATCCCCGCAAGAAGTTGCTTACATATTCAATTTTCTTTCTATTATGCACAAAGCTCTGCCGAATTATGAATATGATTATGATATTCTAACAAATAATTCCGAAACCCATATTTCTAAAATTCTTCATGATTGCTACCAAATGGTAGGAACAGAAAAAACTAACGAACGATATTTATTCTCTGAAACTGTGCGACGAAATTTTAATTATAAAAAAATTAACGATAGTTATCTTATACTTTCTGAAAACGAACAACTTGAAGAAGCGACAGAAAGTATCATAAATCCCTATGCCAAAAACGAACGGTCGGTAATTATAATATTATTAATAATTTCTTCATTCGTTTTGCTTTGCACTATCTACCAGATTTTTGCTTATTTTTTTGACAAGCTTTATTTGTCCTCAGTTTTTAAAACCCTACAAATATTTGATTTTTTGATTCTTTTTTTTGCAGGAATTTCTGGAAGTCTAATTCTCTTACAAGATATCTTTTCAGAACAAGTTTTATTCAGGAATTGCTATCACTTTTTCTTTTTATTTCCGCTTCATATTATTGCAGCATTTACAGTTTTCACGCAATTAAAAAATGAAAAAATTACTATTTACTACTGGTCACTGACATCAGTTTTATCGCTTATCTATATTCTTGTTATATCAATCTCAGAAAGAAAATTAACACTTGTAAGTTATTCATTCTTACCAATATTTTTAAGAACCGTTTATTTTACATTTATAACTTTTGCAACAAAAAAGGAGCGCGGCTTTACGCCATACGCTCCTCTTCTCAAGTTCTTAGATTCTATTAGCTCTTGAGCTTATTTCGCGCTCTTCAAAAGAACATCAAAAGCAATGTATGCGCCACCAGGGATTCCAGCCTGAGGAACGCCCCGTGAACCATAGGCAAGTTCCGACGGAATAACGATTTTGCGGGTTTCACCAACTTTCATATCCTGAACCATGATGTCGAATCCAGGAATCATCTGGCCGCCGTCAGTCTTGAAAGAAAGACCTTCATGACCGCCTTTCATCATACCTTCTGAAGCATCAAAAACTCTTCCGTCCTGAAGATAACCCTTGTACTCAACAAAAACATTCTTTCCTTTACCGACTTTGTTTCCAGAGCCTTCTTTAAGAACCTTGTAGTAGATTCCTTTCGGGTCTTTTTCGCAACCTTCAACAAAAGCAGCCATTTTCTTTGCTTTTGCCTCTTCATTGGCCTTTTTGACCTCTTCGCTGAGTTTATCGAAATCAGCCTGGCTTGCTGTGAACTTTTCTGCGTCTGCACCCTGTCGGACGATAGTCAATTTTACGATTTTATCACCCTGCTGGACTGCATTTACGACAGCCTGACTGTCAGCATTTACAACCTGACCAAAAATTGTGTGTTTTCCGTTGAGCCAGTCTGTTGGAACATGTGTAATAAAAAACTGGCTGCCGTTTGTTCCAGGACCAGCGTTTGCCATAGCAAGATAACCAGGTTTGTCAAATTTAAGGTCATCACGGCACTCATCAGCGAAGCGGTATCCAGGACCACCACGACCAGTTCCCTCTGGGTCGCCACCCTGAATCATAAAATCGGCAATTACACGATGGAATGTGAGCCCGTCATAGAAAGGCTTGCCTTTCGCAGCATCAAGAGTTCCCTCTGCAAGACCAACAAAGTTTGTGACTGTGAGCGGTGTTTTTTTATAGAAAAGCTCAAGCACAATCTGGCCCTTGCTTGTCTCCATGATTGCAAAAAGACCATCTTTTCCTTTAATCGCTTCCAACGATTTGTCCATAGGTTTACATCCTCCAAAAGATATTGCAAGCAACGCAAAAATTGCTGCAAAAAGATTTTTTTTCATTTTTGACTCCTATTGTCTGAATTTAGAATAATATCATTTTTTAGGCTTATGGGCTAGGCTATGGAGCACAACCAACGCATCATAAAAATTCCCTACTGAAAATGGCTCCCTGTCGTGAAAACGGCTTATCGAAAACGCAGGCTAGCCTGCTAGACGCCGTTTGTGCTTGTAACTATATACATTCGCCGCTCACGCGGCTGCACAAACGGAGTCTTTTCGTAAGCCGTTTCATTCCCTCGCGCCATTTTCAACATTAAATCGACTATAATGCGTTTTTCGCGTAGGCTAGTCCCCCATTTCCTTAACGAACCACTTATAAATCGAATCAACCCGCGCATTGAATGAATCTATCATCTTTTCTTCGAGGAAAGAAACCCGCGGATAGTAGGCCTGAACAATCAGATAAACCAGGAAATACTCTCCCTCATCGATTACCACGAGATTTATCTTTATGTTGTGGGGTTTTGCCGCCGTTATAAAAGCAAATTTCAGCGACTCGAAGTTGTCGAAACATACGCTCACTTCATTTTCACGCTGCAGGTAAGAGAGCGAATAATAGCACTTTCCGAAGGAGTTGTCGTCCTGCATACAGTAGAGCGTTTTTCCGTCAGCACTGCCTTCGGTGTCGTCAGGAATCCGAGTCTTATCCTCCGGGGAAGCCACAAGATAAGCCTCGTGATAAAGAGTTTCCCATTTTTTGTGGCGGTTCGAGTAATACTCAGTACCCTTCATTGTTGAAATAGAACGGATTACTTTTGACACATCCTCGATAGAAAGATTTTTCTCACTAGAATTGTCTCCCTGAGATTCTTCCTTACTACCGATAGTTTTCTTATCAAGATAAAAGAGTTTTTCGCTTGTAAGACGAGGTTTCTCTTCATTGTCCCAATGACTTACTGCCAGCTTGGAAAGTTCTGTATTCGGAACTAACGATAGTTTGACTTCTTCATCATTCAAAAATTCATTATGCATCTCTCCGGCTTCTTTTACCTTTTCCAGAATTTCTGGTGAGACTGACTGAGCGAAAAGGGCCGGAAGAGTTAGCGTCATTGCGGCAATAAATGTAAAAATTTTCTTCATAATAAATCCTTAATATTAAAACGAGCAGCATTCACGCTTGTTACAAAAAATATGCCCCACAAAAAGCTGTGGGGCAAAAGCAAACAATAAAAATCTATTAGTAGTTGCCTTTGTAAATTACGCGAACCTGTTTGTAGAGGCCTTCGCCTTCGCTCTTTGTCTCGATGTCAGAGAAATCGTTGAGAGTTGTGTGAATCAAGCGTCTCTCAAAAGGATTCATCGGCTCAAGAAGGATTGAAGTTCTCTTTGTGCGAACTTTGTCAGCAGTTGTATAAGCCAGGTGAACAAGATTCTCCTCGCGGCGGACACGGTAATTCTCTGTGTCGAGGATTACGCGGACATCTTCACGGCCCAGGTGACCTGCATAAACATTTGCCAAAAGCTGGAGGGCGTCGAGGTTCTTACCCTTGCGACCAATAAGGATTGAAGAGCTTTCTGAAGAAAGTTTAAGTCCGATTTTCTTTTCTTCACGGAACATGATTTCAACGCCTGCTTCATAGCCCATCTTTGCGATGACATCAGAAACAAACTGAACAAGCTTCTGCTCAAACTCATCCTGCGGGATCGGATTTCCCATAACCCGTTTTGCAGTCTCAGAAGGTGAGTCATTGTCGTCGTCGTATTTTACGCCAGGTGTTGCCTCATCAGTGTGAACACGGATTTTAACATAGCCAGATTTGAACAATGTTTTTTTCTGAACTTCAATGATTTCAACATCAAACTGGTCGCTTTCAAGACCAAGTTCGATTGTTGCCTTTTCAATTGCGTCTTTTTCTGTTTTTCCTTCAAACTCGTAAGTCATTTTATTTATCTCCTTTAGTTTACTAACTATCGTTTGTTTTTTGATTTTTTCTCAACCAGCTTAAGTTTCGGCTCGTCTTTCTTGTTTTTCATCATTTTGTTGATGACAATCTGCTGTCCAAGCTGGAAAATGTTTGAAACCGTCCAGTAAAGGAGCAGACCTGCCGGAGCATTGTAGAAGAGGAAGAAGAACATAATCGGCATACCGTACATCATCATCTTCATCTGATTAGAATTTGCGCCTGCAGTTCCACCGTTTCCAGTGATTTTTCCAAACAAAAGCTGAGAAATTACATAAATAACCGGCAAGATTCGAATCTGATTCCAGCCAAGGAATGGCAAACCGTGCTCAAACACAGGACCAACACGATCTCCCTGAGAAAGGTCGTCAATCCATCCGCTGATGAAAGAAGCTCCACGGAACTCAAAGTAGTTGTTGAAAAGATTGTACATTGCGAACAAGATTACGAACTGGAAAATCATTGGCAGACAACCGCTCATCGGGTTGTAACCGATTTCTTTGTACATTTTTGCAGTTTCCATCTGCAATTTCTGAGGATCACCCTTGTATTTTGCCTGAAGCTCCTGCATTTTTGGCTGGAACTTCTGCATTTTCTGGGTACCTTCGAGACTCTTCTTTGTGATTGGGAAAAGAGCCATCTTCAGGATAATCGTAACGATGATGATTGAAACGCCCCAGTTATGAACGACCTTGTTTACATTCTCAAGAAGGAACTTAAGGATAACTTCGAGCCAGTAGAGGAAGCCTGAAGTCTGCAAGCTCTCGTTAAAGTGAACCCCGCTCAAGCCCCATTCATTTTTGTCCTCAGAGACATAATTCTTAAGCTCTGATTCATTTCGTGGACCAGCGTAGATATAATAACTATCGTTAGTTTCTTTTGAGTTGGTTGACTTTCGAGTCATTTTGACCTGAGCATTAGTAGACTCGCCAACTTCAATCTCAGAGTTGTAAACGACCGTGCTAGACATTGAATTCTTGTCCTCTGGGTAAACGATGAATTCAAAGTATTTTCCGGCCATGGCAGTCCAAACCCAGTCACGCTCGTAATTCTTTGTCTGCTTGTTGCCCAGGCGGGTCTTTTTTACTTTTTCGCCGTTGAAAGAAACAAGCTCCCGGTATTCGTAGCGATCCATTTTCGGATTGAATTTCGGGCCGACCTGTGGGGCAGTGCGCAATGTGTAAGCAGCTCCGCCAACATCAAGGCCCTTGAAATTCTCGTCGCCGTCAATTGTGATGTCAAGTTTGAAAGTGTAGTCGTTCGGCTTGAAAGTATATTTTTTTACAAGAGTGAATTCACTTGTGCTGCCGTCCGCATTTTTTGAGGTGAACTTTTTGAAGAATCCGATTGAATAGTCATCAAGTTTTTTTGCCGTGAAAATGTCATTGATGATTGGGCGGTTAGCTCCGCCAAGGGAAAGACCAAATGCACGGTTTTTGTCTGAAAGATTTTCGATAAGCTCGACACCTTTACCAGTGTCAGCATCACGGTTTTTGAGGGTGCCACGGTCATCTTTTTCTATAAGCTCGTAGCTGATAATATCACCGCCACGGTTAGTGAATGTGACGGCAACTTTGTTTGTAGTGATTGTAAATTTTTCTTCAGTAAGATTTTCAGAAGATTCACCAGCTGCAGATTTGTCTGAAGATACAACGATACTTTCAGATTCCGTAGAACCAGCAGAATCCGAACCAAGAGCCTGATTCTGCACCTCAGATGCGTTCTCAGGATTTTCGCTTGAAGCAGCTTCGGTTTTCTGCTCTTCGTTTTGAGCCTGATTTTTCTGGGGCGGGAAGAGGAAAGTCTGTGCCGCAAAAAAACCGACCAAAACAACAGTAGAAAGGCCGATAGCCCATACAGTGTTTTTTTCCATTTTTAAACATCCTAATGCCAATTAATGGCAGTAATTTTCGCTGTTAAAATTTTACGGAACCGGATCGTATCCGCCAGGGTGAAAAGGGGAGCATTTTATAATCCGTTTTGTTGAAAGGTACATTCCTTTGACAGGGCCATGTTTTTGCAAGGCTTCCAAAGCATAGGCCGAGCATGAAGGATAAAACCTGCAGCAAGGAGCTTTGAGCGGGGAGATGAACTTTCGGTAAAAGCGAATCGGTAAAGTTAAAATGAATACGAAAATCTTCTTCATTTTTTGACTAGACCTGCTTTTTCACACAATGTACGAAATTGAACACACCGCGTGCTGAACGAGTCTTTCTCGGAAGGGGGGTATACCAAAAAAAGTATATCATATCCGGTGTTCAGGTGTGCTTTTAAATTACGATAGGTTTCGCGACTGAATCGTTTGGCCTGATTGCGTTGAACTGCATTGCCAAAACCGCGGGGAAGGGGAAAGCCGATGCGGTTGAAATCCAAGCCGTTCGGGAGATAGAAAAGTTTTGCTCCCGCTGTGCTTGCCCTTTTCCCGTTTTTGAACAGATTTTTGAAATCACTAGGCTTTTTGATATGCTCTTCGCGCGTAAAACCTGCTGACTTCATAAAACCTGCTCCATTACATGAGATGCTGAATTATCAGCACGACAAGTTAATTAGTATTTTTTGTGCTCGTCACAAACTGAGAGCTTCTTGCGGCCCTTTGCTCTTCGGCGAGCGAGAACCATGCGACCACCGCGAGTTGCCATGCGAGCGCGGAATCCAAATTTTCTGTTTCTTTTAACTTTACTTGGCTGGTATGTTCGTTTCATAGAACATTCTCCTTATTCTGTTGGGGATAACCCTAAATTTTGATAAAAAATTTGAGCAATTTTGCAAGAACTTCCTCTATCCTCGCAAAAATTTGGTAGTGGCAAATAGTTTAACAAATTTACTTATTGTCGGTCAATATATCTGTCTTTAGTCTGTCAAGAATTTTCTTCAAATTTTCGGGAATTTCTTTATTTGGAGAAGATTTTTCTTCATTTGTAACGGAATCGCTAGAAACAGTCCGATTTTTTTCATCAAATTCCTGAATTGCTTTTTCTTCTTTTTGAATTCTTTCTTCCATTTCCGAACGAATTTTTTCTTCGTTAATCTGGGAATGAAGCTCGACATTTGTGCCTCGAAGACGAAATGCCAGAGACGAAATTTTTACATCAGGAACGCCCCGTTTAAGTCCTGTGATAATATACTTTTGATAAATGCGTAAAGTCTGAATCCAGGCAGGGTGGTCAGCCTCAACAAGAAGAATTCCGTTTTTCAAATCAATAATCCGGGAATGTGAATAAAGATTTACGCCAAGATTCTCTCCGTTCTTTGCGTTCGAACGGATTGACTCCAGAGTTGCCCGCCAGGTTTTGAGAAGCTTGTTGTTTTTTTCGACTTCCGCACGCTCAATGTTCGTGAATGCGGTCATTATCATTTCCTCAGCGGAAATCAGATTATCACCATACGCCATCAGAAATTCCTCAGCTGATTTTTAAGAATGTGAAGCTTTTCCTTGAGCCGCCGAACTTCATCCAGAGAAGAAAAAATTTTTGAAGCCATATAAGAGTCAGCAAAAACTCCGTCAAAAAGAAAATCAGCAAAAGTCGAAAAACCGCCAATCGTCATGCTATAATCAGCTGGAATGCTGACAGAGCCAAGAACTTGCTGCAATCTCTGCATGAGCATGTTCGCCTCATTCATAAGGTTTGCTGCACCGTTAAGCTTGTGGTGTTTTATCAAATCAACGATGAAACCGCCACCAAGAATATCAAGAATACTCCAGTTGCGTGCACTCTTAAGCTTGTCTTCTGCCTCTTCAACGAGAGGAATTAAACGGTCAATGAGACTCAAAGCCTCAGAAATTTGTGGATTATTTGTCATTTTTCACCTTATCCCCGGCATACAGACTCAACCCAACAAGCACGCAGCCCTCAATATACGGAAGATTTTTCTCGTTGAGATAAGAAAGAAGCTCCTCACTCTCCGCACCAGGCTGAATCACGATGCACTTGAATGACTTTTTACATTCCTTGATGAGAGCCAGACCTTTCACCGGGTTTATGCAAAGGTCGATGATGTCAATGTCGCCCGGAATATCATTAAAGCTGGCAAGCTCCTTACCAACGGCATGAACCGTATATCCGTGCTCCAAAAGCCCCTGTTTGATTTTGTAAGCATATTTCTCAGGATTGAGTGTATCGCCCGCAACAGCAAAAACCTGCTGCTGCATGATTTCTGGTAATTCCATGAGGCTAGTGTAACATAAAAATGGAAATTTAGGAATTAGAGATGAGGAAAAGGAAAAAAAAGAACAGCCGGGCGCAACCGCCGACAAGCGGCGGTCGGGCTTTCCGCCATTCCGCTGACGCTACATTCCTTCGGAACGCCTTCGGCGTGGCTACAATCCCTTGCGCTTAAGGGAAAATATAGAAGAATTATTCTGTAATGACTATAGACTTTACTTTATAATCTTTTTCAAAATCACTAGAAAAATTCACTTTCTCAACCGTGCCAGAAATTTCTATAAATTGATCATCTTTCAAATCAATATAGGCATCATTATTACTGTAAACAGTAATAAGCGGCATGTCCTCAGCTTTGTTCAGAACAGACATACCTTCGAGCTTATACGCATAACCTGCTTTTTTGCTCTCGTCAATGTTTGAAACATAAAACGAAAGTTTCTCAACCTTTTTTCCTTCAATAGGATGCTCGCCGTACCATTTTTTTGCTTTGAGTCGATTAGCTGAGAAGCGTCCAACTGCAGCATATACTGTAAGATTATAGGTTGCCTTTTCAAGCCACTGCTCATAACCGTCTTTTTTCAGTGCGGCAGCGCGTTCTTCAAGTTCTTTTGCAACATTTGCGGAATTTTTAGTCCAGCTAGATTTTGGATTCTGCTCACTGTCTCTCGTACTATTTTTTGATGTTACTTTTTTCCCATTTTTATCGACATTGTATGTCCTCATATCCAAAGTTTCGACCGTGAAATTGTTTCCGCTTCCGCTTATTTTAAGTTTTGTTTCTTGTCCTTGAAGTCCAAGTCCAAATTTATAAATAAGAACTTGTGTGAATAGGTACTCATTGTTGATGACATCAAGTTTCCCAAAATTTTTGATTTGTCGAGTCGTTTTATCACCTTCAGCAGGTTCTGCATAAAGAAGATTCCAAACAACTGGCAAAAGCTCGACATTATCAGGCAAAGTTCCTGTAGCTGGTTTCGCCTCATCTGAAGAAAGAAGAGCTTTCCCCAAATTTCCCAGAGGGCCTGCAAACACAGAGACTGACATAATAGCTGTAAAAACTACAGCAAGCACTTTTTTCATAAAATCCTCCTAGATTTATGATTCGTACATTAAAATAGATTAAGATTTCACTTATTTTTATGAAACCTTGATTTTATACAGTATTATTACATTATTTTATTAAAACTATCAATATTAAATCAACAATTCTTAATATTGCTCTGTAATTTTAATCAACATAAATCGTCATTCTTAATGTATGAACTCAATCAGAGAAACATTCGTGAACAATCTCAAATACTACAGAAAACAAAAAGGCATTTCCCAAGAAAAACTTTCTTACGCAGTCGAAAAAAGTATTGCCTACATAAATCAAATAGAAAATAAAATATCCT
>OCVV011175090.1_pt1 | contig 11659 bp, 8 predicted proteins | sample 1539721 | NCBI WGS metagenome assembly OCVV01 (sample SAMN02144230, study PRJEB22623) | gut metagenome | biome: sheep rumen | host: Ovis aries | place: New Zealand | reverse complement strand
CTTTAGAAGCATGACGAACTATAATTGGTTCCTTTTTAAGATAATGATATATGATTTCTGCTGCTTTTAATCGCTCTTCTGTAAAGTTTTGATATTCAGCAAAACAAGTTCCCATCAAGAATTCAATTTCCTGAATATACTTGTAATATTGAAGAACCATTTTAGACTGTTTTAACTCTTGGCGCAACTTACTTTTTTTGAAAGTGTACGTAAAACGTCGAGTGATGTTTTCTTCTGATGTAATTGATAATGTGAACTCACACCCGCTAAAGATTGCATAGAAAATATTAGCCCATGCTATAGCTGTCGCGCTATTGGTATACTTCTCATTATTCTTTAATCTAAATCCACAAGTAGTATTAGGCTCAATAGGTATCATTATTTGAAATTCACCTACATCTATATTAGCATCTATCTGAAGTTGTTCCTCACAATTTTTGTAATACCGGCAAGTGGCTTTTTGAAGAATACGTTTTTGTGGGATGGAAATACATATTTCTCCTTTTTTAGGAACAGTCACCATGTAGATAGCACAAATATCTTCCCCATGACTCATCAAGATACCATTTGCTCTATGCTCAAAACCCTCAAAATCTGTGATCTTTTTTACCGGCAAGTTGTCAAAGCGTTCGTCTCGATATGGTTTAATTTGATCAATCGGATTTCCTAATCCGTTACCCTTCAATTTAAAATTAAAGGTGTGTTGAACACTTTTTCCGGATACGCTTTTAACGGTAATTAGTTTATTAGGCGTATTAGGACCACCTAATTCCACTTGTGGGCACAAATCATATTCGCGTAGAAATTGAGCACAATCTTCAGAACTGGTAGTCTGCTGTTCAAAATCTTCTACAATATGATCTTTTAATGCCGGTATCAATTCATTAAATAAATCCTCGGCTGTTCCTTGAATGTATTCGACCCCTAGTTTCTTCAACTGCAACAAAGCAGTTTCTTCAACACTAGGTACTAAGACAAATAATTGTTTTGCAGCCTCACCCATCCGTTCTTTAACGTATTTTACAAGAGTTTTAATATTAGGATCAGATAAACTATATCCAATAAATAGGATGTTGTGATGAGAAAACAACACACGCGTTGAATCCCATATTAAATTTTCTTGTTTTTTCTCATATAGTCTACTATAATCATCCTTTGTGATTACAATATTTTTAGGATGAGAAAAGTCACCATGAATTTTGTATATAACTGGCTTGCGAGAATCTATCTTCGATAAATCCGTAGATGTTGCTATAACAATGCAATTAGAGGAATATGCATCTTCAATTAAGGTGTCATAGTTGGTGGTAATTATATGCTTAAACTGAGGAATACTAGCCAATTGTTTTTGGTCTGTTGTGTCTTTAGGTTCGAAGTTAAAGGTATTTTTTAGCAAGTTTATCAATGCTTCTCTCCCATAGTGAGTTTCGTAGGTTTCAGACAAATTTTGTAATGTGTATTCAAACCTTATGCTTTTTTCCTCTTTGATCGTATTTGGCAAAGCGTTATATAGAGTATTACACAAGTCCTCCCCACTAGGAGCACCTGCTTTTAACGAAAAACCAGAGCCGATAAATAATGCGACTTCACCTTTTCGTATTAACTCTATGATTTGCTGATATTGACTCACCTATTCCTCCTTCTCCTCGGTTCATTTTTTTTGACCAATATATCCTTCTTGATCGTAGCATCTATGGTAGTGCTTAATCATCTCATATAATGGCAAAAGCCTTGTGTCTTGTGGGGCGTAGTTCTTGAACTTGGCATATTGTGTATTGTATCGTTCGGTACTGCCGTTGGATAATCGGCTTTCTATGTCTATTGGGATGAAGAACGATGCTCGATTACCTAAGAATTTAAAGAACTCTGTTTCATAGATACGCATTCCTGCCAAATCAAAATCGCCAAAATGAAGATAGTCGTTGGGGATTAATTGGAGCCAATTTCGCAAATCGACAGATTGCGGATAACGTGACACGAAGAGAATTGGTCTATCCGTTGGGAATAAGTATCGTTGTCCACGAATACGACGGAAGTTCTCCATATTCTCTATTCCGATGACTAAAACCTCTTGCGGAATCTCAAAATGCTCCCAATCTGCCATAAAGAACATTGTGCCCTCTTCCGGAGCAATAACAATATCTTTGCCGTTCAATTTTGCATAAATAGGATCATAACTATTAACCAAGAATCCCGGACAAGAACGAATCTCTTTCGTTTTGGAATTGCCTGAGTAAGCAGCCAATTCAGAGCGAGAAGTTGCATTCCCCAAATCGTCACTATCCCAATTTATGCTACGCAACTCCTCAAAGCGTTGCTCAAGGAATGTTTGTAAAGCTTCAGTATTTGGCGCATAAATGGACTTGCGACTACGATGAGTGCTGACAGTTAACAACTGCTCATCAATAAGCAATTGTCGCACTTCTGCATTTAGTGCAGACCACGCAATAGCCTCTTTCTTCAGTAGTGACCTTAGATCCTGTATTTGTTTTGTAGTTAAACTCATTCGCTTAAATCATTTTTGAGCAAACGTGTAACCTGTGTCATAGATTTTGAATCCTTTGATAGCATATAGGTATACCTATAGTCGTAAGGATTATACGACATAGGTGAAGAGTTTATCAAATAGATATTCCTCGTATTAGCGAAGTCCAAGATACCTTTTACATTGCTTGGATGGAGTTTTCCTATCTCATCCATCATACAATGAATGATAAACTCTTGGTTTTTATTGCGTGCGGCTTTATTCTTGAAGACATTGATAAGCATAATATTTATCATTGCCTTTACAAGAATATCCGTACCATCAGAACCCACATTGTTTATGCGCTCTACCCAACCAGTGCTATGATCGTTTTCTCTCACTCTAAATTGCAGATTGAACGTGTCTGACAGTGTCAGTTGCTGTCTATTAGGCTCTTTGAGCAACTGTTTCATAAACTGAATTAGATATTCTACCGCTTTGCGGTTGACATCCTCCTTGTTGTTGTCGGAGAAGAGGTTCGCAGATCCCATGTTTTGGGCATTTTTATACGCGAACTCTTGAATCCTTTGCAACAAGCGCATAAGGCTATCATCAGATGGTTCTGAACGGAGTTCAATGCTTTTAATAACACCTGCAAATGCTTTTTTCTCAAAGTCTCTATTGATGTCTCTTATTATGGTCTCTATTTCCGATTGATGAGTCATTAAATTACCGACCTCACGTGAAACGCCTTGCAAGATGTTTTGATAGAGTTCACTTGTACGTTTACGGTATTCCTCAATTTTGTTATTATCCATAAACTCTTGCAAACTCAAAGCAATAGCGATATAATCCTCGTCGTAGACTGGAGTGGTATTGAACTTAAATATATTATTCGGTTTAAAATGATTATTAAAGTTGTTTACGTTACGCTTCAATTCCTCCTGCTTGCGTTTCTTGTCGTTAATTGCACCGTGCAATTCAGCAATGATTGTTTTACAAGATTTTGTGGTCTCCTTAACTTTCGCGTCTTGCAAATAAACATCTGACAGCAGGTGTTCCTTGTCAATCATTAACTTATATTGATCAATACCTTCCGTCCATTCTTTAATTTTAGCATTCTTCTCTTCTTTGTTAATAGACCATTCTGTCAACCTTGCAATGATTCTTCTTGTCTTTTCTTCATAATGACTTTGGACACTACTAACCTTTTCTTCAAGAAGTTTCTTTTCTTGCTTTATTGAATCTTCTTTATCAAACAAATCAGCCTTATCTCTTATATAATCATACACTACTTGCTTTTGGCTCTCTATAGTTTGTAGTTGTTGATCTAAACCACTGATAATATCTTTCTGTTTCTGAATAATCTCTGTATCTGCACCTTTGCCTTTAAGTTCTTTTTCTCGTTCCGTTTCGTACTGATGTTTTTGCTGATTATATTTTACCAGTTCTTTCTCTTTTTCCTCTGCCTGAGCCGCTTTGAACTCGCGAACCTTCTTCTCTAATTCTTTCCCCTTGCTTTCCAAAATAGCATTTATCTGTTTCTTCTCTTTTTCAAAGGCAGATCGTCTGTTATTTCGTTCAGTTTTTGTGTTAGAAATGTTCAGTATGATACCATTAATTACGTCCTGCTGCTCTGCAACCTTATTGTTACGTTCTTCTTGTTCTTTCCGGACTAAAGAGTCGATTGCTGTTTGTTTATCCCGACGTTGTTGAGGAATACTATCCAAGCGCACTCCGTAATTGGTCACCTCCTGCTGTAACGGACGTATTTTCTCCGATAAGCGTGCGTTAATTTTCTGTATCTTTTGGCCTTTAGCGAGTAATAGGTCATCTAATTGCTTTTTAATTCCCGCTATTTGTTCTTCTAATTCTTTTCCTCGTTTTCGATAATCATCTGGAGAACGATGGGTAGGCTCTACTTGAGATAAATCAAGTTGAACTCCATAGAACGAATCATTATCTTTCCCGGACAACACTGGAGACAGACCCTGAGCATATAATACACGCTCTTCGTCGATTACCTTACCTATTGTTTCCTCCCATGGCAGGTCTGTATTAGCAAGCCACTCGTACAACGAGCCTTTATAGCGAGCAAGAAGCGAATGGATATTATCTAATTCCTCCTGTAGTTTTTGCAGGTTAGTTCGTAATTGCTTATCTTCCCTTTCGTAGTCACTATTTGCTTTCTCTACTTCAACGTTAGCCTCCGAACGTAATAGTTTAATTGCGTTTCCTTTGGCTTCTATAATGGCTTTTGCTTCCTTTTCATCAGTAGCTAATTGATTTAGATCTTTTTGGAGTGCAGCTTTTTCTTCTGCATAAGGTTGCCAATTGCGTAACTCTTGCATTTTGAGTTCTGCCTTTCTGAGATCTCCCTGTAAAGCATCTATTTTCTGCTCAATTTGTTGGCAATCTTCATCACAGCGTTTTTCGGCTTCCTCTAACTGCCTTTTATTCTCTGCAATGTCTTGTTCACGTTGATTGCGTACTTCTTCTCGCAGTTTGTTAAGTTGGGTCTCTTGGTTGTTCTTAAATCGTTCAAGACTGATATTCAGTTGCTCTATGAGATTATTGTATTTATCCTCAATATCAGCATATTGTTTCGTCAGGGCATTTAAGATTCCGTGTTGTTTCTCGCGTTCGTTACGTATTTGTGGCTCTGAATGATGCAAACGCAACATAGTTTCAATATTCATCTCGGCATAACGTTTGCGTTTTTCTCTAATCTGATCAATAAGATATTTTTGTCTACCTATTGCTTCTCTAAGTTTCGCAAGTTCTCTATCTCTTTCGCCTTCTATATCTTTCTTATGCTGATTCTCAATCTTCATTTGTTCTTCAATATGCTTCACCTCATCTTGAACGATGGGCAGTTGCTCTTGCGCATATTGAACAGCAAAATTGAGTTCATGTATAGCATTGCGTATTTGATATTCATACGCAATGGCTTCACGATATGCGGAAATAACTTGTTCGGCCTGATGTTGTACAATATTTTCTCCGTTTGACTCTTTCTTATACCAAATATAAATATCATTATACTCTTGCTCAAAATCAGCCACTAAACCACGATAAACACTCAACTTAATAGCTTCTTCATTATCACTATCCGTCATGGATTCTATGATAGTCTTCTTCACAAATTCAGCGTCTAATTTACTGTTGAGGAAAACGTTCTGAATGCTGCGAGGGATATTTTGGTATTTGGAACTTTCAACTAATGCATATTTCGCGTATTTATGTGCCTTGTCACGAACATTTCCAAAGATAATATCCCTGTATTTTTCATAACTATCAATCCGATCACTTACATCAATAGAACTATTACTTGTTATATTCTGCTTAATCTTAACCCAATCGCTAAACGCCTTGCCATTTTCATCTATGAACCATTCTTTTTGATAAGGGGCGTCAATAAACCGGAAAACAGCGCGTCCTTGATGGCGAGCCGTAAGGATGGTATAGGCTCCATTCTCTGTCCGTACCTCATAAATAATAAACGAATTTGCGTACTCAAAATAGAACTTGTCAAACGGCTCTTGTTCTACTTTGATACCAAGATGTAGTTTGTCGGCATTATAGAAGAATAGCAAAGCACGCAAGATGGTACTTTTGCCGACACCTTGTGTTCCCGTGAAATGGACATTGCCATCTAACTGAATTTCAGTATAGCGTATATGTGCGCTATTGATGAATATAATCTTACTGAGGCACCTCATCTTCGTTGTATATAGTTATAAGGTTTACTAAATCTTCTGCATAACGGAAAGCAGAGGTTACTTTGTACGTTTCGGCTATTTCGTCCACTTTCTCTACAAATCCCATACTTTCCATTTCCTTCAGCAGGGAATCTACAAATTCCGCATTTGTTTGCTTCGATGATATATGGCGAACTTTATCCCTCAAGTCCACATTGATATCTATTTCATTTGTTATCCTTGCCTTGCTGAATTGGTAGCCGACGGAAAAAGAATTATCAAATGTCTTTAAGAAATCAAGATAACTAATCCACTTGCAGAAAGCAGTTAGCCTTCTTTCAATATCCACTTTACTATCGTTTATCGATGAGAAGAAGAAATAACCATTTCCTCGCTCCAAACGATATCCAATCTGTTTGAAGAAATTAGCGTATTGCTCAAAATTCTCGTCAACATCTTGATACAAATGTTTAGTGTCGAGATTATTACTATCCGAAAGAAACTCTCCACGGATAAGACGTTCGTAAACTTTTTGTGTGTTATTTAGCATAAATCAAAGGATATTCAAGTGTTTCGTATGTGGCATATTGATTTGTAAAGCGGCAATCGTCTGGGTGTTGTATTGCCAACTGGCAAAACAACAAGGCATGTTGCTCAATCGTACGTTCTTGTTTATAGTCATACGAGAGGATGAACGAAAATAAGTCATTACTTCCTGCACGAAATGCACGCCATACTTCTTGTGGATTAATTTCCGTTAGGAGTGTCGTACTTTCTGTCAATTCATCTATAGTTAAAGGAGGAGCAGAAGTTCGAGCCTTACGAATGATACCTTGTTGTTGTCCGACCTTACGGATAATCTCCGCCATGTCGTCACTACTTTGCAGCAATTCGATAGAGAGATGCAATTTATTGTATGGCCGATTCTCCATCCATACAGGACTCATCTCAGCAACTACTTGCTGAATATTAGTGTAGTCTTTAATAGTGTATTGGCGACGAAGATATTCTAACCGCCTAATCTTTTTGAATAATTTGTCTTGTTGCTCAATGAGGTGTAGATATTCAATAATTTGTTTCTCTATGGCATACAAATTATGATAAGCATCGTTAAAATCATTACGAACATCAGACATTGTACGCGCCATGTGAGGATCGGACACAAGAGAAAAGAACGCTTGGTCATTGTCCATTAACCTTTCACATTCTTTGATGAGAGTTTGAATGTTCTCTTTCTTCTCGTCCAAGTTTTTGAGTCGCTGTTTCTTTATTTCAAAATTAGGCTCTTGCTTGTAAGCTGTGTCGACATTGCGTTTAAGGTCAATTACGTTACGAATGGTTCGCAATCCTACATCGCGTAACTTCTTACGGATAGCGAGGAAGTAGCGATTTTTACGTTCTTCGTGATTTTCTTGTAGATAATAATTGATATTTTCCTTTAAGAAGTCTATGCATTCTTTAACGCTGGCTATATTGATTTCCTCATTGACATCCAGAACTTCCTCAAAGAATTGCACATAAATATCTTCTAATTCCAAGAAGTTTCCACTCTCGTGAATTACTCCGTTATCAATTAAGTATTGAATACGCTCTCTGCGATGCTCCACTAACTCCATAGCAAGATCCATTGAATAGACATGGGTCTTGCGTTTACTGAATACGTCGCTCAGCAACTTTCTCTCCTTGTTTAAGCAAGCAACAAGTTCTTCAAGTGTCCGAAATTGAGGAAGCGTTTCCATTTGTGATTAGAGTTAGTATTTCTGTTTGTTGGGAATAACACCACGGACACCGCCTTTGGGGTTTTCTACGTCACCTTTATAGCGAGGGATGAGGTGCATGTGGCAATGGAATACTGATTGCCCCGCCGCCTCGTTGACATTGATGCCGATGTTATAACCGTCAGGATGATATTGCTCTTCCACTTTCTGCTTAACAAACGACAACATGTTGTTCATAGCCTCACGTTCCTGCATGGTCAAATCGAAATACGAAGCCACATGGCGACGTGGGATGATTAGCGCGTGTCCTGGAGAGACAGGATAACCATCGTAGAACGCTACGCACATATCCGTCTCGCAGATGATTCCTACGCGGCGTGACAAATCACAGAACGGACACGTGCGTTTCTCTGAACGCGGTAATTTGTTGTAGTGGACGTACTCATATAGTTCGTAACTCTGATTGTGAACAAGACTTTTGTACGGTAGAACGACGTTACACTGGTAGGTGTATTGGCGATGGATAGCGTGCATTCGGAAGCCTTCTTCCTTCAAGTCGCGCCTTACAGCATAATAGGCTTTCCCTTTCGGAGCAAGCAGGTTGCTTATCTGCATTTGCACTTCGGCTTGTGCATAAGGTTCCAGCACATTCAGAACGTACGTACAGATGATCGTATCGAACTTGCCTTCCGGAAACTCGGGGCGATAGTAATAATCATAGCCGACAATGTCAAAGCCTTGCCGTTTAAGTTCGTCAGCATCGTAGCCAAAACCACAGCCGAAGTCTAAAATACGACCTTTCAACAAATCGTGCTGGAGCAGATAACGTGCCGGAACAGATAACTCTGTGCGTTGGATGGCAGTTAGATATGGATGGTTAATCATTTCGGGGTTCATAGGCTCAATAGTTCCATTGTTCAAATCCCATGTTCAGTGCTATTTGGTGCATAGGTGCGTATGTTCGACGGAAACACTCAAACAGATTGCCCTTGTTCATTTCTGCGAACTCGGGTATAGTACAACCAAGCGAGAGATAGTCTTCTAACACTTTGCCGTGGAAGTCATGGCGTAAGCAAGTCTGAACGGCTTGTTGCTGAAGCAAGGCGAGTGGCTTGAGGTATTTATCCAAGTCGGGTAGTTTGTCGCTCTTAGATGAGTTAATGCTGCCATCTGCAGGAAGCAAGTTCCAAATCAAATCATGCGACACGAAACTCCACGGAATGAAATGATCCAAGTCATAAGCACCTTTGTGGAGCAGCGTGTTAGTGTAGATGCAATGCACATCCAATCCGTGCTGCATTACATAATCCCAGTATTCGTGTTGTTTGCTGAGTGAGTTGCGAGAGTCATCTTTGAGCAGTTTGTTCGGGATGTTAGGCACGTTGGGATTGCGTACTTGTAGGAACAAAGCAAGGTTCCAATATGCGAAGTCACGGAGGACGACGTAGTTGGCTTGGAAATAGTCCAACCATTGTTTGTTAAGTTCAACCCAAATCGTCTTCGGCTCTTTGTACAAAGCGTACGGACAACCATTTTCGAACGTTTGTGAGCGCGTTACGACCATTTTGTCGTCACTCGTATCAATCCATGGACGCAAGAAACGGAAAGGCACATTTTGCGGCAAGAATCGGAGCAGAGATCGAACATGTGAAGTCTCACGATGTTGGTGTAACCAAGTACGCAAGTCATCGGTCTTGATGTTCACCGGTAGTTGGTACACACCGTGCAACTCAAAGATGGCATCGTAGAGCGAATCTGACTTGCCGAACGAAAGATGAAAGAAGCAAGCGGGATACCAAGCCTTGACGACCATCTCAACCAGAATATCCCAGATGTCCATTCGTGTCTTGCCTTTCAAGACGAACAAATCAAGAATACTTGCGAACCAATAGAATTTATAAGTCGCTGTCGTATTGTCAAAAATACGACTCATTCTCCCTGTAGATAATATTTCCGATTGTGGTATTTTCATATCAGCGTTGTCCCTCTTTCAGGAAATCATATCCTTTCTTCAGCCACAAGGACTTGCAATAAAAGGATTCGTGCCCAGAAAAACTATATCTTGTCATATTGCTTTTAATTTTGTGGAGTATAGCGGACTCGTAATAATCGTGCCCTTGTGGCTAAGAACTCCCACCTCAACACTGCCAGTGTTGCGCTCTAGCCAGATGAGCTAATATCCCGTGTGTGCTTTGCACACAAAATCGGGTGCAAAGTTACTACTTTTTTCCCAAATATGCAAATATTTTTGCATATTGTCTGAATATCAGGGCAAAATTCTCAATTGCATATCAATTCTATCGCCAGAGCACCAAAGAAGATAAGCTTAATGATGTCCCAAATCAATCCGAGGATGAGTCCCTTCGTATTATCAATGGACTCCATTATTCTGTCGTAATCGTTCATAATGGTATGTTTTAACAATTTGACAACATCTCAATGAGAAACCAAAGCGCTAATCCCGCTTCCATCAAACCAAACAACAATCCAAGTGTTGTGTTCGCAAATTCACCACCGTCAGGCGCAATTTTCAAAAGTTTATAGACTAACATAAGCATGTAATTTTTTGTTTTTTTATTATTGGGGTCCCCAAACAATTTTAATTTTTGGGGAGAGGAGAAATCGCAACCATTACATTTTTTACAGGGTAAATTAATCATGGATTGCCGATTTCGACGACAAAATTACTACATCAAACTCCCAAAACGCGGGAGTGAGAACAAAAAAATGCAAAAAAGTGCGTTTTTTTCTGGATATGGTACAAAAAAGACACAACCTTTGTGGATTGTGCCTTCAATTTGTGAGACACGTCTCACTTTTGTAATTTGTCGGTCGCGACCGATAATTCTTGTTTGCCACTTTTATCGGTTGTAACCGATGAATCCTTTGCATCCAACATTTGCTTCATAGAACCGGCGCATTTCGTTCAACTGAGTCGCAGAATATCCCCTTAGTCCTGGCAAATCACGGTACAGCTGATCACTAATAGCTTTAAGGCCTCCCTCTCCATAAGAAAGACGTCTTGTATTCATTACCAAACTCATTATACTCTTTTCCATAATCATACTATTTTTTTTGACGTTAAACAACCTTGTTTTCCTTTATTGAGGTCCCCAAACAATTTTAATTTTTGGGAAGAGGAGGAAGCGAAACAATTATACAAGTTACAAGGTAACGTAGTCATTGATTTCCTATTCCGACGACAAAATCACTACATCAAACTCCCAAAACATGGGAGTAAGTTTTCTTCTTATTATTTTCTCGCGTATGCGCGCGAACATTAATTCTTTTTATCTTTCTTTCCCCATAAGGTGTTCTTATCTCACTCCGTTCGAACGATTATTCCGCTTCGCTCACGGCTGTATTTGTTTTATGTCATGAAAGGATCCCTGTATGAGAGAAGAAAAATCGGGCAAATAGCATAAAAGACTTGCACAATCCGGAAAAAAGCAGTATCTTTGCACGCAGTTTGCGTGCAGAAAAAAACACGCAGCAGCCTAATTAGTACAAATTAACATAAAACAAAAACAATACAATTATGATGGATTTATTGATTCTTTTTGCGGTAGCGATGGCGGTTTCCGCAGTGGGGTGGAAATACTTCGTGTATTTCTTCAGTCTCGGTTACGGGTACGGCATTGCCGCTCTGGCGGTGGCGATGGGGGTGCTATACCATGCGAACCTTACGGTGCCGACGGTGCTGATGTTAGTGCTGCTGTTCATCTTCGGCGTGCGGTTAGGAACGTACCTGTTGGTGCGCGAACGCAAGGCGGTTG